>ERZ772766.247-NODE-247-length-32998-cov-8.723492_pt1 | contig 32998 bp, 27 predicted proteins | sample MGYA00511379_ERZ772766 | MGnify/ENA primary metagenome ERZ772766 (study PRJEB29015, sample SAMEA2737895) | human oral metagenome | biome: human oral; feature: human-associated habitat; material: dental | place: China | collected 2116 ...
TATATAAGTGCCAAACAGCTTGATGGTGCATAGCTTTGCTGGAGGATATTACTCTTGGGTCCAGTTACCGCCGAAAGCCCAGTATCCGCTGACCGGCACCGCATGCTTATTGTCAGAACTGCTGCACTCTGCAACACGGGGATCTTTGAGTGCGTAAGAGTACTCGCCCACCACACCAACCTGGTCGTTATCTCCAGCCCAACGTTTGGGACCACCATTATAGGTTGGATTGCAGTTGTTGTTGTAGTAGCGCTGATTAATGTACGAGGCGGACATTTCTTGAAGCGAGTAAACACGAATAGTTACTTTAATAATCGTTCCTGCACTTACCGGTCCGAAGTCAAGATAGAGCTGTCCGCGCCAGCGGCTGCCCTCAACTACAGAACGCGCCTGAGAACGGGAGAACGGATAGAACTTGCGGTCCTCATAACAACCGTAAGACCCCGTAGTTTTTGAGGGCATACCATCAATATTTTTGTGGTTGAAGCTCCCCCACCCAAAGGTTCCCTGCTTGATAGGTTGGGCACCAGTAACTTTATACCCAACACCGTTAAATTGGGTATCGAGTACAGCATTATTTTTTGCATTTTGTTCACCCACTGGAGTTGCCTGATTAACCCAAGGATTCGCCTTAAAGCTCCGCAAATCTTCTGTGATGCGGTAGGTAAAGGTGAAATCATGGTAAGGGTTTCTCTCAATGGGTGTATTAACAGCATAAGGGTTACGACCATTGTCATATGTATCGGCAAATTTATAAGATACACCAGCACCCCCTTGGTTCCCCCAGTCCGCGACGGTAATATTCGGATTACCATTGTCCGAGAATTCGTTAGAAACGCTCGTCTCCACAACATTCTGAGTCGCAAGCCATGAACAATCCGGCACGCTGGACGCATATGCGGGTATAGCGGAGGAGGCTAATACAACAGGGGCAGCCCAAGCGGTGCCTTTTGCCAAGGTACGCCGGGACAGTGTTTTCGAGGTATTCACAATATTCCTTTGTGTTGAGTAGGTGATTGTCATCCCTGATTTACGCAATAAGTCAGGGATATATTCTCCAGGTAGATTACTCTCTAATATATCTTATGTCACCAAAGACCCAAGATATATTGCATGCATCGATAAGCTATCGGGAATTTACAATTTTTAGTGTATCTCATTCACACATCAACAAGAGAGAAAATTAGATATTTCTCTCGAAGTAAACAAAAATATTACAATTAAATTCTCAAGGTGCGGTTTATCTATACATTTATACAATTAATATAAAAAATATTTTAAACCTTCACGATAAACATGAAAGTTGCAGAATCAGTTATGTTTTATTTTGGTCTTCATAAGATTACAGACGACAGAAAACGCCAGAGTCTTATTACCTAAGCGTAAGACCCTGCGGCAAGCACATCGCGCGCCTGCGCAACATCCTGATTAATCTGTTCGATCAAAGCATCAATGCCATGGTACGCAACCATAGGGCGCAGGTGCTTCACAAATTCCACGACCACATGCTGCCCATAAAGGTCAAAGTCCTCAACACGTTCTTGAGGACGGTTAATAACATGCGCCTCAACCTGACGGTTTTCAATGCCGTCGAAGGTTGGGTTTGTACCCACGGATATAGCCGCCGGATGCTTTTCACCAGACTCATCGGTCAACCATCCGGCATACACACCATCAACCGGGATAAAACCGCGCGCCTCCAGCTCCAAATTTGCTGTAGGGAACCCCAATTCACGCCCACGCGCCAAGCCGTGCACGACTTCCCCGTACATCAGGTGCGGACGACCAAGCAGCCGAGCCGCACCTTCCATGTCCCCCGCGTTCAGATATTCGCGAATGCGGGTTGAAGAGCATCGGGTTTTTTCATCGGCCATCAAATCATCAACCACGATGACCTCAAACCCGTATTTCTTCCCCAGTTCGCGCATTGTGTTTAAATCGCCCGAATTCTTGTGCCCAAAACGCACATCGTCGCCGATCACGACATAACGTGCACGCAGGGTATCAACAAAGACGGACTTCACAAATTCTTCGGGGCTCTGCTTCGCAAACTCTAGGTCGTAATGCAGCAGTAGGTAGTTCTGCAGGCCAAGCTGGCACATGAAATAACGTCTTGACCCCTGACCCATAATTTCCTGATGCTTCAGTTCAGGATGATGCACCTGCATAGGGTGCGGATCAAACGAAACAGCAACCGAAACGAGCCCGTGCTCATTCGCTACCTCGACAACACGTGAAATAACGCGAGCGTGACCAATATGCACGCCATCAAAATTGCCGATAGTCACTACGGACGGACCGAAATCCGCCGGAATATCGCTCAACTCGGTATAGAGGGTCACGGGCTCTCCTGGTAAGAAATAATGTACCTATACATCCTAAACCAGTCTGAAGACGTATGTAGAATTACCACCCCGATAAACCTGAAGGATTTTCGAGACCCAACGCTAACGAGAGGATTTCCCCTGTTGCGAAGCTTGAAGCATATCCTGCCGAATCTTATTGGACTTATTAATCCAGGCGTACCAAATCAACAGGCATGGAGGAATGACCAGCTCAGTCACCATCAGCACGATCAGCGACCAATGCGGGGTACCGTGGGTAGCCCACGACATAATACGTCCCACGCCGCCTAAGAAAACCACCAGACAGGATATCGCCAGCATATTGACCCACTTGAACTTCACGGCGATAACGAGGAATGAAAGCCCCAAGCCGAAGTATATTGCGGCGAAAAACGCATAATTTGATTCCAGAGAAGCATTTGCCGCCAGACCATCATTCTCTGGCACAGCACGGGCGCCTGAGAAGATCTGCCACCCCGCATAGAGCATAACCAAAGCACCGTAAAGTGCGGTCACAGCGCGAAAAACTCCTTGGTTCTGAGGCTTGGCGACGTCCTCCACCGTACGCACGGCCGTCGTTTTCTGCGATCCTGCAGGGGCAGCAGTATTTTTTGATCCGCGAGCAATTTTCTGAGCACTGGATTCAGATCCGATTTTCTGTGCAGGCTGTTGAGCCGATGCAGTGCGCGCTTTCTGCGGATACTCCGACTGCGCTGAAATCACCGGCTGCGGCTGAGTTACCGGTTCAGAGGTTGAATGCGGTTTTTTCTCGGCCTTCTGCGAGTTCTTATCACGAGTCATAGTTCTCTCCTTTTAGTTTTCGCTATCCTCACCGAGAATTCTGCGACCTGTTCGTAGTGCGATGCGCTGCCCGGTACAACCACCACAACCCCACCACCGGCAGTACCAAGGGGATATACCCATATCCCTGCCCGAAATGCGACCACACGGATGCTAAGGGGAAAAACTGCGGAGCGGCATACGAAAAAATTCCTATGCCAAGGACCCCAAGAAGCTCCACTACGATGGTGATAACCGCAAGCTGCCTAGCACGTTCTCCACGCTTTGCTAAAGAAACAGCAGCAATAGCATAAATAATTGCGGAAAGAAGCGAAAGCAGAATCGCCAAGGGCGCCTCATCAAATTTACGAATCAGCTGATAACACGCGCGAGCGCCCGCCGACAATGTAAAAATCCCGTACACCACAGCGATAACTTTACCCGGACCGGAGGCATGCCCAGCTGAGGAAACAGCATCGGATTTAGAATTGCCTTTTGTGGTGCGGGAACCCCAACGGTTCAAAGTATTATTCACATCGTGTCCTTCCCAAGGTGTGTGCGCAGAAGGTGTCTCTAGATGCTTGGTACGTGCTCTATAATTCAGGCTCTGTGCCCCAGCTATGTGGAGTAAAACCTGTGTCTAATAGTAATACCACAGCATATTCATTCGATGAACCATCACGATGAGCACGGGCCCTGGAACCGCCAGTAGCAGAGTCGCCCATCGCGTACGCTCGCTGAGAGAATAGAAGAACGCGCCGGCGGGAATAAGCATGGCAGTAACGAGGTACCCGTAATACTCCAGCCAGTCACCACGAGGTCCCGGTCCCACAGCCTGCATGATGATCGACCCTACCAGGTACACCACTAAAAACGCTTCAAGAACAAGCATCGGACCTTGTGAATAGTCATCGGGTTCATAACCACGGAAATACTGTACCAAAGAGGCCAGGCACGATAACGTACCGAGTACCACAGTAATCCAGAACCACCAGTCCAAACCAGCGATCATAGCCGCTCCCCCGTTTCCCGCGAGAAGTCAATTCCTGCTTCAAATACGAGCACGGGTGCCGCGCATGGGGATCCCCGAAATTTTATATTCTCGATGAGGGCCACCAACGTTCCATCCGGCGCAAATGCGGCAGTTATCCCCTCGGTACTGGCATGCTGAGATTCCGGGCTTTGTGTGCCTAAGACAAGAGCATCTGAGCCTTCCTCACTGACTGTAATGCGCCGACCAAATGAAATATCGGTCGCCTCTTGCGTCGAAAGCTGCCGAACGTTGAACAGACGACGTGCCGCCTCCTCAAGAGAAAGTACAGGTAAGTCTAGCGGCCCATCAGCGTTCTCACGCTCCTTCATGAGTTCAGCTAAATCAAGCGCCTCACGCTGATACACATTCCCTACACGAATGCGGTTCAAAGTGCTCAAATGGCCCCCAACGCCCAACGCTGTACCCACATCGCGAGCAAAAGCACGAATATAGGTTCCAGAAGAGCAGGAAACCGTAATATCTACCTCAACAACTGGTACACACGCAGGAATATCAAGCCCCTCGGCAACAGTATATAGTCGAGTATCAAGTTTGCTATCGCGCACCTCATGAATAGCGGCCTCATGAATCGTGATCTTTCGGGCGGCAAGTTCAATATCCTCGCCGTCACGAACCCGAGCATAAGAACGCACGCCCTTAACCTTAATCGCCGAAACGGCGGAGGGAACCTGCATAATATCGCCCGTCAAAGATCGTACAGCGTTTTCAATCTTCTCCCGAGTCAGAGCCCTCACAGCCTCCGCGCGAGCAAACCCGGTGAGCTCTCCCTCAGTGTCCTCTGTCAGAGTTGCGGCCCCTAACACCAGGCGAGCCTCATAAGTTTTATCCTGACCAACTAAATACGTCAAAAGCTTTGTCGCTTTATTCAAGCCCAAAACCAATACACCGGTCGCCGCCGGGTCAAGAGTACCTGCATGACCAACACGCCGCGTACCGGCAATCCAGCGGATCTTCGAGACTACATCATGGCTCGTCATGCCAGCGGGTTTATCCACCACCAGTAGACCTGACGGTCCACGTTCCCGAGCTTTCGCCACTGTATTAGTCTTCCTCTACTTCGGCCTGCTCAGGTTTCTTGTATGGGTCTGCCTCGCCCGCGTACTGGGCCCCTGCGGATGCGGCAGCAAGTTCAGCATCGCGCTCACGGGTTTTCTTTAAGAGGTCTTCGAGGTGGTAAGCGTTAACCGGTACTTCGTCTGGTACGAAGGTGAGGGTTGGCGTCAGACGCGCGGTAATATTTTTTCCCACCTCAGAACGCAAAATGCCCTTAGCGGATTCCAACGCCTTTTTTGTGTTTTCTTGTTCTTCTTCAGAACCGTATACGGTGTAGTACAGGGTTGCGTGCTGCAGGTCATTCGTGACCCGGGCATCGGTAACCGTCACAAAACCGAGGCGGGGGTCTTTGACCCGGCGTTCAAGCGCCTGCGCCACAATCACCTTAATACGATCGGCGAGACGGGCTGCACGTGCTGCATCAGCCATAGTTTTCTCCTTGTGGTCAAGTACAGATAGGGGAAACGCCCGCCCCGCATCCCGCACCTTCCGGTACAAAACCAGAATGAAGCGAGATACGGGGAACGGGCGCGTTTCTGCGGGTCTTAGACGCGCGGCTTCTCGCGCATCTCCCAGGTTTCGATGACGTCGCCTTCCTTGATGTCGTTGAAGGAACCGAGTCCAATACCACACTCGAAGCCTTCACGTACTTCGGTAGCATCGTCCTTGAAACGACGCAACGACTCGATGGTGAGGTCTTCTGACACCACAACACCGTCACGTACCAGGCGTGCCTTAGAATTACGCTTGATAATGCCGTTCTTGACCATCGAACCTGCGATGTTACCCCACTTGGAGGAACGGAACACTTCACGGATCTCCGCCGAGCCGAGTTCGACCTCTTCGTATTCGGGTTTGAGCATGCCCTTGACAGCCTGCTCAATTTCCTCAATCGCACGGTAGATGACCGAGTAGAACTTCATCTCGACGCCCTCGCGGTCTGCAAGCTCAGAGACACGCTCTGCAGGACGAACGTTGAAGCCAATGATCACCGCGTTGTCCACGGTTGCCAGGTTCACATCGTTCTGAGTAATAGCACCCACACCGCGGTGGATGACGCGCAGCTGAACTTCGTCGCCGCCCACATCAATCTTCATGAGCGACTCTTCCAGAGCTTCAACAGCACCGGAGACGTCACCCTTAATAATCAGGTTGAGGGTATCCATCTTGCCCTCAGCCACAGCGGCATCGAAGGATTCAAGGGTTACGCGCTTACGACGCTTCGCGAGCTGTGCGTTACGGTCTGCGGCCTCACGCTTCTCAGCAATCTGGCGTGCGGTGCGTTCTTCTTCGGTCGAGAGGAAGGTATCTCCCGCACGGGGCACGGTCGAAAGACCCAGAACCTGAACGGGACGGGACGGACCGGCTTCTTTCACTGCATGACCGTTCTCGTCGAACATTGCGCGCACGCGACCGTGTGCCACACCGGCGACAATCGCATCGCCCACATGCAGAGTACCGGACTGCACCAAGACGGTGGAGACCGCACCGCGCCCCTTATCCAGGTTCGCTTCAATGGCAACGCCACGAGCTTCCTTATTCGGGTTAGCGCGCAGTTCCAGAACGTCGGCAGTCAAGGTTACGGCTTCAAGCAGTTCGGTAATGTTCGTGCCATTCCGAGCCGAAACGTTCACGAACATGGTGTCTCCACCGTAATCTTCAGGTACCAGACCGTACTCGGTCAGCTGGCCCTTGACCTTATCGGGCGATGCGCCCTCCTTATCGATCTTGTTGATAGCCACGACGATCGGCACATCAGCTGCCTGAGCGTGGTTCAGCGCCTCAACGGTCTGCGGCATCACGCCGTCATCCGCAGCGACCACAAGAATGGCAACGTCGGTAACCTTCGCGCCGCGGGCACGCATAGCGGTAAACGCCTCGTGACCGGGGGTATCGATAAAGGTAATCGCACGGTCTTCACCTTCGACGGTAGTGTGTACCTGATACGCACCAATGTGCTGGGTAATACCGCCAGCTTCACCCTCAATGACGTTGGTATTCCGAATAGCGTCCAGCAGTCGAGTTTTACCATGGTCAACGTGACCCATCACAGTCACAACCGGAGGACGCACTTCAAGAACGTCATCGCCTTCCGCCTCTGCTTCGGCTTCAAGGTCGATGTCAAAGGATTCCAAGAGCTCGCGTTCTTCGTCCTCAGGAGACACGATCTTTACGACGTACCCCAACTCAGCGCCCAATAGCTCGAAGGTTTCTTCATCGAGCGACTGGGTTTGAGTAGCCATTTCGCCTAAGTGGAAGAGCACGGTAATCAGCGAAGCCGGGTTAGCGCCAATCTTCTCGGCAAAATCCATAATGGATGCGCCGCGACGCAGGCGGACCTCAGTCGAGCCATCTCCGCGAGGTACTACCACACCACCGGGTGCGGGTGCATTCATCTGCTCGACTTCATTGCGGCGGGCTGCCTTCGACTTACGGTTCTTACGCTTGGAACCGCCACGGCCGAAAGCACCCTGTGCATTTCCACGGCCACCGGGACCCGGACGCGAAGGACCGCGGTTATAGCCGCCTCCGCCACGACGGTTACCGCCTCCGCCACCACCACTGGGTGCACCGGGACCGGAACCGACGTTCGAGACCTTGGACGGCATAATGGACGGGCTAGGACGGTTGCCGCCGCCGGAACGAGGCGTGTGCGAGCGCGACCCCGATGCGGAACGGGGACCGTTGCCCCCACCGCCGGGACGAGGGGCATTATTGCCTGAACGCTGACCGCGGGGTGGACGAGGACCGCCAGAACGCTGTTCGCCGCGTTCGGGTCGTTTCATTCCCTGCTGTGAGGAGAAGGGGTTGTTACCCGGACGAGGACCAGGCTTCGGGCCCGGTTTTGGAGCCGATGCACCAGGTTTCGGTGCGGGCTTTGGAGCAGCAGGCTTCGGAGCCTCTGGACGAGCCATTCCCTGCTGTGAGGAGAAGGGGTTGTTGCCAGGACGAGGACCCGAAGAAGATTTAGCGGTGCCCTTGGCACCGGGTTTGGGAGCCGCAGATTTAGCTGCAGGTTTTGCACCCGGTTTAGGGGCAGGTTTCGGTGCCGCAGGTTTAGCAGCAGATTTCGCGTCCGCCGGCTTCTTTGGAGCGGCGGGCTTAGCACTAGCAGTTTTAGCTGTGGAAGCTGCAGACTTCCCTGACGCTTTAGTTGGTTTTTCAGCTTTTTCAGGTGCCTGAGCGGGGGCGGGGAACGCTTCACGCAGTTTCTTAACCACGAGCGGGTTAAGGGTCGAGGATGCGCCCTTTACGAATTCGCCTTGTTCGGCTAGTTTTGCAATAACTTCTTTTGACGTTACACCAAGTTCTTTAGCAATCTCGTGTACGCGAGGCTTAGCCAAATTTTCTCCTGTCCTGGCTCGCACCAGGACGGTGCGAACACTAATGATGTGTGTATGCGCGCACTAGGCTCTCGGTTACGCCTAACACACGCGTGGGCATAAATTTGCCGGGGTGTGAGCACAGATGGGTACTCATGTCGCGGCACTCATTAGATATCCATCAGTTTTCTGACTCGCTTTCGTAATCTGCAAGAAGTCGTCAAACTCGTTGACTTATAGGGATGTGAGTTTCACTCATAGCCCGTAGTTTCGGGCTTGCGCTGAGCGAAGTATTCGGTCAAAACCATAAGGTCTGCGCGAGCAATTGAAACTTTAAAGGCGCGGGCGAAAGCATTTTTACGAAAAGCCTGTTGCTGGCAGGATTCACGCATATGTAGCCACGCACCGCGACCGGGCAAGGTACAGTGCACATCCGGAAGGATGCGCATCCGTTCTCCGTCGCCGCCGAAACGGACGATACGGAGCATATTCCGCGGATTATCGCGGAGGCGACAGCCAATACAGGTACGGAGAGGTTCACTCATTGCTCTCCCCTCTTCCCCATCAAAACTGTCACAGTCGTTTAGGCACGCCACTGGGGTGCACGCGCCAAACGCACATCTTAAGTGTAGCCCCTCATCTGGGTCACGTCCGTATTCGGTTTCGTGAATGCAGAAAGACCCTCTAGGGGCTACAGGGTACTCCTACTAGAATACCGGTTACTACTCGTTTTCGTCTAAATCAAGGCTGCGGGCTACTCGCTCAGCCACCTCTTCTTCGGCTCGAATCTGAGCATATTTTGATTCCGCCAAGATATCAATACGCCAGCCGGTTAGTTTCGCTGCAAGGCGCGCGTTCTGGCCTTCCCGCCCGATTGCCAACGAAAGCTGCTCATCGGGGACAATCGCACGAGCAGAATATTCGCGGGGGTCCGCAATAATAACTTCGGTCACCTTAGCGGGCGAGAGCGCAGCCGTAATAAACTCCGCAGGATCCGTCGAGTAATCAACAATGTCGATCTTCTCGTCATTAAGTTCGGCGGCAACAGCACGCACGCGAGCGCCCATATCACCGATGCAGGCACCCTTAGCGTTGATACTGGGGTTCGTTGCGCTTACCGCTATCTTCGAGCGATGTCCTGCCTCGCGAGCAATGGAGTTAATCTTGACCGATCCGTCGGCGATCTCTGGAACCTCATGCTCAAATAGGCGAAGCACCAAGTTCGGATGCGACCGCGAGAGCACAATCGAGGGACCCTTCTGCCCACGGCGCGCCTCTAAGAGATATGCACGAATACGGGTTCCGTGGGGATATTGTTCTCCGGGAACCTGCTCGTTCGCGGGAAGTACAGCCTCAATAGTTCCCAAATCGACTTGAACCATACGGGGGTTATTCCCCTGCTGAATAACGCCGGATGCTAAGGTTCCTTCTCGGTCTTTAAATTCACCAAGCACGGATGCATCTTCGGCATCGCGCAGACGCTGCGATAAAACCTGACGCACCGTCGCCGCAGCAATGCGCCCAAAGTTATTGGGCGTATCATCGAACTCATCGATTTTCTGGTTGTCATCGTCAAGTTCCGGCGCAAGAATAGCGAAGTCGCCGGTGGTTCGATCGATGACGGCTCGGGAGCCTTTAATGGCGCCGGGCTGCTTCATATAGGCAAGCACCAGAGCATTTTCAACCAGCGAGAACAGTTCCTCCAAAACGAGACCTCGTTGCTTTGCAAGTGCATGCAGAACGCCTAAGTCGATCGTCATATTGTTGTCCACGCTCTTCAGCCTTTCCCTGTAGCACGGCGCCGGGACGCTTTTTCTGCGCCCCGGCTCCCGAACGGTTTGCTTTATGTTTGTTGAGTGTGAAAAAACAAACAGAAAGCCTATTTTGTACCTATTCTACAGTCTCTTGAGTAGAATTGAAATCAATTTCAACATTAGCGTGCCCAATATTTTCCCAGGGCACAATCACAGCGTCATGGTATGTCTGCTTCTGCCCTTTCTTAGTCTGTTTCTTACGCCGAAGCACAGGGCCTTCGTCCGTAATCTCGTCAAGACGAGCCACGTATTCCGTGCCATCTGTCTGTGTCACTGCTACAAGTCGGGCGCGAGCACGTTTCCAATGGCGGCGCTCAGTAAGTTCTCGGGTAGCTCCAGGAGAGGAAACCTCCAACATGTAGGGGAAGAACTCATCGTGCTTATCAGCTTTATCCAGAGCCTGTGAGATAGCCCCCGAGATTTCCGCAAGGCTGTCCAGAGAAAGGGAATCTGTCCGATCTTCCGTATAGTCTACGGTAATTTCTACCGTTCGGTTAGCTGCCGGACCGCTGATCTTAATCCTTTCAAGCACGAGCGAAAACTCACTGAGCACAGGTTTGATAGCTTCGTTTACCTCGTCCTCATGTAGAGAGCGTGTCCCAATTTTTGCCGGTGCCGGTTTTTCCGACCCTGCGGATTCGAAGGGACGAGTTACACCCCTGGCGGTTCGTGATGCGGCACGCCGGGAGCGAGCATTGGGGGCGCCGTCTTTCTTACCGGACCGTTTAGGTTTATACGCCATATCTTCCTTCTCTTCTCGATAATCTTGCCAAGGATGATGAACGCGTCTATGCCTGGGAATAGGACCTAAGAGCGGATCTCGGCGAGGATTTCGCGCACCGCATCCGATACGGCAATATCGCGTGCCTCTCCGTTTCGCCGGTCTTTGAGTTCCAAAGTACCGTCTTTGAACCCGCGGCCAATCACTAAGATGGTGGGTACGCCCAGAAGCTCTGCATCGCCGAATTTAACGCCCGGGCTGGTTTTCAGACGGTCGTCCAAAAGCACCTGCACCCCGGCACCTTCAAGCTCCGTGCTCAAGGTTTCTGCGTACTCGTGGGATTGAGCGTCTTTATTCGTGATGACGATGTGCACATCGGCGGGTGCCAAGTTACGCGGCCAGATCAGACCCTTCTCGTCATGATTGCCCTCAGCAATTGCGGCAAGCGCACGGGTTACGCCAATACCGTAAGATCCCATCGTCACGGTCTGGAGTTTACCGTTCTGATCGAGTACTTTCAGTCCCAGTGCCTCGGCGTATTTACGGCCAAGCTGGAAGATATGTCCCATCTCAATACCGCGTGCAGCAATAAGCGGTCCAGAACCATCCGGTGCTGGGTCGCCTTCGCGTACTTCACACGCTTCCAAAGTACCGTCTGCATTAAAGTCCCGCCCGTAAACGAGATTTGCCACGTGTTTGCCGTGCTCGTTAGCGCCAGTAACCCACGAGGTTCCGCGAACCACGCGCGGATCAACGAAAAACGGAATACCGGTAGCAGTTTGACGCTCTTCGGTATTCTCACCCAACATGGGCTGATCGAGAGTAAGACCCGGGCCAATATAGCCCTTGACGAGCTGCGGGAATTTCTTTAAATCCTCCTCAGAAGCAGCCTCAACCTCGATCTCGCCACCGATACCCATGAGCGCACCAATGTTAACCTCGACGCGTCCCAGATCGACTTCGCGGTCACCAGGTACACCCACGGCAAAGAGTTTACGCTCCCCGGCGGGGGTAATGACTGCGCCCACAAAACATTTAAGCGTCTGTTCAGCGGTGAGTTCACCGCCGGTCACCTGCGGGTGCAGGTCGTTCATCTGGGTTACAAGAGTTTCAATCGTGGGAGATTCGGGGGTATCGAGCACGATAGCTGCGGGTATATCCGTGAAATCAATATCTGCAGGCACAACGGTGGTGACTGCCTCCACATTTGCGGCGTAGCCACCGGCGGAACGCACAAAGGTGTCTTCACCTACAGGGGTCGGATGCAGGAATTCTTCACTGCGTGAACCACCCATAGCACCCGATTGCGCGGTCACTATGACGGTATCTAATCCCAAGCGGTCAAAGATACGCTGGTAAGCGGCGCGGTGGGCCTCGTAAGCTTCATTCAAGCCTTCGTCGTCCACAGTAAAAGAGTAGGAATCCTTCATGACAAATTCGCGCCCACGCAACAAACCGGCGCGGGGTCGCGCCTCGTCACGGTACTTATTCTGGATCTGGTAAATATACAGCGGCAGATCCTTGTAGGAGGAATAAAGGTCTTTCACCAACAGAGTGAACATTTCCTCATGGGTGGGCGCCAGAAGCATATCGGCGCCCTTGCGGTCCTGCAGGCGGAAGAGATTATCACCGTATTCTTCCCACCGGTTAGTTGCCTCATAGGGTTCTCGCGGCAACAATGCCGGGAAGAGAACTTCTTGGGCTCCAATTGCGTTCATTTCTTCACGCACTATATTTTCTACCTTACGCAGAACTTTCAAACCCAAGGGCAGCCAGGTATACACGCCAGGAGCGGCACGACGAATATAACCTGCGCGCACTAAAAGCTTATGGCTTGCTACCTCAGCGTCTACAGGATCTTCACGCAGGGTCCGCACGAAGAGGTTGGACAAGCGAAGTACCATGTGTGTTCTCCTTGGATTTGATGCTAGACCTTCACCGCATCCCACATTCCTTAACCCGAAAGCGGCGGCGAACGGCGATGAATAATATAACAAGTCTATAGGTTTCCGCGCTCACAGGCGAAGCATAGTTGGTATAAAAGACCAACGTGTATATTTTCAGACGCTAACGAGTAAGGATAATGGTCGAATATTGCCCAATATCTTCCCATCCGGTGCGCTGATAGAGAGAAAGTGCCCGATCGTTGTAGTTATTAACGTAGAGGCTCAGATGCGGGTGCCTCTCTCGGAAAAGCTCACAGGCCGCAGCAAGAAACGGAGCCGCAAGTCCCAGACCGCGATAGTCGGGGTGCACCCAAACGCCCTGTATCTGCGCAGCGTCCAGATGCGATATACCCAGATCAGCTTTGAAAACCACCACGCCGAGATCGTTAGTGACAATCACGTTTTTGCCTTCAGATACCATCGACCGTACACGGTTTCTGTAGTTGCTGCCGTACCGTGCGATGGGTTCAATACCGACTTCCTCATGGAACATAGCGGCTGCGGCAGGCAGAACATCATCGTAATCTGACAGAACAGTACAACGCACATATCCTCCAGGGCTCTCTGGAACCGACTGTAACGAGGGTAGATAGCCGGGCAGTTCAGGCAGAGAGGCCGAATAGAGTGAGAATAGATTTTTTTCTGGGGGCAGGTACAGTAGCGGCTGTACCGTCCGAACAGAGAAAGGACTCGCGAGGCGTTTCCTCAAGTGCTCCCAGATTGGAAGCACACATTCACTGGGTCCAAAAAGAGACTCAATGCTGCACCGAGAACGGTAAATGAGGTGAGCAAGAACCTCGGCGTGTGAGCGCATTCGATCGTCGTCGGGTAGCCAGATGGGAACGGTATTGCTGCCCAGTAACAGCGCGCTCAGCAAGATGCCATCTTCGTAAATCCCCACGAACCCGCGATACTGTGCTGGCAGCTTATTCCCCGTCATGCGTGCTCCGGATGCCGATGCTGGCGGCAGCCCGTAAATATCGTAATGCTCAATAGCGTAGAGGTTCCCCAGCGTATCCGCATAGAGAAGCTCTTCGAGGGCATCTGCATCGCGCCGATCGAGAGCCACCACCTGGGGGGCAGATGAGGAGAAAAACTTTTTGAGCACGCTTTCGATTCTATCTAACGAGAGAGCTATCGCGGTTTTGAATGTGTCACAGCTAAGCGCCCCGCGTCCGTTGAAGGCGAGGCGCTTAGAGATTTCAGACTCGTCGCGTTTATATTCAACGCTACGGACGAGGTACAGCCGTACTATTTGACGGTAACAGCGGGGGCGCCTTCGGGCACGTACTCCCCCGAGGCTTCCATCTCGGCAGCAATACGGGTTGCCTCTTCAAGAAGGGTTTCCACGATCTGATCTTCGGGAACGGTTTTAATAACTTCCCCTTTCACAAAGATCTGTCCCTTACCGTTACCGGATGCCACTCCTAAGTCTGCTTCACGTGCCTCGCCGGGACCGTTCACCACGCATCCCATCACGGCGACGCGAAGCGGAACCTTCATATGCTCCAAGCCCTTGGTCACGTTTTCGGCGAGCTCCCACACATTCACCTGGGCGCGACCGCATGAGGGGCACGAAACAATGTCGAGCTTGCGCGGGCGCAGGTTAAGGGATTCCAGAATCTTGGTTCCTACCTTGACTTCTTCCACCGGAGGGGCCGAAAGCGAAACACGGATCGTATCGCCAATCCCTTGAGAGAGGAGGGTGCCGAATGCTACCGAACTCTTGATGGTTCCCTGGAATGCGGGGCCTGCTTCAGTCACGCCTAAGTGCAAAGGCCAATCGCCGCGGGCGGCAAGCTGCCGGTATGCCTCAACCATAACCACCGGGTCGTTGTGTTTAACGGAAATCTTGAAATCGCGGAACCCATGCTCCTCAAAGAGAGAGGCTTCCCACACAGCGGACTCAACCAGCGCCTCTGGAGTAGCGTGGCCATATTTTTCGAGCAGACGTTTATCGAGCGAACCAGCATTCACACCGATGCGGATAGAGGTACCATGCTCGGAAGCCATCTCGGCGATCTCTTTTACCTGGTCATCGAATTTACGAATGTTACCGGGATTCACACGCACCGCGCCGCATCCGGCTTTAATAGCCGCATACACGTACTTGGGCTGAAAGTGAATATCCGCGATCACCGGAATATTAGACTGCTTTGCGATGATGGGTAGTGCCTCAGCGTCTTTATCGGTCGGGCATGCCACGCGCACAATATCGCATCCGGCGGCGGTTAGCTCGGCAATCTGCTGCAGGGTTGAACCGATATCGTGGGTCTTGGTGGTCGTCATAGACTGTACCGAAATGGGAGATTCGGAACCGATGCCCACTGTACCTACCTTGAATTGACGGGTCTTGCGGCGGGGTGCAAGAACCGCAGGTGCAGGCTTCGGCATACCAAGGCTAACCGACAAGGCAATCCTCCAAATGTCATAAAATTGGGGCGCGGGATGCGCCGCTCAGCTTCCTATTGTGCCACCGTCGCGCGCAGAACCACTAATACGGATACCCTAACCGCGAGCAATATCACGATGAGATGAAAAAGCGGTAGTCCCGCTCACAATTCGTTTGCGTACACGATCCTCACTAGACGCTATGCGGTGCATAGCTTGCTCCGCCATTTAGAACAGCCGCAGGGGTTTAATAAAGTCGGCGGCAATAATCACAATGGACATCAGAATGAAAGCACCCGCTACAACATAGGTAAGCGGCAGAAGTTTGACCGGGTCAAACGGACCGGGATCGGCACGGCGGGTAAGCTTGGCGAAGCCACGTCGAATTGCCTCCCACAGAGCACCAAAAACATGCCCTCCGTCCAGGGGAAGAAGCGGAAGTAGGTTGAAGGCGAAAAGCATCAGGTTCATTCCGGCTATCAGCGAGACTAAGGTCGCAGTTTTTGCTTTCAGATCGATACGGTCTGTCGAGGCCACTTCACCGGCAATCCGGCTTACCCCCACTACGGATACCGGGGAGTTCGCATCGCGTTCCTGATTAGAGAAGAGATTTACTCCCAGCTCCCATACGCGCTGCGGCAGCGACCACATGGAATGTGCAATACGTCCCAGCGTGTCGCCCACATTGGGCATAACATCGCCCAACGAGCCTGGAACCATCTCCGAAGTTGGTGAGATACCGATAAAGCCGCCGGTCATCATCTTGAATGACCCATCGTCGTTACGCACATATTCTCGGGTCTTTTCATCCACGACCGGACGCTCCAAAAGCGCCGGGGTCATGGTGAGCTGCTGCTCAGAACCATCGCGTTCAATGGTGACGGTTACGGTATTATTCCCTGCCTGACGGATGTTAGAAGAAACCTGTTCCCAGGTGCTCGTGCGGTTGCCGTTGATAGCAACTATACGGTCATCTTTACGCAGTCCTGCCGCTTTCGCGGGAGACGGTGCCGACGAGTCAGTACATTCGGAATATGAGATACGGTCTTCGGTGATCGTTGCTTTTGGCACGCAGTCGGAAACCGATGCCACTTTATTAGTTGCAGACAGGGTTCCAAAACCACAGATGAGAATGGCGGTGCATACGATCCCGATGAGCAAGTTCATGCTAGGCCCGCCCAGCATGATAATCATGCGTTTATACACGGGAAGTTTATAAAACAGACGATTTTCATCTCCGGGTTTCAGGCGCTCTAAGTCAGCCTCACGGGCCGCATTCGCCAAAGACCCAAAAGGACTGGTAGTTCCGGCGCGAAGAGTTTCGAGCTCGGGTTCGTGTTCTTCCTCCACGCCAGTGGTACCCTCGGCGTTCCCCTCTGTGGGATGCTCCATCGCCCGTTTCACGCGCTCCTCGTGTTCGGGCGCAGGCGGATACATGCCGATCATCGAAATATATCCGCCTAAAGGAATAGCTTTAAACCCGTACTCAGTTTCACCGCGGCGGAACGAAAAAATAGTTTTTCCGAAACCGATCATATATTGCGGTACACGCACCTTAAAGAGTTTCGCAGGTACCAGGTGTCCCACCTCATGCAGAGCAATAGACAATGCAATAGCTATCGCCATGATGATGACGCCTGCGGCGTAGAGCAGAATCTCCACATTTCTCCTTCGCAACAAAAGGTACGGGTTCTCAAGCGGTTTCCCGCGAAGTCTCTAGGGTACTCCCCTAAGCTGTGAAATTATAGGGTACGTGGCGCTCAGGTTATGCGCCGCGTAGGGAAAACCTTCGTGATGGTTATGACGGCATCTTCTTGGCGTAGAACTCACGAGCGTATGCACGTGCCCAAGCTTCGGCGTTCAGAACAGCCTCTAAGCTCATGTCGGCTTCAGCCGTAACCTCGCTACTGGCGGCGTACGCCTCCAAAACACGCGCCACGGAATCCACAATATCGGTAAACCGAATTTTACCGGCGTGGAAAGCGCTAACCGCTTCCTCATTAGCGGCGTTAAAAACGGTGGGAAAGGTTCCGCCCCGCTTGCCCGCCTCTTTAATCATCTGCACAGCAGGGAAAGCCGTCGAATCAAGCGGCTCAAAAGTCCATGTTTGCGCCTGAGTCCAATCACAGGGAGCCGCTACCTGCGGAATGCGATGCGGCCACGTCAGCCCCAAAGCAATAGGCAGAAGCATGGTCGGCGGGGATGCCTGGGCAATAGTCGCGCCGTCTACGAACTGAACCATCGAATGCACAATCGACTGCGGGTGTACCGCAACATCAATGCGGTCAAGATCAACCCCAAAAAGATGGTGTGCCTCTAATACCTCAAGGGCCTTATTCACCATAGTTGCCGAATTGGTTGTGACCACCAGCCCCATATCCCAGGTAGGATGCGCCAGCGCCTGCCGTGGGGTAACATCATGAAGCATGTCACGGGTATATCCTCGAAAAGGTCCACCTGAGGCCGTGAGAATCAGCCGGTCTATCTCGGCGTCGGTGCCACTGGCTAATGCTTGGGCAAGAGCCGAATGCTCCGAATCCACGGGAACCATCGGGGTTTCTAACGGTGAGGCATCGACGGCGGCACGCACAAGCGGTCCACCCGCGATCAGAGATTCTTTATTTGCAAGGGCAACCCGGTGCCCCGCTTTGAGGGCGGTCAGTGTGGGTTCTAAACCGATAGATCCGGTAATGCCGTTGAGCACCACATCCGCCGGATGCGCCGCCGCCTCAACGCTGGCACGTTCTCCCCAGACGATGCGCGGACTGTACCCGCTAATGCCCACACTGCGGGCGGCCGCATCAAGGTATTCTCGCAACCGTTGTGCATCTTGCGCCGTGCCGCTGGTGGCAACAAGCTCGGCGCGTACCCGAACCGCCTGCTGTGCTAATAATTCGAGGGAGCGTGAACCGGCGCTGAGAGCTGCAACCTTCAGCGGTGCATCCTCAACATCGACGGTGGTGCCCGCAAGACGCGCAAGATGCTCTATAACCTGTACTGCTTGGGTGCCAATAGACCCGGTGGAACCGAGTAAAGTAACCCTTCGAGCATCACAAAGTCCGTGTTTAAGAGCTTCGGTGAGGGTTTCGCGGAAGCCCCCAACCCGGGTAGAGGAACCAAACTTCATGTTTACTAGTATCGCATGCTGTCGGTACGGTCTCAGAAAGCTCTGCGGCTGCCAGCAACGTCTTAGGTCAGATCTTGGATAAGCTCGATACAGCGATCCATAAAGGCATCAACCTGGGTTTCTTCATAGCTCACCGAGCCGGTCGCAGACCTAAAGACAGCGTTACGAATAACGGATGTATCAAGCGGTTCTTCGCTATTGAGTTGAGCATAGATATGATGGCATACCTTATCAACATCACCCACAAAATACCCGGCGTGCTTGCGTTTAGAAGGGCGGCGGAAGCGTTCACCATCCGGCCGCTCTAGTCGCTGTGCCAGAAGCTCACCCGCGTCTACGAGGGATAGCTCCCAATTGCTTAAACCGTACTGTTCTATATAACGGCTGCGTTCCAGTTTGGCAAAACGTTCTTCTATACGCTCTAGGGCGCGATCGACGTCCCCTACCGCATAGCCGCCGGGCTCGGTACGAAAAACAACCTGGCGAATAAGCCGCGACGTGTAAATATTAGCGTGCTGCTGTACAGCGCCGCTTAGCTGTTCGTAATCCTCGGCTAGTCGAGCAAAGAGACGATCGACCTCGGTTCGTTTATAACCAGGTTCGAGTTCTGCCGCACGGCCGAAGCCGTTATCTGTACGACTAGTATTCGTTGCCAAGGATTCTCCTTATCATCAGGCAGGGCACACGACGTGAGCAGCTCGTGTGCGTACCCTACGCATAAAGTTTTCGCTATCTTGTGTTCCACTCTAGAGAGGAAGCACAAAGGTAAAAATCAAACACCCAACTGCGGCCGCAAAAAGTACCGAGTCCAGACGATCCATCATGCCGCCGTGCCCAGGCAGGATATTTGACATATCCTTGATGCCTATTCGACGTTTAAAAACAGATTCTACAAGATCACCCGCCGTAGAGGCGATGACCATGACTGCAGCGAGTGGTATTCCCCAGTACCATTTCTGCCCCAAAATACTTAGAGCAATACAGGCTACCACGGCAGACCCAAGATAGGAACCGGCAAAGCCCTCCCAGCTCTTCTTTGGAGAAATGGTAGGTGCTATAGGATGTTTACCCCATATAACACCGGCAATATACCCGAAAGTATCGTTGCTGACTGCCATGAGAAGGATCATCAGGATGCCTGCCCAACCGCGCTCGGTGCTAAAGTACACCATCGAAATTCCGAGGGTCAAGGGTACCCATCCCAAAATTAGAATGAGACCCCTCAAAACTTTATACCGTGAGGCTGTGCGTTTCCTGGGTACCACCAAGGTGACACAAGCAAGTACTAGGGCGACAGCAACGCAGGAGATCCCCAAACCAGTGAATCCCCAAATATACGCTGAGACTGTGGGGATCGGAGCCAGCACCGTCACCAGGGTCAGGGGTAAATTGTAGTCGCGTTTTTTGTTGAGTGCGGAGGCAAGCTCCCAGCTTCCCAGCCCGGTAGAGATCGCGCAGAGAAGCACAAGAAACGGAGGAAAGAAAAGCCCTGTAGTCAGCACCGCGCCGAATGCTACGCCTACGCCGATAGCGGCGGGTAAGTTGCGCCCCGCTCGGGATGCTGTTTTCCCTGGGGCGGGGGCTGTTTCGCTCTTCTTATCCCCCGTATCTTCTCGTGTGTTCATCTCTGAGCCTTAAACCTCAAGCAGCTCAGATTCCTTGTGCTTGTAGAGCTCATCGATAGTATCTACATGTTTCTTAGTGAGGGCATCAAGCTCTTTTTCGGCACGGGCACCGTCGTCCTCACCGATCTCGCCGTCTTTCACAAGCTTATCAATGACGGTTTTAGCATGGCGGCGCACATTACGTACCGAAACGCGAGCTTCCTCAGCTTTGTGGTTGACCAATTTTATGTATTCTTTACGACGCTCAGAGGTCATCTCGGGCATAACCACGCGGATAGCGGCACCGTCGTTGCTGGGGTTTACACCCAAGTCAGAGTCACGCACTGCTTTTTCGATAGCAGCTAAAGCGCTCACATCAAATGGAACAATCTTAACCGTACGGGCATCTTCAACGTTGAACGACACCAGCTGCTGCAATGGAGTCGGCGCGCCGTAGTAGTCTGCGGTAATAGAGCTAAAAATCGCAGGGTTCACACGTCCGGTGCGAACCTTGGCGAATTCTGTTTTGATAGCTTCAATGGTCTTATCCATCTTCTCGCCGGCTTCGGCAAGGGTTTCTTCGATCACGACGGAATCTCCTTTATAGGGGAAGTCGGCTCATGCCGATTTTGGTAGCTACGGCTACGGGAAACACCAAACGGTGCAAACCGCGACCTAGTTATAGTTTAGTCGCCCGAGACTATCTCGGGCGACTTCTCACCGTTTTTTCCTTATGGCTAAGCCGTTGAACGACTTCTAATGCAAGGATTATAACGGCATAACGTTTCTTTAGCGGGTTACAAGAGTACCCATCTTCTCCCCCAGAATAGCGCGGGTTACGTTACCTTCGCCCTGCATGCCGAAGACGCGCATCGTCACGTTATTATCGCGACATAGGGAGAATGCGGTCTGATCCAACACGCGAATATTGCGTTGCATAGCTTCATCGTAGGTGAGGTTGTAAAGGCGCTCAGCCTGAGGGTCTTTATTCGGGTCGGCAGTGTAGATGCCGTCCACACCATTTTTTGCTACCAGAACTTCGTCAGCGTGAATTTCCAAGGCTCGCTGGGCAGCTACGGTATCGGTCGAAAAATAGGGCAGACCGGCACCGGCGCCGAAAATAACCACACGGTCTTTCTGCATATGGCGAATAGCGCGGCGAGGAATGTAGGTTTCTGCAACCTGCGGCATAGTAATAGCAGACTGTACGCGGGTATCAATACCTTCTTGCTCCAAGAAATCCTGAAGAGCCAGAGAGTTCATCACGGTACCGAGCATGCCCATATAGTCTGCGCGGGAACGATCCATACCTGCCTGTGAAAGCTCGGCGCCACGGAAGAAGTTACCGCCGCCAATCACGATGGAGGTCTCTACCTTACCCACAGTTGCTGCAATCTGCTGTGCAATATTACGCACAACCCCGGTCGAAATACCAACTTCTCCCCCGCCGAAAACTTCGCCTGAGAGCTTGAGTAGAACACGGCGACGACCGGTGTCGTCTCGATGGATTGGGTGCGTGTGTGAGTCGGTCATAAATACCCTCCAACGGATAAAACTTATGCTGATAACGGGGTGAACACTCAATAGTCCTTATCAAGGATACGCTACGGGAACACTGTCTGTGGTACACCCTTCGATATTTTTCTCTCTCATTCGACATGCCAGAAGGCGTAGAGATTGAGAGACTCAATGCTCCGGGCATATAAAACCCTATAAAACCTCAGGTCAACACTGTATCTGCAAGATGATCTATACAGAAAATAGGCTCTGGAACTTTCTTTGCGCTAGGTACGCAACCTGCACAATATTTATACAAAAAGTCGGATGCTCACCCTTCACAGGGCAAGCATCCGACTTTAGCGTATAACCTCAGTAAAGGCTGGCTGCTTGAGGAAAGCTCCTAGAAACTAGGCACCAACACGGAAACGTGCGAAACCGGTAGCGGTTGCGCCAGCCTCAGAGAGTGCCTGTGCCACAGACTTCTTGGTGTCTTTTGCGAAGTCCTGGTCAAGCAGGGTGTTCTCTTTGAAGAAGCCCTTGAGACGACCCTCAACGATCTTATCCAGAATCTTCTCGGGCTTGCCCTCAGCGATTGCGGTCTCACGTGCAACACGCTTCTCAGCTTCAACCTGGTCAGCCGGGATAGACTCAGAGTCCAGGTACTTGGGGCTCATCGCTGCAATGTGGACTGCTACGTCGTGCGCAATTTCATCAACGTTATTGCCGGAAACAGCAAGCAGAACACCAACCTGTGCGGGCAGGTCCTTAGAGGTCTTGTGCAGGTAAACTGCCACGTTCTCGCCTTCAACGCGTGCTACGCGGCGCACCACGACCTTCTCACCCAGCAGGGCGGCAGCATCGGTGGTGAGCTCTTCAACGGTCTTACCCTCGAAGGATGCAGCCTGTAGCTCTTCCAGAGTGGATGCGTTAGCCGCGATAGCAGCCTCCAACACGTTACGCCCGAAGGTAATGAAGGGTTCGGACTTAGCCACGAAGTCGGTTTCAGAGTTGACCTCAACCATGTAGCCAACGCCGTTTTCTACGCGAGCGGCAACCAGACCTTCAGCGGTTGCACGACCTTCACGCTTGGTGACGCCCTTCAGACCCTTCACACGGATAATCTCCATTGCTTTCTGCTGGTCGCCGTTAGCCTCATCGAGAGCCTTCTTGACGTCGAGCATACCTGCGCCGGTCTTCTCACGCAGTGCCTTGATGTCTGCTGCAGTGTAGTTCGCCATGTGAACTCCTCTTTTTCCTTAATTTAAGATGTAGGCGTGATAACGCCCATGAGCTATGAGCGGACGGCACCTTACCCGCCACAGGGTAGGTACCGTCCGTACTGCTTTTCCCATCGTGGGAAAGCTAAAGCCTACTTAGCTTCAGCCGCCTGAGCTGCCTCGTGCTGCTCTAGCAGTTCGCGCTCCCACGCAGCCATAGGCTCTTCAGCAGCCTCTGCCTTACCGGTCTTCTTAGCATTACGCTCAATGAGACCTGCAGCGACAGCGTCTGCCACCACACGGGTGAGCAGGTTGACGGAACGGATCGCATCGTCGTTACCAGGGATGGGGAATGCGACTTCGTCAGGGTCACAGTTGGTGTCAAGAATAGCTACCACGGGGATGCCCAGCTTCTGAGCCTCGTTAACCGCCAGGTGCTCCTTCTTGGTATCAACAACCCAGACGAGGGAGGGAACCTTGCTCAGGTTACGGATACCGCCCAGGGTCTTTTCGAGCTTCTCAAACTCGCGGCGCATCAAGAGCAGTTCCTTCTTGGTGTAACGAGAACCTGCGACATCGTCAAAGTCGATCTGCTCAAGTTCCTTCATACGCTCAATGCTCTTAGCGATGGTGGAGAAGTTGGTAAGCATACCACCGAGCCAGCGGTGGTTAACGTAAGGCATATTCACGCGGGTAGCCTGCTCAGCAATAACTTCCTGTGCCTGCTTCTTGGTACCCACAAACAGAATGTTGCCGCCGTGTGCAACGGTGGATTTAACAGCCTCAAAAGCCTTATCGATGAATTCGAGGGACTGCTGCAGGTCGATGATGTAAATGCCGTTGCGTTCGGTGAGGATGAAACGCTTCATCTTGGGGTTCCAACGGCGGGTCTGGTGACCGAAGTGAACGCCGGAATCCAGCATCTCACGCATAGTTACGACGGGCATGTCGTCTCCTTTATATCAGGGTGCCGCGCTGACCTCCCATCTCGGGCTAGCCACACGCGCGCATAGTAGTTATCGGTTTATCCTAGTGGCGATTAGACATTCGGGTTGCCCCGTGTCTCAAGCCCTGACCGCTTGTTCTAAGCGGACCGAAGGTCTTTTATCACCTGTTATTTAGGTTCCAGGTGCTCACGCCACGCGTCGTCAGCGAGCCTTTCCGTTACCAGGCTAGGCACACTGCAATAGAAAATTGTACCTGATATTTGGGTCTTAAGTCTTTAGTACCGTGAGCTTTTCGCCCGGATAAGCGTGGTTTTTTATAAAAATTGTTGCTACTACCTCACTTGAATCCATAGAATCACGAGTCTTCATATTTTGGAGGTTTGTGAAAAACGCTAAGTCGTCTCACCTGTTTTTCACGAAAACGCTAATTACCGTCTGTGGATATCGAATAAAAATGTCCCGAAAGGGTAAGTTTTCCACAGTACAGCCTTGTACATATCTTTATGCGTCTTCGACTGTGGTGTGCTCGAAGAATGATATGTGATTGGTTGGGGGCGTGGATGCACCGCGCGGGTCTGGCGGCACAGGCACGTATTTTTACGATGTCCAGACAACACTTTATATCTGCACTGTGGCGTACTCCCCTGTTTCTTCTAGCATGCTGGCGCTCAGGGCATCCTATAAAAGTCTGGGTGCCTTCTCCAATATTCTTGCGGGTTTTAACGATCCAGATCATAGTCCTTACCGTGGCATTATCTTTAGGCTTCGGGCCACACGTCAGCGGTATAAAGTACCGACACGGTCCCCTACAGATCATGCACACTTCTGCGCGTTCATGGATTTCACCTATATCTGGAAAACCTCATGTCATTCATGCCTTTATCAAGCCCAGTCAGCGGTGGTCGGCAGGGCATCGCGGAGTCGATCTTGAGGCAACAGAACAGGACCAAGTACGCGCTCCGGCGCCTGGAACCATAGTTTTCTCGGGAACTGTCGTCGATCGACAGGTAGTAGTCATTGAGCATCCGAACGGGTATAGGTCGAGTTTCGAGCCTGTCACCGATCCTCTGCCAGTCGGTACTCACGTTCAGGCGGGGCAGGTTATCGCTCGGGTGGATGCGCATCCCGCAAAACCTCGGTGCTCTACCACATGCCTTTACTGGAGCGTTCGGCGCGGCGGCGACCACAAGAACGGAAGCGGCAAAAACGCAGAATATATTAACCCTATGCTTCTGTTGGGACCAGCAGAACCGACTATACTACTTCCCGTTGACGAGAGTTTCAAAGCCTGAAATATTACCTATATGTCGTGAGCCCCGCATCGTGTACGATGCGGGGCTCACTGTGTGCCTGACCAACCGGTCTCTGCTTTGCTATACGTTATGGCACGGCACTACTGCAAAAAGTCCTGATCACTATCACCCGAAACGGGTTTCTGCTGTGACTTTGCAGCGTGCTTCGGGGTAGGAGCCTGTTGGGCGGGCAGCGGGATAGTACCGTCCGTTTCAGCCGCATAGGAGCTTCCGGACGAGAACGCAACGGTCGGCGAATCGTCGCCGTAATTGAGAACATCCGAGTCTGAAGCTGTGTAGGCTGCTGTCGGCTGCACCGCTTGCTGTGCAGCTCGGCGTTCGCGTGCCTTCTGGCTTGCGCGACGAATGCGCTTGCGGAAGATGAAGAGCACCAACAGAATCAGCAGAAGCAGACCGAGCAAAATAGCATCCACCACAAAGTCCGTCATGGTAAACCCATGCGCTGGAATGGTGAGGGATGAGGTATTGACATAACCCTCCGAGCTATTAACCGTAACGTTACGCCCGTCGCCAGAGAGATGTGAATCTTGGCGACCAAACATAGAGTTACTTCCCTGCAGAGCATCGGTTTTAACCGAGCTCATGATGGGGAGTTCAAACTTGAAATCGTAGTTTTTGGGCTGTAGCTGGCCAAAACGCTCCTGCAGGTTAAACTTGGGCGAAACCGTATAGTCTGCTCCGAAGAGATTAACCCCGCCAGGATGATGAATCGTCATTTCAGAACCGGGTAGGTAAGCACCAATACGGGTATTGAATTCCGCAGAATCTTTGCCTCGTATCTTTGCTGAATATATCGTATTATCGCCGTCAGTACGTTCCTCAAATGTCGCTTGAGCCTCATCAGACCCTTGAACGAAAGACTTAAGGGCATCCCCAGCCTGCGCGACATCAGAACTCTTAAAGGCAAGTTCAAACTTCGCTTCAACAGAACCGTCCATACCCAGCGCAGAAGTCACGTTTAGGCTTTCAGGCTGAATCGTGCGCGAATTCTTTAGGTTGACTTTTATTACCCTATCCGACGCGGATGCGCTTGAGCTTGAGCTATTCGACGAACCGTAGTCCTGGTCAAAATTTTTACCGTCGTCAGAGAAGCTAAACTTCACCCCGTAGTTGGTTCCCGGTGAACACACACGGCTGCAATCAACTGAACCTGTTACATGCTCAATGATCTTCGCCCCAGAAGAATCAGTTTTAACTTCTTGGGAACTTTCTAACGCGGTCTCTTGAGTACCCAGAATTTTCTGAAGTTTAGCATTGAGATCCTCGAAAGAATCGGCAGTAAATTTTAGGTTGCGACCGCTTTCATCTTTACCAGATTGCGTGGACGGTAAACTCCGGTAAGACTTTTTGGCGATTTCTTCGTCAATACCCTTGGTAAGCTCAGCTCCCTCAGGTTTCACCGAGTTAAGATAAGTGTCTACAGCACTTACCCGGTCAGGTACCATGATCTCTTTTGCGAGAAAGACAATCTTGGCGTTATATTTACCGTCCTTCTTATCGACCGCAATCACAACTTCATCAAACCCATTATCTTTGAGGTCTTTAGCTTGAACCTCATTGGAGGACTCTGTTGTTTTAATTTCGCGACCTTCAAAGGTAACGCTGTTTTTCCCACTTGACTGCAGGACATTGTCTTTGCGTTTTGCTTCGACCAAGCCGTCTGTTACAAGCGCTTCGGGAAGCCACTTGATAAGGTCCTGCGAGGTGAAGTTTTCAGAGACTTCAACGCCCTGAACCAAACCGTCTTTGCTGTCGCTAATCAGAATTCTGGGTTCTTTATCAAAGCTTGAAGCCTTCAAGATAGCGGAGACTTTAGTACGATACTCATCTACGCTATTAAAATTCACTTTGAAGGTGGCCTGAGCATTATCGCCTTCGGTTCGAATGCCCTCATAATCAAGTTCTTGAGGTTTGTGTTTCTTAATCGAAGCGTCAAGAGCGTTAACGTCGCCTTTGAGGTAATCTTTATTATCTTTCAAGCTGAAAGACACTGTAATGGTGCGGGAGCCTTTCTCGGAATTTTCAAGCCCAAGATTTGTCTCAACTTTTGCACCACAGGCAGACATAATGAGCGCTAGAACCGTCAGAAAGACGGCAAGGAATCCAAGTCTTCCTTGCCGTCTTGACGAGCGCTGCTGTAGTAGCTGGCTCATCTTACAATGCTCCTAGAAGCTTGATGCCATGGGGTTAGGCATCATCTGGAACGCAATATTGTATACGATGATGGCCACAATAACCCATGCAGTTGTAAGAAGAGCGTGCATTAACACAGGCGATTTCTCAAAACGGCCTAGGCGATTCAGCCCTAGGTAGATAAGAGACTCACCGATCACAATCGAGAACGCAAAGATTGCTACCAGAAGATATATCGTCAGGATGGGGTTCTCTGCAAAGTTCTTCCCATTTGTACCCATCGTGAGAAGAACAAAGAGGTAGAGCAGAAGATAGGAGCCAACCAAGGGAAGAGCCGCAACACCTGCCGCGCTCATGCAGTCGTTGAAACTCGACTGAACTTTTCCGATACGAGCGGTCAGCATGAGCTGCAAGCCGCGCAGAACGTGAATCGCAAAAATTGCGACAAAGAAAATCAGAAAAATCATGACGGTCTGCCCAAAGTTTCCTCCCTGAGAGGAGCTCCCCCGGCTGCCGTAGAATGATCCGCGGAACATGTAGAAAAGCCCAAGAAGACCGCTGACCAGCTGCGTAATGACCAAAGAGCCTGCGAAGGACTGTGCTGCTACAGCGATAATCCATCCCCAAGGTTGGCTGTCCTGCAGTCTTTTATGTGCGTCGCCCGGCTGGCTCTTAAAGACATCAAGGAAGCTGCCCCAAACATTCTTGAGAGCTTCAGCGAAAGGGTTTGGCACTGCCGGTGCTGCTGGCTGGGCGAAACCAGCATGTGGGTCTCCCTGAGGCTGTGCAGGGTTTTGCGGGTTAAACCCGTTCGGCTGGGGAATCTGCTGGTTCGGAGCACCCGGAACCGGGTTTCCAAACTGATTAGGATCCTGCTGGTATTGTCCGCCCTGCTCCTGGGGAGGTACAGACTGGTGCATATTAGGGTTCCCATACGGTTGAGCGGGGTTGGGATTCTGGTACCCGTCATTGCCATAGCCTTGAGGATGTTGTGGCTGACCTTGACCGGACTGCGGAATATTCTCACTCATCATCTGATCCTTATCTCGGATTTTCCTATGCAACAAGCCGATATACACTCGGGACGTTGCTTCAAGAAACCAGATAAGTCTGAAGATCTCGTGGCTAAGCCTTATTCCAGGAAGAAGGCGCTGGAGCAACAGTACTCCGTGTGTTTATCGGCGATGTCTCGCGTGTGCATGCGAGGTTACTTTTTACCCTACCTTAAATCTCGCCTTTACTCACGATAATTCGTCATATCTTCAGAAAATAAGGTATTTATTCTTCTTCTAATTTCTTCACGCGACGAGTCACCACGATGGGGATAGAGATCAGCACTACGATGAGCAGGGATGCTACGACAATCCCAGCAATCATAATTGGCCTATAGTTGCGGGGGGCCTTCTGCATATGAATTTCCATTGTGGCGGTGTTAATACCCTTGGCGCGCACATGAATTGCCCCATCGGACTGATCTACAACAGTATTAGCAGGAGGATTTACAACTGCCATACCGTCCGGCGCCACCACAATATATTCACTGTCGCCACTGAATCTATCGGTGACTTTAGCATCCGCAACGAGCTTGGCACGCAACGTCAGCTGATCGTTCTCACCCTTCTCAAGACTTACCTCGCTGCCGGGCATATAGTTGTTGAGCAAACGTTGGAAATCTTGAACTTTGATATTGCTGATCCGGGTAGTAAAGGTACGCCCTATACCCTGCTCATTACGCTCCATATTATGTTCACCGGTCTTTGTATTGGAGGCACCAAAGATCTCATTAATACTCCGGCTAAAAAGCATTGCGTCGAGCGGGCTAAAGGTATATTGGAAGCTCGCACTCAAAGAAGACTCGGAGCTGATGTAGAAAGTGCTTGAAAATTTCTCAGGAACCACTCGGCGGCTCATCGTATAGCTAACAACCGAGGATGTACCAGAATCGTATTTTGCTGCCTCGTTGACGCTGTATAGAGCTTCGTCGCCGCTCTTACCCCAGGATGCGGGCGCTGCTACAAGCCCCAATGGCGGGGATGACATGCTCGCATCACAAATACCGGCACAATCAATATGCACATTTGCGGTTGATAAAAGCTCTTGATTTTCTCCTGTGGACTCGCTGAAAGAGATGGAATTATTCTTGGTTCCGAGAAGCTGTTCGAGGTCTCTATTAACCTGGTCGATGCTATTCGCAGTAAATGTTACGTGCCGACCCTGTGCTTCTTTCGGGATAAGAGCATCTTTACCCACAAAATACGGCTGATACGAATGAATATCGGACTCTACCTTTTGGTTATCAACTTTGACGGCCTCCAGATAGGTATCTAGGTCTTGAAGCTCGCTTTGCCCAATCTCACCTTTAAAATCTCCGAGAAGCAAGTGCCCCTCAAAGGTACCGTCTTCCTTGAGCTGAAGCACAAAAATAAGATTGCGAACATGGGGCGAAGGAACATCCTGCTGATCTGCGCGAGCCGCTGTCAGGAAGGCCGAGCCATGATCGTGTGTAGGCACCGGCGCAAGAACGGGTGCCGCCACGCCAAGAACAGAGGCGAGGGTAAACGCGGTGGCAAAACGCAGAAAGCGGCGCTCATATAAACCGTGTAGCGCTCTCATGCAGGATTTATCGGTGGTCATTATTCCTCTTTTGAGTGAGCCGGAGTCTCTAGCAGGGGTTCCGAGAGAAAATGGTGCTTTTCAAAAGTAGCTGGCAAACACTTTATCTCTCAAATGTTCGTATCTAATGTAGCGTGTTTATGCTCTCTGTTCTAACTCGCGTAACTCGAACCCCGATATAAAGCGAAAAGACCCCGCTCGGCGACATGTAATAAATGAGTCATACCGAGCGGGGTCTGTAGGGAGTGTGGGACTTGAACCCACGACCAAAGGATTATGAGTCCTCTGCTCTAACCGGCTGAGCTAACTCCCCTAGAGGCTTAGCGCGTAAGCCACGTCTCTAGAGTACCTGAGGGGTACAGTTTTGGCGAATCTTAGACACACCTTATTTTTCAGAACGTTGAGCAAGAAAACGCTCATAGGGGGCATCCGATACATATAATTCCTCAAAAGTGCGCCAGGTATTCTCCGCACTATGGAATTCCACAATACGACGGCTCTCACGCCCCATCTGCTCGCGTTCAGCGGCAGGTAGACGAAGAATTGCTGTAAGTTTATCCGCCAAATCCTGCGGATTATTAGGCTCAAAGAGGTATCCGTTAACGCCTTCTTCCACGAGATGTGGAAGCGCTAGAGCGTTTGCCAAGACTACGGGAGTGGATGCGCTCATAGCCTCCAAGGAGACAAGCGACTGCAGCTCTGCGGTCCCAGGCTGACAGAAAATATCCGCCCTCTGGTAAACACCCGGCAGTTCTTCGTCCGGAACAAACCCACGGAACGTTACTCGGTTTTCAACACCGCATTCGCGTGCCTTCTGTTCGAGGGTTTCACGAAGCTCACCGCCTCCGGCGATATCAAGGCGAACGTAGTCAAGGTCTTCGGGGAGAAGAGAGAGCGCCTCAATAAGCACATCCACATGCTTCTCTTCAGCAAGACGGCCCACGAAGGTTACACGCAGTTCGCCGGGTGCTTTGCCCAAATCTGCGCCTTCAGCAAGCTCGTAGTCGCTGATTTCAATGCCGTTAGAAACGGGTATAACGGGGCGAGTAAATCTTCCAAGATCTCGCATCGCATTGGCGCCGATCTGAGTCGGAGTTGTCACCACCGCCGCATATTTGAAAAGACGGCGCATATCCGCCCAGGTAATGTGCGCATACACCTTTTTGATGGGTTCCGGGAACGGCAGGAATGGATCTAAATTTGCGGGCATAAAGTGGTTGGTGGCGATAACTCGAATTCCACGCTTATGTGCCTGCTTCAGTAATGCGCGCCCGATAATGTAGTGGCACTGCACATGAATAACATCCGGCTTAACTTCATCAAGGATACGACCCACCTCGGCGTGGATTTCCCAGGGAATACAGATGCGGTTGGTTTCATGAGTGGGGGGCAGATGCGAACGCAGACGGTGCTCGACGATGCCGCCCTCTACTACGGTTCGGTAGCTAGGTCCACGGCTGGGATTTGCGGCAACCACGTGTACTTCGTGCCCGCGCTTGAGCATAGAGGTCGCTAGGCGGTGCCCAAATTGTGCCGCGCCGTTCACATCGGGGGGATAGGTCTCAGCACCGATCAGGATCTTCTTTGCCTGCTGCATCGCCTGTTCTCCTTGGTCTGACTTCTCAGGTGTATGGGGTGTTCTTCATTATTTTATCGGGTGTTATCGCGTTCCTCAGCATAAACAGGCCTTGGAGTTCTCTGAGAGTCGCCTCTATATGCACTCAAAAATGGCCCGCCACCGCGGAGGTGACGGGCCAATATACGGAGTCTGTGGTGCAGGTACTTGCGTTAGCGTCGCACAATCTTTCGGAGGAAGAGTACGACTGCAGAGAGCGATGCGCCCAGAGCTGCGAAGGACTTCCACCGAGCCTTAACAACCTCAGGCTTGGATGCGTTGCTGACCATGTTGCGCCCAACGGTAGCCGCGCTGCTGGGTGCGTTCTGTACACCGGTCTTTGCGGAGTCTACGGTTGATTGGGTGAAGGATTGAGCATTCTGTGCGTACTTCTGCATATCATCGCGCAAAGCTGCAAGGTGTGCGCGACGTTCTTTAGTGCGCTGCTGAATCTGCTCAATGGTGAGCGGCTTGGGTTCTTCTTCGCCGCGTGCCTTACGCTCCTCAGCTTCTTGGCGTGCCTTCTCTGCAGCGGCCTCACGCTCTGCCTGCTTGCGCGCTGCACGTTCAGCCTGCTCTTGTTTCAAACGGGAGGCTGTCATTGCGCTGCCTTCACGAAGCACGCCGAGATCGAAGAGAACGCCAAAGATTGCCGATTCGGGAGCAAAGGGCAGCTGGGCTTTAACTTTTTTATATCCGATAAGCCCTAAAATGGCGAGAATAATAAGGAAGACGCCTGCCCAAATCAGCGCTGAGGCCCATAAAGGTACAAGCTGTCCAAGGAGGAAGATAAGCAGACCGATAATAGCGATGACCATGAAGCACGCAAAAACAGCTGCGACGGCGAGAAATGCTGCACCTTTGCCAAGAGCGACGCCTTTGGTCTTAAGCTCGTGCTTTGCAATCTGGACTTCGTCTTTGACCTGGTTAATACCTAGGGTTTTAAGTACCTTAGCGGCATCAAAGAGACCCGCGATACTTGACTTAATCCCTGCAATGCCTGCTCGTATGCCTTGGGGATTAGTGTTTGTGGTCATGCCCACCTCTCCGTGATTGTTCTGTGTGGAGCTTCTGTTTGGCACCCCACGGTTATTATTCTAGCTCTATTCTTACCGCAGGTGTGTTGTTACACAACCGCCCCAGCGATCACACCGGCCAAACCGTATGATTTTTCTGCTCCCATCGAATCTTCAGAAGGCGGCAGTATACGGTTTTATGGTGTGTAGGGTATCTTTCGCATTCTACCGTGTGCTGTGTAATTTCTCGAAAACTTTTGTGCGTATGCATTCATATAGTGGTTCGAGACAGCGATGTTTGATGCGCGAGAGGGTTCTTGGGCGAGGGTATTTAGAGACCCCCAGCGTTGAGAAAATATGGAGTGGGTTACTGGCAAAGTCCAGTCACCTTATAAGAAAAGCCTCAGAGTGAAACTCCGAGGCTTTTAAATGCTCCCCCGACTGGACTCGAACCAGTAACCCTTCGATTAACAGTCGAATGCTCTG
>ERZ772766.249-NODE-249-length-32955-cov-26.023860_pt1 | contig 32955 bp, 48 predicted proteins | sample MGYA00511379_ERZ772766 | MGnify/ENA primary metagenome ERZ772766 (study PRJEB29015, sample SAMEA2737895) | human oral metagenome | biome: human oral; feature: human-associated habitat; material: dental | place: China | collected 2116 ...
GTGTATAGTGGAATAGATGTAAAAAAAGCAGCCCGAAAGCTGCTCATTTTGAGTGACGGAGAGACACGCACTTAAGAGGTAATTCATTGTTTTATATTATATAAATAATCAAGCAATGCAAATATACCCCCAAATAACCCCCCATCTTGCAAAGGTCAAAAAATTATTTAGCAGTCTAATGCCGGTTATTATAACTTTTTTTGGGGCGTGTTGTTATTTGAGTGAGTAGGCCGGCGGCTTCCCGCTCAAATTTAAACCGCTATATATATATACAAAATGCACTGGTTACTCTGGTTACCTGGTTACCAGCCCCTAAAAACCTTTATAAATCAACGATAATGCGGTAACCAGTTATACCCTTGTCATTGGTTACCAGTGCCGGTTAAGTGGTTACCCGCCATTTTTTGCTTTCTTTTTATGGACTCGCAAAATTCAAGGGGCTGCATTATTACGCGCGCGTATTGGTCTTGAAATTATTTATTCTTCGCTTTCCTTTTTGGTAGATATGGCGGAAATAGGGCATAATTGCGCTGTAAGCGTGTTTTGTTGATTGGGTAGGGTAGGATAGGGCAGGGTGTGAATGGCTCTAAATTTTGATATTTTGGGGCTTCCTGTCGATTTTATGCTTTCTTGGTTGGTCTGCCTGAATGTTTAGACGTAAAAAAGCCCGCCTGTGTCGGTCATGGCGGGCTTGCTCTTGGTTATTCGTCAAAGTCGGGCGGGGCTTCTCCCTTTAAAACATAGAATCGGCTTGCAATCCCGTTGCGTTTGCGCTGGTGTTGCCATCTGTCGTTGTCGGTTTTTTTTAGCCATCTATAAGCATGTAGGACTTCACATACTTTGCGCGGGATATATCCCTTACAGACTTCATCGTCAAAGACTGCGGGGATTATCCAATACTCATCTAGGCTTCCCTCTTGTTTCCGATAACCTGCGTGATGTTGGTTTACGGTTTGGGTGTTCCAGTCTGAAAAGCGCATGGACAAGGCGTAAACGTCCATAAAAGCGATTACTTGTTCAATAATTCGGCGGTCTTCGCGGTTTCCTGTGCCGTTTTCTTCCAGCCATTCATTGAAACACTGCTTCACTCCTGCCTCTCCTGCTCCTTGTCTCATGCCGGTAATAGGCGCGGCATATTCCAAGACAGCGGCCAAGAGGGCAAAGCGGCGGGCAATTCTTCGCGCCTGTCCTTCCATTGGCGGCAAGGTTTCAAGGAATTGGTCGCGGCGGGCTTCTACGGCTTGGGCGGCGGCTTCTTTTCCGTCTTTGAGGATTTGGCGGATAAGGGCGCGCCCTGCTGTTCCTCGCTGCTTGGCTGTGGCTTGGTTGATATGCTCCGACAGTTTCGCGCCATCTGTGAAGCCGTGCAATGTGTCGTAAATGCCGTATCTTGCCTCTGCCTGTATGTCAGGTAACCTAACATGATTACCGGCTTTCCATTGGGCGCGGTCTCCTATCAGGCTTTCAGGGTTTATTTCGCCGGTTGAAAGTATCAGATTGCGCCATGTTTTCTGCCTACGGTTGCCGCCATCTTTCGCCCCTTGTGTTTTTGATACGCCGTTGATTACGCTATAAACCATTTGCGGGATTTTTCGCGGGTCGGCTGTTTGGCCGATTTCATCTAACACCAGCAAGCCATCATTACGGGCTAAAGCTAAATTCTGCAAGCCAAGCGGTGTAGTATCCCAATTTCCTTTAGTGGTTTCAGGGTCGCCCCATACGCTCAAGGCAAGCCGGGCGGCGGTTGTTTTGCCTTTTGAGGAATCGCCCCCTAAATGGAAACCGCCTCCCTCTTCGTTCAAAAGTGCCAAGAATGGCGCGGCCATGCTTAAACCTAAAGCAAGGCATAGGCGGCTATTGTTCTCTGCGTATCGCGCGGCCTGCTCCTGCCATTCCTTGAGGCTGCCTTTTTCTGTGTAACCGTCTTTTTGGCTGGTGTCTCCGTTGTATAGAATGTTTGCGCCGTCTGCGTTAACGGCTTCCCCGCCTGCCAGTATGTAGGCCTTTCCGTTCCAGCCGGCGCGGTCGGTAATGGTAAAGGCCGCCGGGCTTCCCTCTTTCTGCAAATAGTCTGCTAGTCTTTCCCTTTTTGCCCGCCCGCTCATGATGACTAGGCCGAAATTCTGCAAACGCTGCCAGCCTTGAACTGTGCCTATTTCTGCTTGTGGTAGGGCGGCGGTGTTGGCGTGTGATTTTGTCTTTAAACTTGATAATCCGATAATACGCGCCGTCATTGTCTTGCCCTGTGCCTATGATGTCGATAGGGTCGGAAAGCAATAGCGGCTCTGCTTCGATAATATCGCCGTCTTTGTCGGTTCTAACGTTTACCCACCATACGCCCCGATTGTCGATTTCAAAGTGAGGGCGCGGGCGGAATGGCTCGATATTCTCAAGGTTGTAGTCGTTGGGGCTTTCCTGCTTCGCTGTTTCGGTATTTTTCATGCTGTCTGTCCTCCGAAATGATTGTCTGATTGCTTTTTCTCGTTCAGTTCGTCCAGTGCGTCATAGCCTGCTGTTTCGCTCTGCCATATGCTCGCCTTGATTCCCTGCTTAATGGCTCGCATTGCCAAGTCATAAGCGGCTCTGTAACCAACGGGGCGGGGCGTGTCGTTATCGGCAATAATCGCAATTTCTTTTATACCGTTCAGAAACTGAAAATTTGCCATGCTGTTTGCGCTCAAGGCCGCGTATAAGCCCCAATCGTAAGCCTTGTACAATTCACGGGCGGCAAGGGCGGTTTCTATGCCCTCTGCAATGACAAGGCGGTCATTTTCAGGAATTGGGAACAAGTGGACGGCTTGCCCCGATATGCTGCCTTGCTTACGGCTTCTCATTTTCTTGGCCGGTAATGTTTCGCCCGTTTCAGGGTGTTTGATTGCCAGTTTCTGATAGCGCGGGGCGTGTAGTCCGTCCTTTCCGCATGGCTTGTCATAGGCCGTCTGAAGATAGGTAAGGTGCAAGCCTTGTAGCTCCTCGTCCATATCGCGGATAGCGCAAACCATACACGGGAAACTACCAAGCAGAAGCGGCTTATCTTCTCCTGTTGTCCAATAGTCTTTTTCAGGTAGAAAACGGACGTTTTCGGGTAAATGCGCCATCTCCAAGCCGCGTGATTTCAGATACTGGATAACAGGGGAATCGGGGCGGATAGGCTCTGTGCTTCTCCATAATGCGGCCAGTTTCTCGATTTGGTCTTTTTCGGGGCATGGTTGCTCTTGTGGGCGTGTTGGCGGTATCGGTAAGGGGTCTGCATTGTCCATGCCTAAAACGCCTGAAACCTGCTTTAAGGCCGTCTGAAAGTCGCATTGCAAATAGTGCATTACCAAGCCGAAACCATCGCCTGCGCCGTTGTTGTAATGGCTGCAAATGAATGTGCCGTTTCCGTCCTTGTCGTCATATCTGAAACGGTCTTTCCCTCCACACGCGGGGCAGGGCTGGTGTTTGTTTTTCAGGTATCGCGGGTCTATGCCGATAGCGGCGTGGATTTCCTGCCAGCGGTATTGCGCGGCTGTTTTAATGTCTTGATATGTTGGTTTCATTGCTCTGCCTCCTCTGATACTGGTTCTAAAACAATTCCGGCGGTCGGGTCTGTTTCCCATATCGCGAGCGTTTCCTGCTCTAGTTGATCCGTGTCGGCGTGGGCGGGCTGGTTACAGGCTCGGACTACCAAAGCCAAAAGCAACACCCAAAACACCAGCAAGGCGCGGTTTAAATACCGGCGGAAACGGTCGGATTTATTGGTCTGTTTCATGGTTTTATCCTTTGCTCTGCCTCCAGTGTTTCAAAACATGAATCTAATAAAATCAATAGGTTATAAAAACGCTAGGGCGAAGTTTGCCCTATGCCGTCTGAAATAGGCGGCATAAAGGCGGGTAAATTTCAGGGAATAAGAGGGCTTAATCTGCTTTGGTTACGCTGTAAGCAGCCCATTCTTTCAGGCCGTCTGAAAGCCCAAGCAGGGCGGAAACCTGATTTACAGATTCCGTAAAGCTGTAACCAAACACCAACGTCAGCAGGTCAAAACCGCTGCCGCCTTTGGGGGTGCATTGGTTGCAGATGTAGCCGCCGCCGTCTGAATCGTCAGGGCGCGGGGTGGGGTCGGTTTTGAATATATCCCGCAAGCTCGGATGATAAATCGAAAGATTCCAAGTTTTCCGCATGGGGGACTAGGGTTTGAATGACTGTGGCAAGGCGTGCCGTGCTTCTGCTCGCACTTATGGGGGTGTTGTGGACGGGATGGGCGGCCATGTTGTCGCAAATGGTGTCGATGATTACGCCCGTATTGGCGATAAATTCGCCGCCGTAGTACAGCGCGTCCATAATGCGGTTTGCCAGCTCTAAGGGGATGGTTACCGTTTGGGCTTGATTTTGAATGGTTTGGATTTGGGTAGAAATACAAGATTGCATTTGAAATGCTCCTAGTTAAATTGAGATTTGAGAAATGCCCGAAATAGGGGGCGGCGCTCTCTCCTGTAACTAGTCAGGCGTGGACGTTGCCGTTACCACACACCGCCATAAACTTTGATATGCCGTCCAAAGCCTGTGAATAGGCTTCAAACGCCATAAGAGAAAATGGCGATAAAAAATCAGCGTTTACCCTGCTGATTTGGGCTAGTTAATTTAAGAGAGAAACTTAATTCTGCTTCCCAAAGCTCAATTTGTCAAATGTTTTTGCATTGGACGGGTTAAATTATTTTGTCCAACACAATCAGGATTACTGCATACTCAATCCGCGCTATATCATTCCCGACAATCGCCGTAATGTCGGCAAGCGTGATTTCACTGTATGACTTATTAAAAAAAGTATTGCCGACTTGTTTTCTTTCCTCTTCCGTCAACGGGCATTTGCGCTCTTCCTGTTTTACTTGACTGATTTCCGCCTCTGCCTTGATTTCCGCCTTATCCACCAATAAGCCAAGCATTTTTGCCTTGCCCATCGTGGCCGATACTGCCGCGCTGCTTTGCGGTGTAGGGGCTGCCAGTGCCGCCACCCGTGCCTGCTCCAGTTCGTGTAACAGATCGTCCACCGTTACCGCATGGCGTTGCCGTGCCTCTGCCTTGAGGCCATCTACCATCGCGGAAATATCGGGGTCTTGAAGTAGCTTATAGGCTTCATTCGTTACCGTTTCGGGCTTCATGTTGTCGGCGTTGTAGGCTTGCCGGTATGCTTCGCTTGCATTGCCTGTTTCTACATACAGGCGGGCAAACTGCTCTTGCTTTGGTGTCATATCCTTACTCCTTTCAAAAAGCCGCCCAATAGCTTTTTCTGCCTTTGGGCGGCTGTTTGGGTGTTACTACTTCAAGCTATTGAAAACCGCTTCTTTTTCTTTCTCCATGTCTTTAAAAATGTCGAAAATAGCGTTTTCTTCCCCGCCGGTGTTGTCCATCATGTTGAAGAAGCCAGGCAAACGTAAATCAATTATTCGATTCGGCATAAATTCCCCATAGTTTCGGCAATCAGGCCGCAAACCGTTTTCCTGAAGATTCGTTCTCATTTCAATGGCGGCCTTACCGATTCCTGCCAGTTTCGCGGCGGCTTTGGCATAGGCGCGGGCGGCCTCCAAATATTCAGGCAAGTGGGTCTCTTCAATACCGGCAATAAACATTTCATAGCGGGAAACGGCCAGCAAATTGCGAAGCTCTGAAATACGGTTCAGATGTTGGCGGCGGTCACTAAACAGGCTTTCCAACAGTTCTTTTTGCGCTTCCAGCATATCGGCGGCGCGATCTGCCTCTTCTCGCTTGGCGGAAATCTCTGAATCAAGCCCTTTGGCTTCTTCGGTGTTTGTGGGTTTGCCCATTTTCAATAAATTGGCAAATATGCCTTTGCGCCTGTTTCTCAGCCCCGCAAATTCATTGATTACCGCTTCCGCCTCTGAAACACCGGCTTCCGCCGCTTCAATTTGGGCGGTCAGTTCACTGCATTTGTCCTCTTCCTCTTTTAATAACTTTTGACGGGTCTCAAAGGCTGTTTTTATATATTCAATATTCATATCTAAGGCTCCTGATTTAATTGATTAATACAAACCGTCCACGCTTCACGGTTTCGCCGAATTGGTTTGTTACTTCTTCCATCACGGTAATGATTTCATGCCCCGCCCTGCGAAGCTCCATAATGCGTGTGTTGTAGCTAAGTATGCCCATCTGTGCTAACTCCCATGACGTGGCACTTCCTTTTCTCAATCGGTTTAAAATGCGCTCTCTTTGGCTTGGCGTTTTGGGCTTGTGGTTGGTATAATCAGTTTTCATCAGATTTTTTCCTCCGTGCCGTCTGAATAGCCCTCTATTCAGGCGGTTTTATTTTGTCTAAAGGGATAGATTCCCGCTGATTCTTCGCGCGCGCGTACTGTTTAGAAAACTCCTACTCTTCGCGCTTGGCTGCCAGTTTATTGATATATTCGTCAATCTCGCTCGCAAGCCAGCCTGTCGCATTGGCAGAAATTTTGAAAGGGCGGGGAAAATCAGGGCGGTAATGGCGGCTCTTAGGGTTTGCCCAATTCCAGATAGTCGCTCGTGAAACACCTAATGCGCGGGCGGTATCGTCTGCTCTTAATACTGTGTTGTTCATATATTTTTGCCTTTCTTTCAGTCGGGTTAGATGACAGGCAAAATAATAGCCGCCTCAATGGGTGGCTGTTAAGGAAGCAGCACGTTACTTCCCTAAAATCAGTTTGTTGATTTCATATTTTTCTGAAACTGTTTTATCCAGTATTTAACTGTTTTTTCCGATGGAATATCAGGGGCTGGTATTTCATCGTTATTAATTTTTTCAAAAATTAAACGGATTAATTTGGCTTTCCCACCTTTTTCATTCAGCATTTCCTTTCTTTCTTCTAATAACTGATTTACGGCTGCTATCGTTCCCGCTTTTTCATAGGGGCGTTGCCTGGCGTTGGCTGCTTTTCGGGCATTTTCTGTTATTGCCTCTATGCTGATTTGGTCTTTTCTCAACTCCAAAGACATGAACTCTATTGATGCTGTAATTAAGTTTGCTATTGTTTTGAATTGATTGAAATTTTCTTGCAATGGCTTGTCTTTGAAGTTTGAAACATACTCATAAATAGCCTTAGCCGTGATGAAATACTGCATTTCTAGGCGCATTTCCAGACTTTGCCCAAAGTGCAACTCTTCTATCACGGGATAAAAATACTCTGAATAATCGATAGAGTCTCCGTACTTTTCCTGATACTTCTCTAACGCGTCATTAACCTGCTCCTCAACTAAAGAAACCTTGTAAGTTTCCTTATGACTCCATAGCGCCACACCATGCTCAAATTTTTCAAGGCTTTGAAATGTTCTAGTCAACACCCTTTGGGCTTGCCAGCTAAAAACCCCTAGTGCGTCCTCAAATTCAGGGCTATTAGTAATATTGAATATAGCTGCATATTTTGGGCTATATGCCGCAACGTCTCTAGGATATGTGAAAAAAACCATGTAACACCTCTAAAACTAAAAAGTATTCCGGAATATCAAACTTGTATAAAAGGTAACCACTGGTAACCAGTTAGTAACCAGTAAATTTACGTTAACTGGTTACCGCTTTTTCTTTGTATTTATATTCATATTCATATAGTTATATTTGTAAAGTTTTGTGGTAACCAGAGTAACCAGTATATTTACTCTCGCGCATAGGGAATTTTTAATCTGCCTTGTCTTTCTGAATCATCTGTAATGCCTGGTTGTATCGCTCCCGTAAATAGTCGCTATACCATTGCATAAACTCGATACGTTCATTCAGATAATCGGCGCGGTTATAGGCGGCGCGGATTTTGTTGTTCTCAATGTGGGCAAGTTGTCGCTCTATCGCGTCAGGGTTGAAACCTTGTTCATTCAAAACGCTGCTTGCAAGCGAGCGGAAACCATGCGGGGTAGCTATCCCGTAATAGCCCATACCGTTGATGATTTTGCCCGCTGTGTTTTCGCTGATGTAACCAGTTTTGGATTTAGGGCTTGGAAATAGAAAGGGTGTTTCGCCGGTTATGGCGTGTAGTTCGTTTAATAGCTCAATCGCCCAATCAGACAAGGGGATTGTGTGCTCTCGTGGCCGTTTCATACGATTAGCGGGAATCGTCCATGTTTTGCGCTTAAAGTCGATTTCCTGCCATTGGCCGCCGCGTATCTCTTTGTTTCGGGCAAAGCAAAGCATAATCAACATTACGCAAATTCTGTTTTGTTGCTCACAATCTGCCAGTATCAGGCGGCGGTAAAACTCCGGCAATTCTTCACGGGGCAGGGCGGGCATTCTTTTGCTTTCTGTTGGCTCTATATAGCCTTTCAGTAACGCGGCAGGGTTTCGGTCGGTCAATTCTTCATAGCCGGCATAGGTAAACACCGCGCCTATCCATTGCCGGATTTTTTCGGTAGTTTCCGATACGCCCCGCTCTGTTACTTTATCCAATACGGCCTTTATCTCTTTTTTCCCGATTTTGTTTATAGGCGTTTCCCCAATAATAGGGAAAACATCTGTTTCAAAGTACCGCAAAACACGGGCGGCATGATTAGGCTTCCAGCTTTTGCGCTTGGTGGTTTTCTCATGCCATGCTTTGGTAACGTTGGCAAAGGTATTCAGTAAGGCCGTTTTGCGCTCCTGTTTGGCCTGTTGCTTTATTGCTGATGGGTCTTGCCCTTGTGCAATCATGCGGCGGGCGTTTTCAGCGGCTTGGCGGGCTTCTACCAGTGAAACGGTCGGATATTTCCCGATGGTAAGAGTTTTCTCTTTGCCATCTATACGGTATTTCAGACGGAATACTTTCCCGCCCGCTGGTGTAACTTCAAGATATAAGCCGCCCCCGTCAAATAACTTGGTTTTCTTTCCAGTATCGGACGGCTTGGCGGCTTTGATTTGGCGGTCGTTCAGGGGCATTGGGGGTATGTTTTTAGGGGGTGTTGTCAGATGCCCCGAATCATACCCCCATATTTTGCTTTATTCAATTATATGGCATTGGGGGTATTTAGACACTTGGCAAGGGGGTTATTAGCCTGAAAGCCTTGCCAGTATTGAATCTTGATTACTGCGTTAGATTTGATTAGACAAAAAAATAACCCCTGAAAGGGGTTGGGTGGTGCGGACGGAGTGCATTTAAACAGCTAATCGATTATAGTAGATTATGATTGATTTAGATAGATTATATATACAAATCAATCGCATATCTGCGCCGCTTAATACATTATGATTGATTAGGATTGATTATAACATATAATGCCGTGTCCCCTCACTGTCCCAATAATATACCAATGGCAACCATCGAAAAGCGTAACGGAAAGTATCGAGTTAAAGTCCGTCTGAAAGGCGTTACCAAGTCTGAAACATTTGCCCTGAAATCTGATGCCGCTGCTTGGGCGGCGCGGACTGAAGCGGCAATCTTGGACGGCGTGCAGGGCAATGCGCCCAAAAGCCTATATTTTGCTGATTTGCTGACACGGTACCGGGATGAAATCACGCCCACGAAGCGAGGTAATAGGGCGGAAACATACCGGCTGAATCGTGCGTTACGATCCGATTTGGCTGATATAAAAGTCAGTGACCTGCGCCCACATCATTTTGCCCAATGGCGAGATAATCGCAAAAAAGAAGTACAGGAAGCAACGGTCAGACGTGAGCTTGAAACACTGTCGGCCGTTTGTCAAATGGCGGTCAAAGAATGGGGGCTTTTGCCGTCAAATCCTCTATTGCAAATCAGACGGCCTAGCAAAGGCAAGGCGCGAAACTACATACCGTCTGACGATATTGTCTTGGCTGTCGTGCGTGAGCTTGGTGTAGCTGACGGCGTGCCGATAATCACGGCAAAACAGCGTATCGGCTTGGCTGTCTTGTTTGCGATTGAGACGGCAATGCGTGCCGGGGAAATCTGTAACATGGCTTGGCGTGATGTGCATTTGAGCCGGCGTGTGGTGCATTTACCGATGACTAAAAACGGGAGCAGTCGTGATGTGCCGTTGTCTAAAAAGGCTATGGCGATACTGGATAGGCTACCACGCTCTGAGAGTGGGTCTGTGTTTGATGTAAGCTCTCACACGCTGGATGTGATGTTTAGACGTGCAAGGGCAAAGGTTGATGGGGCTGAGGCCTTCCATTTCCACGATACGCGACACAAGGCACTGACGCGCATGGCGGCGAAGGTTGAGCCTATGCAGCTTGCGAAAATCAGCGGTCATAAGGATTTACGCATATTGCTGAACGTGTACTATAACCCTGATATTGGGGAGCTTGCTGATTTGCTGGATTGAAAAAAACCGCCTGTTACGGCGGTTTCTCTATTTCTGACGGCGGCGGCGGATAAAGTCGTGTACTTCGGCTTTCGGCCATAAACGTTTGCGCGGCGAAATTACAAACGGCTTTGGAAAGTCTGCCTGTTTGCACGTCTGATTAACAAATGTTGTGCGTTTTACGTGTAACAGGTCGGCGCATTCTTGGGTTGTGAGGTACATTCAAAAATCCTTTTATTATTTGCAATATAAGCAAAAATCTAAAATATCAAGAAAAAAACTATTGGACTGTTTAATTGTTGATTTTAAATATTTAAAAGGGCTTACTGGGTCGTGCTTTTAGGTCGTCTAAAATATCCTTGCGCTTTTTGCTTAGATAATTTATCGCCGCTGATAGCTGTTTCAGGTCGTCTGAAATTGTCATTTCATCTGTCCTTTCTGATATTCGTTTATCTGTACCGCCACTTTCGGGATTCCTGATAGCTCGATAGCCATAATGACTGCGGCGATCAGGACGGCGGCAATTAGGTCTTTCATGCGGCTGCTTCCTGTCTCATAAGTCCAATCAGGTTTGCGGCGCGTTTGAAATGCTTAGTCCAGTTGAAACAACTGAAGCCGGTACCGCTGTCGCAATGTCGGATAATGTTTTCCGAATCCTTTACGGCTTGAACCAGTGCGCCGCCCTTGTTCTTGACAAGCATTTTCATGAGTGGTTGCCGCACGTCGCCGATGCGTTGCGGGCGTACAGGGTTTAATGGCTTGCCGTACATTGCCGAAAGCTCCGCATCTGCTTGAATGCCCACATCGTAAAGCAGGTTTGCTGCGTGTAAGATTCGGTCTGTAAATTCGGCATAGGGCATTTTCAGGCGGCGGGCTTCCGCGCGTGAATCGCTGCCATTGACGACCTTATCAACCGCCGAAATCAAACCGCCATCAAGTTCTAAAAACGTCATGGCTTTTTTGGTAACACTGACGGCGAGCGAGTATGTCGATACTTCGGCGATTAACCGCACCGGAGCATCTTTCAAAAACTCTTCATACGCAGCAAAGAGATTTGATAGCGGACGCAACACGAGTTGACGCTGATTCGGGCTAAGGTCGTCAAAATCCTTAGTCCATTTTTCAACTGCCCGCGATGCTTCACGGCAGGCAAACTCGACGTTCTTCTCGTTTGCCGGGTCGTCTGTGTTGCAGTACAAGCCGAGACGTTGTACCTGCTTGATGATATGTTCTGCGAAATTGATTAGCTCCTGATTGCAGGCGTAGCGCATATCTTGCAGGGATAACCACATTTTGACGCTACACGTTACCGCTTCATCTTCTGACACTTTTACGCCTGACAACATCTCGGCGATGTTCTCTTTTTGCGCTTTCGATAATGTCGATAGGCGGTTGCGGTCAACGTTTTTTACTGCTCCCGCGCGTTTCAGTGCGCGTTCTTGCTGCGTTGATTTTTTTGCTGCTTTCTTGGCGGCAAGCATCTGTTTTGCCGTCGGTCTTGTTGCTACTGTTTGCATTTTGTTTCCTCGCTAATTGCCGTCCTCTCAACGGCTCGGACGTTTGGCTGCCATCATTTGCCTATCTCTTCAGGTGGTTCTGGGAGCGGTTGCCAGTGGGTTACATCATCTCCATAAATGGAGCAGTTATATTCTGCGCCATCAATATGATAAATATCCCCCGTGAAATAATGCCCCTTCGTAAAACAACTACCACTTGGAGTGCCTAGTTCGTGCAAGGCAATTCTTACTTCTCCGGTATTGAGTAGGATATTTACTTCCTGCCCATCTTCCGGGTATTCGTGCTCCACGCTTATCCATTCGGATTGTGCGGCGCGGGCTTGCCACATTTCCCAGGCAAATTCGATGTGTTCGTAGGCGTACTCTCCGCTTTTCAATCTTTGTTTATAACTTGTGATTCCTAATTCGTGGATATTCTTTTCAAACTTCGCGCGCTCTTGTTCGATTCTTTCAGGTGTCATTGCATTTTTCCTTTTGTCATTTGTTAAATTGGTTTGAATTTTTCTTTAAATTAACTGAGCGGATGGCTGCCTATGGGGTTATTAGCGTTTGCTTTCGATGTGTGCCATAGCAACATCTATGGCTTCACGGATGTCGTTGCTTGTAGCTGCCAATACCTCAAAATGGTCTTCTTGCTTTTGGATAACGGCATTTGGGGTTTCGAGAATATCGCCATCTTCGTTGCAAAGCCTTTCTGTTAAAGCGCAATCATTCTTTAACAGCCAGTCAAGCCGTGCTGTGTCAGGGTGTGGGATAAGCTCAAACTCTTCGGCATAGTCAGCATTAACCGTTAAATTACCCTTGAGAACGAACCAAACAGATTGAAATTGCATATGGATAACAACACCTGTCACGCCATCTGATTTTCGACGCACTATGTCGCCGAATTTAAATTGTTGCGTCATGTCTCACTCCATTAATATCAAACGCCATCTTCAAACACCTCAATTACATTTTTTAAATCGCTAATACCATCATTTATTACATCCTTTAGAAATTCCAAAGAAGTATCCGCTTCGTCTACCTTATTCCTAATTTCGGCTATGTAATAATCTAACGATTCAGGCTCTTTTAACGCTTCTTTGCATAAGTTATCTATTGCCCTTAATGCGGTTTTTACATCTTTAAAATAGCTCATTTTTTACTCCTTAACTCAAAATGGCACGTCGTCGTCAATATCTTCTTGTGCCTGTGCCGGCTGTGGTTTTTGCGCTGGTGTTTGTGCATTACCGCCCAACATTTTCATCTCATTGGCGATGATGTCGTAAGCCGTGCGTTCTGCGCCGTTCTTGTCGGTGTACTTACGGGATTTGATTTTGCCCTCGATGTACACTTGGCTACCCTGTTTCAGATACTGCCCAGCAATCTCTGCCAGTTTGCGGTACATGGTTACGTTATGCCATTCAGTGACCTCTTGGCGTTGGCCGTTTTTGTCGGTGTACTTTTCACTAGTGGCTACGGAAAAGTTACAGACGGCCTCGCCGTTGGGCATATATCGGATTTCAGGGTCACGGCCAAGACGGCCAATTAAAAATACTTTGTTCAGCATTTTTATTTCCTTTTTAAAATTGATTTGACAGGCTTCCAGACGGTTTTGCCGTCAACTTCCTGCGATTGCCTGATTCCAACGACGTGAATGTCAGGATTGCCGCTAGACAGCCTGATGAACTCTTCTGCGGTGTCCATGGACGAATATTCAGGGCTGATTTGGTAGCGGCTGTTACTCAACCGCTTCCATTGCCTGCTGTCCTCGTACCATTTCGACTGCAATTTGTCATAAACAAGCCTGCGCCGTTTTTCTTCTTCGGCGCGGACTTTCCCGAAAACGGCAAACATCACTACTCCTTACAGGGCGTTGATTTCCGCCGCTTGTTCTTCGGTTAGGGTGTATTCTTCCAGCACGTCAGCAACCTCTTTAACGCCCGTTGATACCGCTTCAATCAACGCCGCGAACTGTTCTTCGGTCGGCGTGGGTTTGGTTGGTTCAGTCGTCGTTTCGGGTTTCACTTCGACGGCGGCGGCACCATCTACCATAGCATTTAGGTCTTGCGCGTCAGACTTCTTGACTTCTTGGATTGCGAACCAGTCAGACGGCTTACTCATGCCGTCTTTCAGGCTGGTGTAGATTTTTCGCAATTCAACAATCTGCGCGGGGCGGATGGCTTCGAGGCGGCATTGGTAACGGTCTTGGATGTTTTCGGCGGTAATGCCGAATTTCCCCATCGTAGCCGTCAGTTTTCGGATAGTTTCTTTTATCTCTTCAAGTGTTGCTCCAACGCTTGCCGCCTGCGTAACAGAACATTGCGCCAATGCTGCCTCCACGATGTCGCCCGGAATGATACTCAAGATACAGGCGCGTAAACGTCGGCTACCTTGATTCGCCACCATCTCGTATATGTCGCGTGGGTCTGTCAGCGTTTTTGCTCCGCCTTTTGCCATGCGCTTATGTGCGACCTGAAAGACCTTTGCTTGTCGGACGTTGGTTTCTAAGTCCCATGCGTAGGCTTCGACTGTTGACACGCCGTTTTCTTGTGATAATTCGCGGATGCCAAAATCGAGATTTCCCCAGTTTTGCGCCAAGACTTCAGCCAGACGGATTGACGGGCCTTCGATGTTCTGCCCGCCGCGCGGATAGCTATAAACGGCGGAATCTGCCAGCGTCTGACGTGTGCAGGCGTTTAAGATTCTGTCTGCCGCCTGAATCTGATTGCGCGGGAACTGTTTGGCCATGAATACCATCGCCTGTATCTCGCTTGCTTCGCGCTGCGACTTAACTTCGGTCATTGTGTTTGGCAACGCTTCAGAAACTGCCGTTTGTTGAAACGGGTTTTTTACCATTTGATTCATGATTTATCCTTAATCGTAGTATGCCCAAGCCGGTAAAGATAACGGCTCGATTTGTTCGCTATACGCCTGAAATGTATTTGTTTTGATACATTCGGCAAGCGTCATTAAATCCCTGCGGAACAGTTCATGTCCGCGCTCTTTTGCCTGCTCGTCCAACGTGTAGCAAGCGACAGCAAACGGTGCTTTTTTCTCGACAGCGATGAAGATAAACCCTTTCGGATATTCCCCCGTCGCCTGATAAATGCCGTTGCTGTAAAAGGCGTCCTGAACGTGATAGCGGTAATTTGCAACCGAACGCGCGAAACCGTGCGGGCTTGCGTCCTCCGTTGACTTCAGGTCAACGATGATTCCGTTGCTATTCCAAAAATCAGGACGGCAACGGCAATCAATCCCTGTTTCATCGTCGCGCCAAAAGACCGACTGTTCAGGCTTGCCACTGCTCAACAATGCCGCCGCCTTTGGGTGTGCTTGGATGGCTGCCGCCATGCCTTTGATTTGCTCCACCCATTCGGCTTTTAGAATCGTCTTCCCGCTTTCTGCAATCTCTGCCAACTGCGCTTTCCCGTCTTTGGTGCGCCCGTTGAAGTCATCGGGCAAGACCGCGTAAGATTCGGCAAACACGTCAGGCAACAAGATGTAATCGTGAAACGCGCTACCGAAAATCATCGCCTGTGTGCTTTCGGTTTCCGATTCCCGCGCGTGTTTGTAATGCGCGGGGCTTTTGGCAATGTTGTCTAATTGCGTTTTGCTTACCGCCGCATGGTTGTGGTAATCGGCATTGCTCATATTGCTTATGATGGTCATAACCCACCCGCCAAAAGGCTATCCATATAAACCCGCGCGTCAGATTCCGTCTTGAAAAATTGAACGCTCTCTAACTTCGCCCGTTTTGTCTTGTCGGGTCGGTATGTGACCTTGTTGTAGCCGTCGGGCATGGTTCCGACTTGATAGCCGCTTATAACTTTTCGCATAACTACGTTTGGGCTGCGTGGTACGACCGTAAAGCCTTTAACCTTTGCTGAAAGTGTCCCGGCTAATCCGTATGGTCGATGGTTCATTTCGGAAGCTCCTTGTATTTGCAATATCGCATTGATGGTTTACCAGTTTTCTTATCCACCTTCTCATTGCCATGCTTATCAACTCGAGGCTTGAGAATTGCTATATAAACAGGGCGGATAAAATCCTCTTGTCCTTTGCAAAGTTCCACAAAATCCATAGCTATCTTTTCGGATGAAAAGTCGCCTGAAATTTGATAGCAGCCTGTATCTTTAGCAAAAGTCTTTTCTTCGTCTTGGACTTTTACCCCAAGTTTGTTAAATGACTTTTCATATTCTTTTTTCTTTTGCTTACCAAATACCGCAAACATTATTTAACCTCCGCGTCTCCCATGACCTTTACTTCGTCCGGCATGGCTTCATACTCTTGTTCAATCTGTGCTTCTTGACTGATGGTTTCAGGCTCTTCCGGCTTCTCTGTTTTGCCGGGGAAGCTGTAAGCTGCGATTGTGATAGCTGACACGGCTAAAACTGTTCTGATTGCGTATTTCATTTTTCCCTCTACTGCAAAAGTTTATTAATATTGAAGATTCCGCATTTCGCGGCAAACAATACCGCGAGACTGTAGTCAGTTTTGCGATCAAGCCGTGAAACCGTATCATTAAAGTGCTTCAATAGAATGAGCCGGGCATATCTCACCATAATTTCCGGTTGTGATACGCCTGCGTTGCACGGCATGGCTTTGATTTTTGAGTTAAAGGGAAGGGCGATGACCTTTTGCATAAATTCGCGCCGCGCCTGCTTCGCCTCGTCTGTCAGGTATTGGGTTACCAGTTTCATGCCGTCCTCCTAGTCGTCATTCCAAGTTCTGAGGTTGTACTCATATTCCGCCTGCGCTTCGGCAATCTCTTGCTTGTTCTGTTTGATGGCTTCGCGCTCAAGGGCTTCTTCCACGCCCTCTAAGATTTTGCCGCTCAAGATTTCCAGCAGATCAGCCGCTGACCACTCTTTCAGGTAATCATCGACAATCTGCTCCACTCGCTCATCGTCATAATCGGCCTCACATGGAAGCATGTTGTCGTATTGGCTTTGTAAGCTGTTTAAAGTAATCATTTATCTGTCCTTTTATTGCAGTTGTTTGCTTATTTAAGCAGTCGATTCCAACCGCTTAAATAAGCCCCCTGTTACAGGGGCTGTGTCTCGCTAGGCTGTTATCTTTTAGGCCGCCTTGACCTGTAACCGTTTGTTCGATTTCCCCCATGCTTTACCATGTCTTGCTGTCGGCTTCTGCCTACCTGAAGGGCGGTTACTACGTTTCCTGATTTTTAAAGACCGTTGAAACCGTGTCAGACTTTGTTTAGCTGTCTGTTTTGTTTCGATGTGCATAGTATAATCTTTTTATACTCAAAGTCAAATATATTTAGTCTTTAAAGTGTTTAATTTTTATACTTTATTGTTTTTAAATGAAATTAATTTTATACGGGCGCAAAAAAACGCCCATATAGGGCGGTTTGCATAGGTAATACTTCAAGTAAAAATAGCCCACCATTAAAACGGCGGGCTATGTCGGGCTATAATCAAATAAGCAATCTATGATTGGCAATCGGATTTAAAATCATCTGTTGCGGAACATTTTCATTACCGATGTTATTGCGTCTGCGGAATATGCGATAACCTGCAAGGCTACCATTGGAAAAGCGAATAACGCCGCCCAGTACCAATCCCAATCCCATTGATTGACGGCATAATAGAAAACGCCGATTGAGATAGGAAATGTTAGTCTCGCTATAGATAGGGCGGCAATGGCGGCGATCATCCACCCAAAGCCAAATTCATCTTCAATGCCTGCAAGTCCTATAAATAGCTGAAATACTCCAAACAGCAATAAAACTGCCATAATCAGGCAGCCGCCGCCGTTGACATCCAACTCATCTTTAGTCGTTTCTTGTTTCATTTGTTTAGTCTCTCGATTTGACTTCCATTCGGCTATTTTGAATTTTCCAATAAAAAACGCAATGGTGCCGCCGGCGGCAATAAAAACAGTCAGTGCAATTTGGTCTTGCGTCATTCTATTCCATCCCTTTTTATTTTAGGTTTGTAATCAGGGTCAAGCCTACTCAGTAAAATATCGGTAGGTATCAACCTGCGTTTCACTTCCACGACTACTCCGGCAATAAACGCACCATCAGGCAGCGGAACGCCTGATCCGCCATCGTAGATAAAGGTATGCGTCCCATCAATCGCAATGGACAACCTGCCCACCATGCCGCGCTGGTAGCCTGTATTGTCGATACAAATAAGCACCAAGTCTTTATCTCTTGGCGGGATATTCGGCTCCACTATCAGTATGTCACCACGTTTTATCCCTGCAAACTCCACATCATCAGCCATGCGGACGCCAACGGTATTCCCCGAGTGTGGAATAAATGTTGCTGCCCTGTCCCCATTCCCCTGAATTTGCGTCCTGTCCTTATCAGGGTTGGAGAGATGGCGAACAGCTATATCAATATCCAAAAGCGGCATTGATTTTAAAAAGTGCTTGTCTGCGTCGCCAAGCTCTTCTTTTGTTGGCTTGCTTACAGAATTTTGATTCAGTGTGTAACTGGTGTTTGTTTGGTTGCCATTTATCAGGTCTCTTCCTGCACTTTGCTGATATGGCAATGGGTATCCTGTAACCCTGTGTATCTCCATCATTTGCTCAAACGATGGCTTTGAACGTCCGTTTTCCATTGCTGACACATTTGCTTTCGTTCTTCCAAGATGTTCCGCTAATTTTTCTTGGGTCATTTCAGGCCCTGCATATTCACGAGCAGCCAAAACCCATTCGGATAAGTTTATTTGTTCTTTAGTCATTTCGTACTCCTTTACAAATTGTATAAAAAAACTGGACTTCACGGGAATAAATATATTTGACTTTTATGTATTGTTTTTTTATACTTATGTAAAAAGGAGTTTGACTATGGAAGCGGTTAAAAAGGCGGTTTCGATACTTGGCAGTCAGCAAAAATTGGCTGATTCACTTGGTGTGTCGAAGCAACTTATCAGTAGTTATGTGAATGGTCGTGCAAAGGTAACGGCTGTAAACGCAAAGAAAATAGAAGAATTGACAGGGATTAAACGAGAAGAAATTCGCCCTGATTTATTTTTATAAGTAACTATTTTTTAATGAATTATACAGTTTTAACAGAAAGGAAAAAAAATGAAGAAGCAAGATAAAAACCGCCTGTCAAAGAAAGACAGACGGCTGATTAAAAAGGCGATGCTGAAAGCCGCCGCCAAAGGCTGCGATGAGGTTTACAAAATCGCGCTGGGTTTGAAAGATGGCTTTGAATTACTTGGAAAGTAGCTCAATCAAATATTCGTTATCGGTATTTAGCTCCGATTCTTCGAGTTTCTTATGAAGTGTTTGGATGAATACCGCCAATTCTTCGGCTTGTCCTTTGGCTGTATTGCCGCTTAAGCGGATAGAACCGCTGCGGATAAGCTCTTTGGTGAGTAGGAAGGATAAGTTGGACGACATTTTTTTACTCCGTCGGTTGTTGTGTGGAAACTCGATTGTAACGGAGTGATGACAAATCGGAAAGACGGTTGACTGCCCGGACAGACGGGCGACCGATAAAAGGAAAGCCCCACGCGGAAACGTGGGGCAGGGTTGAGGCACGAGGTCTGTAACAAAAGGAACAATCATGATAGACCAAACGGAAACGCAATGCAAGAGGATTGTTGAGTATATCCGCGCAAACGGACACATCACATCACTGGAAGCGGCGAAACATCTGAACATCACGCAGTTATGCGCCCGAATCGTTGACTTGGAGAGCAGGGGATTTGTTTTCAACAAGCCTAAATTCAAGGTCGGCAACTGTAAAAACCCGGTCGCGCATTATTCAATAAATAAATCAGGAATTGAGCTATGAGTATGAGATTAACATCAGAAGCCATGTTGTTGAAAGTTGGGAATCCAGTCAGAAAGTTGGTTTTACTGAAATTGGCAGACCAAGCGAACGATAACGGCGAATGTTGGCCATCATACAAGACTATTGCGGAAGCTGCTGAATGCTCCCGCCGTTCGGCTGTAACTCATATTGATTGGCTCGAAAAGCATGGTTTTTTATGGATCGAAGAACGCCGAATTGAAGGCAATAGAAATCTGACAAATGTTTATCACCTAACACTTGGGAAAGGGAAGTTGGAAAACGGCGGGGGTGGTGAAAATCCTGCACTAGGTGGTGAAACAGTTGCACTAGGGGGTGGTGAAAATCCTGCACCCAAACCAGTCAATAATAACCAATCAATGAACCATATTAATACAACACCCGATAAAGCGGATGTTGAAAAACCTGCTAAAGCAAAAAAAACATCTGTGAAGTGGGAGCAAGAAGCGTTAATTGCATTGATGGCTCGCGGGGTTGATGAACGGTTGGCTAAAGACTACATAGCCGTCCGAAAAGACAAGGGCGCGAAGACACTAACTGAAACAGCGTTGAATGGGTTGGAGCGCGAAGCCGTGAAAGCCGGGCTAAACCTATCGCAGGCATTGATTAAGTGCTGTGAAAGAAACTGGGTGGGATTTGATGCCGACTGGATTCTCGGAAGCACTCAAAAACGCTCAAATCGTGGTGGCCTGACGCACAATCAAACCGCCGATGTGATGGACGGTAAAAACTACGGCGACGCGCCAACGACCGATTTTTAAGGGGTTTGGAAATGGCTTTGAAAAGCGCATCTGATTTTTATAAAAGCTACGGCGGCGCAAAAACCGAACAACGGGAATGCTCGGAGCATGGCGAATACACGTCAAAAAGCATTTTTCGCGGCGTGTGGACTGGCTGCCCTGTCTGTCAAAAACTGAAAGCGGCGGACGAGATGGCGGCATACGCGGAAACGCTGCGCCGCGAAGCGAAACGCGACGAATTGTCAAAACGCATCGGGCGATCAGGCATCGCGGAACGGTTTAAAAATTGCCGAATTGAAAATTTCAAGGTCGATGATGCGGTGCCGGGAATGGCAAGGGCAAAATCTGCCGCCGCCGACTATGCGGAAAACTTCGAGGATGTTTTGCAGACCGGCCGGAGCATGATTTTTTCAGGCAAGCGCGGCACAGGGAAAAACCATCTCGCCTGCGGCATTGCCCACAAAATCATCGGCGATGGCAAAAGCGCGATTGTGATCACGGTGGGCGATATGCTGCAGACGGTCAAAGACAGCTTTAACGGCGGAAGCGAGAAAGAGGCTGTTGGAACTTTTGTAAAACCTGACTTGCTAGTGTTGGACGAATTTGGCGCGGGCAACCTGTCTGAAACAGATGGTCGGATTTTGTTTTCGGTAATCAACGGTCGATATGAGCGGCTTATGCCAACGCTGGTGTTGACTAACTTATCGGCTAAAGATTTCCGTGAAAACGTTGACGCGCGTATCAGAGACCGCTTGAGAGATGGCGGCGGCAAGTTGATACCGTTTGATTGGGATAGTTACCGTGCGTGAAACCTGCTTCTACTGCAAACACGCAAACTTTCAATCAGAGGCCAACACGCCGATGAGAGGGTTTGCGAAATGCGAGAAATCGCAAACGCCTGAGCAACGGGCGAGCTTCTACTTCGGAGGCTATCAGTGCGACAAGGGCGATTACTGGAGCGGCGGAAAAGGTTTCCAGCCAGCCGATGAAATCGTGATACAGAAACGGCGCGAAAAGTTTGAAGAATGGCGCAACAAAAGGAAATGAAAATGAAAAACTGGTTAATCGAGAAATTGGGCGGCGTAAGTAAGAAAGACTATGAAGAGGTTATTCAGGCCGCTAATAGTTTGAAAAACATGGCCGATGATTACAGTCAGAGGATTTCAGACGGCCTGAAAGAAAAAACCGAAATGGAAAAGGCGGCGGAAATGGTCAGTGCGAACCTGTCGGAAACAATCAGCCGTCTGAACGAAGAAAAACGCACTTCCAACGGATTGATGGCAAAAGGCACGGCACTGGGAATCAAGGTTTCAGAGCTACAAGACGAATTGGAGCGTAAAGACAAAGAACTTGCCGATACGAAAGTGAAGTTACTGGACGTTTTGCGAAATAAACCTTCTGACCCCGCGCTACGAAGCGAGATTGCACGGCTGAAAGGGGAATTGGAATTACTGAAACGCAATAAATTCAAGCGAGGCCGCAAATGATGACACTGTTTTTAATTGGGCTTGGTGCGATAGCGGCACTTATCGGCATCACTGTTTGGGAAGATATGCCGCCGGTTGATGAATTTGGTTGTAGCTTAAAAGGGGAGGGATGGGATGGATACTAAGAAATGCAACAAATGTGGAAAAGTAAAACCGTTGCCGGAAATGACTAGACGCAGAGATGAGGAAACAGGGGAGTTTAAATACTTGTCTTGTTGCAAATCCTGCAAGGCGGAATATCAAAACCAGTACATCCGAGAAAATCGAGATGAAATCAACCGAAAACAACGCGAACGGACAGCAAGAATTAGAAAAGAGAAGAGGAAAGAGCAGGCGAAGCATGAACCATGCAAGCCGGTGTACGTTGAGCCTAAGTCTAGGGTTTGCAAGTGTTGCAAACAAGAAAAGCCGATTGACAGTTTTTATCAAAAATATCCAAACCGTGATGGAAATTGGGTGTATGACTGGACGTGCAAGGATTGCAAACGAGAGGCTTACAGAGAAAAACACGGCGTTAAGCCAGTTCCTAAGCCGCCAAAGCCAAGCGTGTGGGATTTGACGGTTATGCCGAAAATAAGCGTTGAAGATACCGTGCAAATCGCAAATGAAGCGTTCCCCCTGTTGAGTAACGAGTATTGGAAAGCAGGAGAGGCACAGAAGATTTACAAGCAGTTCGGCAGAAAGTGGAGTTATTTATGAAATTCTCGGTATTTTTGATTTGTGTGTTAGTTACAGCGTTGGTGATCGGATTTGTCGAGTATATGACAAAGAAAGTACGCGACCATGACGATGACGATGATTGGGGTGGGCATTGTCAGTATTAATCCCGATTGAGCAAATATTAGAGGCGGCGGAAAGGGCAAATGTTCTTTCCCTGCCATACCCAATCAGCACTAACCGATACTGGAAAACCTTTCGGAATCGGCAAGTATTAAGCAAGGAGGCGAAAGCATACAAGCTTTGCGTTTCTCACGCGGCAGAAAGGGCAGGTTTTAGGCCGTCTGAAAAAGATGTAATCCTGTTTGTCAGCCTAGTGCCGAAGATGAACAAGGACGGCACGGCAAGCAAGGTAATACTAGACCTTGATAACTGCCTAAAAGTCGCTGTTGATGCCTTGCAAGGGGTTGTCTATCACAACGACAACCAAGTCAAATTTATTTTATCAACATATTCAAGCGAGCCAAGAGAGAACGGTGGTCTTGATATTGGGATTGCCGAAGTTAGCGAGGAAGCGTAAGTGAGCGCGATCAGAAAAGCGGCTAAAGGGGAAGATTGCACACTCAATATCGCAGGAGTGTGCAATTACAACCCTGAAACAGTGGTTTTGTGCCATTTCCCAAGCGAAACGCACGGCATGGGACTGAAGAGTAACGATTTATCGGCAGGCTTTGGGTGTTGCGCCTGTCACAACGTGATAGACGGCCGGTCGCATATCAAGTTGAGCAAGGAAGATAAAGAGTTTTATATGCGCCGGTCGCAGTTCAGAACGCTTTTAAAGCTGATAGACAAGGGAATCGTTAAATGCAAAGCGTAGCGTATAGGCTGACAAAAGACAACAAGCGGCCATTGATGACGACCATCTACAACAATCTAGGCGCGTGGTTAGAGGCAAACGCAGAGCTTGAAGTTTGTATCAGGCCGCACAAATCCAAACGGAGCATAGAGCAAAACAGGCGGTTATGGAAAATCTACGGCGAACTAGCAGATAAAGCATGGGTCAACGGCAGGCGATACAGCGCGGAAACGTGGCATGAGTATTGCAAGGGAATGTTTCTAGGTTATGAGCTTAAAGCCATGCCCGATGGAACGGAGCTTAAAACGCCGATAAGCACGACAACGCTAAACACGGCAGAAATGACAGACTATCAAAACCGCTTGCAAGCGTGGGCGGCTGGGGAATTTGGGATAATTTGGGAGTTTTAGGTGTGAGATGGTTTGTGAGATGGTTGTTGATTAAACAAAGGCAGCTTGTTTGTAATCATGATGATTTAGAGGTTCATGAAATCGGCTCTTTTGAAACATATCAAACATGTAAGCGATGTGGTAAGTGCGGGAAATTGGGGGATTTTTAATGTTGGTACAGTGCAACGAAGAAACCGGCAGGCGGTGCGGGGAATCGCATGGGCGGTCTAAGCTGACGGACAAAGAGGTTGAGATAATCAGGCGGCTTAACGAACAGGGTGTCAATTATCATATTTTGGCGCGTAGTTTTGATTGTTCGCCCGAAACGATTGGGCGCATTTGCCGGTGTGAAATTCGCAATGTGATTAAAGTAAAGTGGAAAAAATTAAATGCTGACTGAACAACAAAAACGATTCGTCGAAGAATATTTGATTGATATGAACGGGGCGCGGGCGGCACGGGCGGCGGGTTATTCGGAATCGGCGGCGCGTGAAACCGCATCACGCCTGCTTAAAAAGCCGGAGGTTGCCCAAGCTGTCCGAGAGGCGCGCGAAAAACTCTCGGAGCGTACGGAAATTACACAAGACTGGGTATTGCAACGCTGGGCGGCTATCGCCGATGTGGACAAGCGCGCGTTTTTTGATGATGCCGGCCGCCTGCGCCCTGTGAGTGAGTGGACGCGCGAAATGGCATTGGCGGTAGATGGCTTGGATGTAACTGAGACGGAGGGGGAAATCGCGGCGAAGGTGTCTAAGTTGAAGCTGTCGAGTAGTAAGGCTGCGTTGGATAGCATCGCCCGTCATTTGGGTATGTTTAAGGATAAGGTCGAGGTGTCAGTTGATGAGACGCTGGCGGAACGTATTGCACGGGCAAAGGCGCGTTTGAAATGATAGACCTGAACAGCCAAATTATCGAGGCCGCCGTCGCGTATCAGCATGACCCTTTGTCCTGGGCGATGTTTGCCTATGACTGGGATAACGGCGAATTGGAGGGGTATAAATCTCCGCGCGTGTGGCAGGCAAAAATCATGGAGGATGTGAAAAACCATCTCTCCAATCCTGAGACGCGCCATATGCCGTTGATGATTGCGGTTGCGAGCGGCCACGGCATCGGCAAATCGGCAGAAATTGGTATGCTGATTAATTGGGCGTTATCAACGTGTGAAGACAGCAAGGTCGTCATCACGAGTAATACGGAGACACAGTTGCGCACCAAAACCGCGCCTGAAGTGGGTAAATGGCAACGCTTGAGCATCACGGCGGATTGGTTTAACGATGCGGTTATGAGCATCACGGCAAAAGACCGTCTGAATACCAAGACTTGGCGTGCTGACTTTGTGCCGTGGTCGGAGCATAATACGGAAGCGTTCGCAGGTCTGCACAATAAGGGTAAGCGCATCATGCTGGTGTTTGACGAGGCGTCGGCGATTGCGGATAAGGTTTGGGAGGTGGCCGAAGGTGCGCTGACCGACGAGTACACGGAGATTATTTGGCTTGCTTTTGGAAACCCGACGCGAAATATCGGGCGATTCCGCGAATGCTTCCGCCGGTATAAGCATCGCTGGATAACCTACCAAATTGACAGCCGCACGGTCGAGGGGACGAATAAGGCGCAGATGCAAAAATGGGCGGAGGACTACGGCGAAGAGTCGGACTTTTTCAAAATCCGCGTGCGCGGAATGTTCCCCGCCATGTCTGCCCGTCAATTTATATCTGAAAATGACGTGTCGGCGGGGTATGGCAAACATATACCTAAATCACAATATGAGTTTGCGCCGAAAATCATCACGGTTGACCCGGCGTGGGAGGGCGACGACGAATTTGTGATCGCAATGCGTCAAGGTTTGGTGTTTAAAATCCTTGAGACGTTCCCGAAAAACGATAACGACCTGATCGCCGCGCAAAAAATCGCACGGCATGAGGATGAGTATAAGGCGGACGCGGTATTTATCGACGCGGGATTTGGTACCGGCATTAAATCAGCCGGGCAGGGATTGGGGCGTGATTGGAAATTGGTGTGGTTTGCTGGTAAGTCTAATGACGTGGGCTGCTACAACAAGCGCGCGGAAATGTGGAAAGCGGCGCGTGATTGGCTGAAGAGTGGCGGGTCTATACCGGACGATCCGATGTTGCGCGATGAATTGCAAGCACCCGAACTTGTTCCGCGTGTTGATGGGAAAATACAGATTGAATCCAAAAAAGAAATGAAGTCGCGCGGGGTGCCAAGCCCGAACCGCGCCGATGCGTTGGTTATCTCGTTTGCGTATCCTGTCATGAAAAAGGAATTGATTGGGCGTTATGGCGGGGCTCAGGTTCGTAAGGATTATGACCCGATTTGATTTAAAAGAAAATCCCAATGTTAACGATTAATAACATTGGGATTGTTTTACTGTACCGCCTCTGATAATGCTTTGTGCCGCGCCTTACAGTCGTTATATAGGTGGACGACCTGTAACGACCACGGCAAGATGTCTGCGCCTGTATTGCCTGATAGTTTTGGTAGATTTGGGCATGGTTGCACCAAGTCGGCAGGCGGTTTAATCGCCGTCGGCAATGGCGGCGTTGATGACTGACACGCCGTCAGAATCGATGCACACATTGCGATAAACAGGGCGTTCAACGATTTTTTGCACTTCAACATATCTAATCCTTTCTTTTTCTTCGCGTTCTGCTTTTTGGTCTTGGTACTTCTCGGACTGTGCGCGTTGCTCTTGGGCTTTCTTTATGGCTTCTTCTTTCAGGCGGTTCGATATTTCCAATGTCATATCGTCGCGCCCTTTTTGGTAGGCTTTTTTAACGCTTGCGTCCCACCAAAAAACAAGACCGATGATGGCGATAATTACAGCGAGATACCGCCAGTATTTTTTAAGCAATATCAGTATCATAACGTTTTAACATCTCCGTATAGTTTGATAGTTCTTGCTCAGCTTGCTCAAAAGCCGCAAGGTCTGCGTTTTGGCTTGCCACTCTTTAATCATGCGCTCGCAAAACTCTTTAGGTGTCATTGCGCCGCCATGCAGTTGTTGTAACGTTTTTGGGTGCGCGTCCATACGCCTTTGCAACCGCGTGGACCCCAGTTGCTTGGACGGCTACAATCGCGCCCAGCGGCGAAGCGGTAACGTAACAGGGCACGGCAGGCTGCTACATGGTTGCCCTTGAGTAACTCGCGGCGCATGGATGATGTGTAAAACTTTTGCGCGCCGAAGTTGTAGAAGAAGTCGATATAAACGTCATATTCACCTTGAGATAACTCAACGCCGGGCAACATGGCTTTCATTTTCGCCTCGTCTTTACCGACGTGGGCGCGGAGCATCTTATCGGCTCGTTCACGGCTGACAGGCGGATCGGAGATTTTGACCTTGCTGCCGTCCTCGTAAACGGTGCTGCCATGCCCGACCGTCGCAACTTTGCCGATGTCGTGGTAAGGCTTGGCGCGGTATCCTTCCTCCGCCTTGATGCCGAAAATGGCGATGACCGACGCGCTGAGAATGGCAATCGGGTACTTTGGGTTAATCTTCATAGCATTTTCCTTTTTTAATCTGTTGTTTTCGCATTTCGTGTATTTCTTCGGCGCGTTTGTTTTCTTTGGCTTTGAAATAGAGGTTGACGAAAAAACCACCAATGGCGACTGTGAGACCGATAATTGCTACCCAATCAACCCCATTAAATGCACCCATAATCCCAACGCCGGCACCGCCGTATGTTGCATTACTCGCCCAGTTCGAAGCTCCTGACGCGGCTTGTACTGATGTATCTAATTTGTTCATTTTGTGCTTTCTCTAAATGCCGCCCGTCATTTTCAGCTTTTCTTGGATGGCTTTGATTTGTTCGGACATGTCGGCAAACTCTTTTTTGATGTCGCTGAGCGTCTTATTGAACTCTTCGACTGTTCTGTTAAATGCGCCGACCTGTTTCTCATACCCGCGCACATCTTGCTGGAATTGTTCCACCTGCTGCGGGTAGTCGTTGTTGACTATTCGCGTGCCGTCTGCGCTCCATGAAAGCCCTGATTTCGGCTCGGGATTTGGGATGGCTAGGTTGATTTTCTTGTCAGATGTAATGGGTTGGTGCAACGTTCGACGCAATCGGTCTAATAGTTGCAGTGTCAAGATAAGTTGTCGGTCAAGACTGGCGTTTAATACCTGCGGATAAAAACCGCCCTGATTTGTAAACGTGGTAGGTTGCGTATAAATCCACCCGCTCACGATAATCATCCTTCGTCCTTGAGGAAGCGGATCAATAAGTGTGATAGACCCGCCCGGATTGGTGTCTTGATTGGCGTTTTTTGACACTGTGTACTCTTCGCCAAATGCAAGTTTTACCTCGTCCGTTCCTGCTTTGTTTGACGTATAGACGGCAACGTCGGCAGGGTTGAAAATCTTGAAGCTAAAAGGGTATGTTCGCTCTCCACCGTCGCCGATGAAAAAGCCCGTCTTGACGCTTTGAGAATGGATTGCCATAAAAAAAGCCTCTTTTGGAAATACCTAATGATATTTCTCAAAGAGGCTGTTATATGCAGGACTGATTAATTGCCTTGATGACCCATCAATAACGCTGCCGGATTGTCGGTATCGTCATCTTGTAACGCTTCTGCTCCTTTGATGGTTCGGTTGATTTGCGCCGATGGCAAGCCGAAAGCGTCGCCCAATAGATTGACGCTCGCCCTGACAAACGCGCTGTCAAATTCACCCTGTACCGCCTGTTGTACGAATTTGAATCCATCGTCAATCGGTCGTAAACCTGATGGACCTGCGTAGCCGTAGAACCTGTCGCCGGTTGCGATATTGGCAAGCTGGGTCAGTTCTCGCCCGAAAACAAACAAACCGAGTAAGAAGCTGATTTGCTCTTTCGCCAGTTTCTTTGCCAAGTCATCATCATCGTCGCCCGGTATCAGTGCGGATTTCATCAGGGCGGTAAGCGCGGTCGGCAAGACGTAAATCATCATCAAATTCGCCGCCAATTTGGCTTTGCTTTTTTGTGTTTTGGCTTCGACAAACCCCTGATTTAGGGCGGTATTCATGTAGGCATAGAACACGGTAAACAGCTTCTGCGTATTGCTTCCGCGCTCAAATGCCGAAAGGTCTTTGATTTGTCCGCCGCCCTGTGTGTCTAGGACGGTTTGGTCGGCAAGTTTGATGGCGGTGTCCAGGTCTTTGCCGCTATCCATAGCCTTTGCAAGCGCTCCATGCCAAATGGCGGTATCGACGACCTGCTGCATTTTCATCATCAGCCAGTATGAATACTTATTCAGGAATTTACGGATTTTGCCCGCGCCGTTGATGGTTGCCGCCACTTCGCGGATTTCGCGCAATCGGGTGTTGCCACGGTTGCGCATAAATTCCGACTGCTCCATCGCCGATTGCGTCGCCTTGATGGGGTGGGTGGTGTATTGTGACAAACCTGCCCATGCATATTTACCGCCAAGACGGGCAACGGCAGGGATAAAGCCCGTAATCTGTACGGCTGCCGATACGACGTTGAAGCCAAGTCCGGCCATGCTGACGTTTTGGCGCAGCAATCCTGAGTATTTATCTAAACCTTCTACCGGGGCGGTATTGCCGCGGGCAATATCTTCAAGGGCTTTGTTTAATTGCCTTTTCGCCTGTGCGCCCAATGTTTCGCGGATTGCCTTGTCAATACTGCTTGATTTCAATAGGCGTGCAGCGTCAATGACGGCTTCGCGGTGCGTGAGGTCATGAATGATTTCGTTCAGTCCGTTATAGGTAACGGACAAATCCAATAACAACGGACGATTCTTCACGGCGGCCGCACGGTCTTTGGTAAAGCTGTGCCGCGTGTTGGCCGCCATCTTCGCCGCGCTCTTAATGTCTTCTATGTCAGTAAGGGCGTTGCCGCTCTCGGCTGCCTGCGTGCTGGCGGAATCGTATTTGGCCGGGTAATACCCGCCGCGCAATGTCAGCATCTCGCCGTCTGCGGTACGGACGGTCAGCGGCTTGGCTTCAACCCATTGCGGCTCAATGCCGACCACTTTTCTTTCCAGTTCGGCAATTTGCGGGCGGAAACTTTCGAATAAATCCCATACCTTTTGGACTGCCTGCCATTCTTTGCTGGTCAGGTTTTGCAGCGCGTCCATCACTTCGGCCATATTCCAGTTGCGGACGCTGCCATGCCCGCCGCTCAATAGCCGTTGGATGTTGCCTTCATTGCCCAAGTTTAAGGCGATTGCGAACAGTTGGCGCCGTGTGAATTTCTGCCCGCCGATTTGATATTCTGCGCTGCGCCAATATTCGCGGTGCGTCAGGTTGTCGTTTAGCGGCTTCAGAATCTCTTCCAACTTTTGCGCCGTCTCCGCCGTCATGGTTGCTTCCCGGTCGGCGGCTTCGTTGATTGGGCGGATGAAGTAATTCCAAAACGCGCCGGCGTCTTTGCCGCCGTCCAAGATTCGGGCGATGGATGAAATTTTGATATGCCCCCACATGAAACCGCTGAAGCCGTCTTCTACACGTTCGATGTTGTTCGCCGCTGTCGATGTGCGTTTATCGTGGTCGCGTGCATTATCGCGGATTGATTCGACAATTTTGTCGCGGATTTCCTGATAGGTGCGTTTATCGCGGGCGGTCAGCATTTTGTTTTCCAGGCGGCCTAAATGCTCAATGCCTTTCACGGTGTCCACCAGTACGCGCATTTCTTCAACGGTCATCTCCCGATAATTGCGCTTCGCCTGAATCTCGGCGATATACTCGGCGTCGATGTTGTGGGCGCGTCCTTGCTCTTCCATCTTTTTGACGAACTGGAGCAGGGAAGTGCGTTTGTCCAAGTCTTTCAGGCTTGGCGCGTTGCTCAATTCCACCGATTCCAATAAGGCTTCGATTTGCTCGCGGTACTCAATGTCAATGGATTTGACGACGCGGTTAAATTTGCCCAGGTATTTGCGCGCCGATTCCATTTCTTCACGCGCTTTCAAGACTTCACGCGCCATTGAATTTTGCAGCAGTTGATTGCGTTTCTGCGTGGCGGCGGTCGGAATATCGCCTTTACGGAATGCTTCCATACTTGCTTTGGCGGCTTTGGCTTCGGCGCGGGTATAGACCGACGGGCGCAAATCACGGACTTTGATTTGCTCCACTTTTTCTTTTGCGTAAACAGATGCGGCTTTGCGAATCAGCGAGGCGGCGCCTGTGGCTTTTGATAGTGCTTTAAATTCGGAAGCGATGACGCGCTGACGGATTTCGCTATGGGCGGCAAGGTCGGCGGCTTCTTCAAAGTCTGCCTGCGTCGGCACTTCGCCTTTTTCTGCGAGAACGTTCAGATATGCGGTTTCTTCGATTGCTTCCTGCGGTGGCTGGGCTTCAGTCAGGGCGTGGATTAAATCTTCTCCGCCTGAGAATACCGGCTCGCCGTCCTCATTCAAAATCAGGTCTGATACAAGGTCGGGGTGCATTCCGCCGTTTTTGCGCGTCATGTCAAAATCAATCAGGCGTTCAAGCGTCTGCCCGTCCACGCCCATTGCGACAAGGCTGTCATGGTCGAAGCGGACGGCGGTCAGGGTGTATTGGTTGGCTACATGGTCGCCCGCATTTTGCTCGTGCGGAACATAGGAGGAACTGTAACGCTTGGTACCACGCATTTCATCGAAGAAGCGTTCTTCAAAGTCGCGCGGGTCTGCCTCACCTGTATCATCAACTGGCAAGTATCCCTCCTCAGTCAAAGCTTCAATCATGCCGTCGATGCTACGACCGTTTGTTTTGCGCAAAACGGGGTATCCGATATGGACGGCGGGGATTTTGTCTTTCGGGTCTAATCCGAACTGGCTAATCATCTCGTCTTTGTTCACGCCACCAAGCTTGGCAATGGCTTCAAACAGGCTGTCATGCGCTGCGTCAACCTGTTTGCTGAATTTCGGTTTGCCGTCCCCGATGCGGTTTTCTTCGGTCATGCGGGCAGTCAGAAGCTGCCATGCCCGATATACAGGCTGGCTCATGATGCTGCCGCGTGCTGCCATTTCCGCGCGTTGAAAGTCTGCTTTGTACTGTTTGCGCATCTCGCGGATTTTTCGCGCACGAAGATTACGGATAAACGCCATGTCGCGTAACGCACGGGCGGTCAGGTTGTCTTGCGCTTCTGCTGTTGCGCGTTCGGCGTTGTGCCGGTATTGCGCATAATCCGTGTCGTCCATGCCCGCCTGTGCCGCATCTTCAAACATCGGGGTCATGCCGTTGATGTATTGGGTTTGTTGAATCTGCTCGTCGCTGGCAAACATTCTGTCAAACACGCTGCGGACTTCATCGGTCAACTCTACGTTCAGGTTTTTCAGGGATTGATATACCTGTTTCAGCCATGAACGGAAACGGCGGAACACTCCGCGCAATTCTTCGCTTGGTGCTTTGCCTTCGTACAGGTAGGCTTCAAAACCGCGCGCCCATTTTTCGTGATTCTCGCGCTGCTCGTTCAGGCTCATTGCGTCCCATGCGGCAAGGTCTTTCACGCCGAACCAATCTAAGGTCGTCTGAACGTCGGACAGGAATTGCCGTTCCTGTTCGGTCAGGTTTTCGGCAGGCTTGGCGGTCAGGTCGCGGGCGATGCGGGTATTCGTTTCAAGGAAGAAATGCCCAAGCTCGTGAACGAATGTAGAAGCGTCGGCGTTTTTCAACAGGGCAATCAGGTTATGCTCACGGCTGAACATTCCGCGGTCTGCCCCGCCTTGATACAGTATGTCTTGATTGGTGTCTGCGTTGGGGGTAGAATTGTTTAATACATCAGGCGCTCCCACTTCCGAACGATGACGTGTAGTTTGGTCGTGCGTAGATACTTTGGAATCGTTACTCTTCCCGGTATCGCCGCCTTGATGTAATTCAAAAGCATTCATCAGCCAGCCGTTAGAACCTTTGTTTCTTACAAGGGTTGCGCGGTATCCGTTATGTTCTATGAACATACTTTCAGATTTCCCATTGCTGTAAATCCTGCTGCTGCCGCCTTTGGCGATTGTGTCGGTTATCTGCATGGTCAGCATTTCTGCTACATCTTGATAACTCATTTCATCTTTACGCATACGGCTTTCAATAATATGCGCTAAACCCATCGCTCCTTTTGTTTTGCCGTTAGCTTTTAAAACTCCCTCGCTGCCCCAAACAAAATCAATCCAGCCTGTATCACTTCGATACATCGCGCGTTTTTGGTCTGCTTTCTCAATAAGGGCTTTATTCATTGCGTCCCGCCCGCGTTGCAGATTAGCTTCAGTGCTTTTCATTGCCGATGCCGATTGATTCAATACGCCGTCGTCTAAAAGGCTTTCTCCGACCACGTTCAAACCGCCATAGGCTGCGTCAAAATCACGGATTCCCATATTCAGACGACCTGCAAGGGTTT
>ERZ772766.251-NODE-251-length-32809-cov-8.939244_pt1 | contig 32809 bp, 27 predicted proteins | sample MGYA00511379_ERZ772766 | MGnify/ENA primary metagenome ERZ772766 (study PRJEB29015, sample SAMEA2737895) | human oral metagenome | biome: human oral; feature: human-associated habitat; material: dental | place: China | collected 2116 ...
GTCTTCGTAAAACTTGCACTTTGCTATATCTTTCAGCGGGTTTCATTTTTTTGTCATGTATGAAGAATTCTTGCAGTATCGGCAAAATCTGCATGGGCTCAATTTCAGTAACGGGGTGACTACCGATGCGTGGATACATAAATCTCTCCAAGCTGCTCTTTGTTGATTGATGATGCTTTGGACTCCATTTCTTGATGTCAGCACGATAAGCCAGCCATTTCTCAGCAACATCAGCAAAGGTATGTTCCAGTGCCACGGTATGCCCTTGACGCAATTGTTTGGCAGCTTGCTTTGGGTCCGTACCGCGAGCAATCAGCAATTTCACTTCATCACGACGTTGTAGAGCCTGTTTCAGGCTCACTTGTGGATAAGCACCAAAAGATACGGACTGCTGTTTTTTTGCTGCCTGGAAGGCGATAGTAAAGTCGCCAGTATTTTTTCTCATCGGGTGTCACCTGCAAGCACAGGCCACCGCCGTCAAAATACTTCTTCACATTTTTTTCCGGGGCTGCTGCATTCCGGCACTGTATTTCTGTTAACGCCACTTTCGGTACTACACACTGATTTAGCACTACAAATAGTACTACAAAAAACTTGGACTGATGTGGTAACTGCTGGTTACGTCTGGTGCATAAAAAAGCCCCAAAAGCCTCACCGTTATTGGCGATTTAGTCACTTCTGGAGCTTCGTGGTTCTGAAACTTGGAGCGGGTGAAGGGAATCGAACCCTCGTCGTAAGCTTGGGAAGCTTCTGCTCTGCCATTGAGCTACACCCGCAATGGGCGCGGATTATACGCGTTCTGTCTGCTTTGTGTCAGCGGCGTGCTGTGGTTTTTTCCGCCGCAGGATATCCCCCGCGCCTTCCATCAGGCTGTACACCACCGGGATGACGACGAGGCTCAGAAGCGTCGAGGTAACGAGGCCGCTGATGACGGCTATCGCCATCGGCTGGCTGAAGGTCGGGTCGCCTTTGCCCCAGCCGAGCATGAGCGGGGTCATGCCCGCGCCCATCGCCACGCTGGTCATGATGATGGGGCGGGCGCGTTTGTGGCAGGCGTCGAGGATGGCGGCGTGGCGCGGCAGGCCGTCGCGCCTCTCGGCGATGATGCTGTAATCGACGAGGAGGATGGAGTTTTTGCTGGCGATGCCCATCAGCATGATGAAGCCGATCATGGAGCTCATGCTGATGCTGTTGCCCGCGAGCAGGAGGCCGGCAAAGGCGCCGCCGATGGACAGCGGCAGCGCCATGAGGATGGTGAAGGGTTGCAGGACGCGGTGGAAGAGGAGGATGAGGATGGCGAGGATGCAGAAGATGCCGACGCCCATTGCCAGCACGAAGCCCTCGAACAGTTCTTTCATGTTTTCCGCCTGGCCTTCGTCGAGGGCGCGCACGGCGGGGGGCAGGTGCTGCATGGTCGGGGTGTTGCGCACGGCGCTGACGAGTTCACCGAGGGCGCCGCTGCCGACCTGAGTGGTGATGCGGATTTCGCGGGCGCGGTCGAAGCGGGTGATTTGCGCAGGCCCCCCGCCGAAGTCGAGGCGGGCGACGTCGCCGACGCGCACGCTGCCGCCCGTGGTGCGGATGGCGAGGTCGTGCAATGTCGCGAGGTCGGCGCGGGCGGCGGCGGGCAGGCGGACGATGATGGGGATTTGCCGACTGTCGAGGTTCAGTTTGGCGAGGCGCTGTTCGTAGTCGCCTTGCGTCGCGATGCGCAGGGTGTCGGCGATTTGCGCGGTGGTTACGCCGTGGTCGGCCATGCGCAGGGCGTCCGGGGTGATGCGCAGTTCTTCGCGGGCGAGGCTTTTGGTGCTGCTGACGGTGCCGGCGTTCGGCAGGGCGCGGATGTCGCGCATCAGCGCTTGCGCGGTGTCTTCGAGCAGGCGCGGGTTGTCGCTGGTCAGCGAGACGATGTAGCCGGGCGTGCCGCCGTTGCTGAGGCCGACGCTGAAGCGTGCGCCGGGGATGCTTTCCAGGCGGCGGGTGATGTCGTGTTCGATGCTGTTTTTGGCGGGGCGTGTGCCGCGCGGCGCAAGGACGATGTCGAGGTTGGCGCGGTGGCGCGCTTTGCCGCCGATGCTGCCGATGGTCTGCGTCTGCTCGCCGATGGTGCTGAAGATGTGGTCGATGCCGCCGATGTCGGCGATGGCGCGGCGCACCTGCTCGCTGACGGCGCGGGTATCGCGCAGGACGGCATCGGGGGTGAGTTCGATGATGACGCGGGTCTGGTCCATATCGTCATCGGGCATGAAGGTGCTGGGCAGGTGGCGGGCGAGGCCGAGCGAGAGGGCGAACAGGCCGATGGTGAGGGCGAGCGTCGTCCAGCGCCAGCGCAGAACGAGGGCGACGGCGGCGAGGTAGGCGCGCATCAGCAGGCCGTCGCCGCGTGCGGCGTGCTCAGGTTCGGGGCGCAGGATGTAGGCGGACATCATCGGCGTGACCAGGCGGGCGACGACCAGCGAGAAGAAGACGGCAATCGCCGCCGTCCAGCCGAACTGGCGGAAGAACTGGCCGATGACGCTGCCCATGAAGGCGGTCGGCAGGAAGACGCCGATCAGGGTGAAGGTGGTGGCAATCACCGCCAGGCCGATTTCATCCGCCGCTTCCATCGCCGCATCGTAGGGCGATTTGCCGCCGCGCAGGTGGCGGATGATATTCTCGATTTCGACGATGGCGTCATCCACCAGCACGCCGATGACCAGCGACAGCGCCAGCAGCGAGACGATATTCAGGGTGAAACCCAGGAGCCACATGACGAGGAAGGCGGGGATGACCGACAGCGGCAGGGCGATGGCGGCGACCAGCGTCGCCCGCCAGTTGCGCAAAAAGAGGAAGACGACGACGACGGCGAGCAGCCCGCCTTCCAGCAGCATATTAAAGGAATGGTGGTAATCGTCCTCGACCGGCGTGGCGCGGTCATAGACTTTGGCGATGGCAAACTGCGGATAATCCGCCTGAATGCGTGCCAGCTCCGCCTCGACCGCGTGCGCGACCGCCACCTCGCTCGCGCCCCGGCTGCGGGTGATGGTGAAGGCGACCACCGTCTCGCCGTCATAGAGCGCCAGCGAATCCGCTTCCGCCGCGCCGTCGCGGATGGTGGCGAGATCGCCCAGACGATAAGCACCGCCCGCCGTGCGGATTTGCCGGTCTGCCAGCGCGGGCGCATACGACAGCGCCCCCAGCGCGCGGATCGTCTGCTTGCCGTCGCCGATCTGCGCCTCGCCGCCCGCCGCATCGCGTTGCAGCGCGAACAACTGCTGCTGCAATTCCGTAATCGTCAGCCCCAGCCCCTGCAACTTCACCGGATCGGGCAAGACCTCCACCGTGCGCGCCTCGCCGCCGATGCGGTCCACACTGCCGACGCCGGGAATCGCGGTCAGGCGGCGGTTCAGGCGGTCATCGACAAACCACGACAGCGCCAGCGTATCCATCCCGCGCGCCGACACCGAAAAGGTGAGCAGCGGCAGCCCCGTCGTCCCCAGCTTGCTGATGACCGGCTCGTTCGCATCCGCCGGCAGGTCGCTGCGAATCTCGCCGATGGCCGAGCGCACCTCGTCCAGCGCCTCCTGCAAATCCTTTTCCAGGCGGAACTCGACAATCGTGGTGGATACCCCCGTCTGCAACACGCCGCGAATCTTCTTCACCCCGTCGATGGAGGCCACCTGACTCTCCACCTTCTTGGCAATATCCGTTTCCAGCTGCGGCGGCGCGGCACCGGGCAGCGTGACCGTAACCATCACCACCGGAAAATCCATATCGGGAAACTGCTGAATCTTCATCTCGCGGAAGGCATGGATGCCGCCGAGGGTGAGCAGGATGAAGAGCAGAATCGTGGCGAGCGGGTTGCGGATGGACCAGGCAGAAAAATTCATGACTTACTTCCGGTTAAAACGGCGGGACAAAAACAAAGACCAGCGGGACAACGCCGCTTGGCGGGCGATAAAAAACCAGCGATTCCTCGCCTGGCGGCAGTCCGAGAACCCGACATTTCTCCCGCTTGGCAGCAAGACGCCATCACTCCCCCGCCACCACGCGCACCACATCGCCATCCTGCAAGAAACTGCCGCCGCGCAAGACAAAGCGCGCATCCGCCGCCAGCCCCTCGCGCACCACCACCCGCTCGCCGAGGCGTTCGCCCAGCGACACCGTGCGCCGCGCGGCGCGGTTGTCGCCATCCACCAGCACCAGCAAGTCATAACCATCCTCGCGCACCACCGCCGACGCCGGCACCGTCAGCACCGTTTCCCCGCCGAGGGCAAACGCGCCACGCACAAACATTCCGGCGCGCAGCGGCGCATCTTGCGGCACATCGACAAACACTGTAACCAGCCGCGACGCCGCATCCGCCGTCGGCGCCAGCTTGCGCACCCGTCCATTTACCGCCGTCCCGCCCACCGCGAGATGTGCCACCGTGCCCGAACGAAGCGCCGCCGCCGCATCCGGCGTGACCTGCGCCCGCCATTCCAGCGCGCCATTCACCTGCACCGTAAAGAGCGGCAGCCCGACCGCCGCCGTCATGCCAAGCTCTGCCGGACGCGCGGTGATGATGCCCGCCGCCGGGGCGCGCACCTGCGCATAACCCAGACGCAACTGCGCGAGACGCAACGCCGCCTGCGCACCATCCAGCGCCGCCTGCCCGTCGCGTTCGGCGGTGAACAACTGCTCGGCATCATTGACACTGAATGCACTGTCCTTGACCAGCTTGCGCGCCCGCGCCGCATTGCGCCTCGCCTGCGCCAACGCCGCCTGGGCACGGTTCACCGCTGCCTGCGCCTGCGCCACCTCCTGCTGCAAAGGCGCGACATCAAACAAAGCCAGCACCTGTCCGGCCTGCACATGATCGCCGACATCCGCCTTCAACTGGACAAGCGATACCCCAGCCACCTGCGCATTCACCGCCGCCAACTCGCGTGCGGCGACCTCGCCCTCGGCGGCAAGGATGCGCTCGTGCGTGACGCGCTGCGGCGTGCCGAGCTGCACGGTGAGCGCGGGCTTCTCCGCCGCCGGTGGCACCTCCTGCGCCCGCAAGGCAGCGGCCAAAAAAGCGAGGAAAAATAGCAGATATTTCATGTGGTCGGCTCCTTACCATTAGCAGGCGGGCAGTGTAGCAGATGCACACGGATGGAAATTGCGCCGCCGCCCATAGCCGCGCGCCCCCGGCGTCAGGCAGGGCGGTCAAAAGACCGCGATAGTGCGGCGCGGCTTTCCCCGCGCCGTCATTCGCCCGTGCCGCCGTCGGTGTCCGCTGTTGCTGCGGCGGCAAATTGCAGCGGCTGGATCATTTCCAGGCGCTTGATGCCGGCGGCGTTCACCACCAGGCGCACCAGCTCGCTCGCTTGCTGCCCGGCATAGTCGATGCGGCGGATCATGTAGATGTGGTAGATGCGTTCGCCCCGGCTGTCGCCGTTTTCGTCTTCGGGCAGTGGCAGCGGCTCGAAGAGGTTGTCGATTTGTTTGAGGAAGTCGGCGATGTTGAAGCGGATGATGTCCACGATGGAGTACTGGGTGCGCTCGAAGAGTGCCGGGCGGTTGTGCAGGGTGACGTCTTTCTTGTAGAGGAGGATGTCTTCGTCGCGCTGGTCGTTCAGCAGTTGCAGCCAGTGCCCCCGCTCGCGCAGGGCGGCGATGTCCGGCGGCAGCAGGTCGTGCTCGACGAAGCGGTAGTTTTCGCGGCAGCCGCCGACGATAGTTTTTTCGCCACGGTAGATGACGAGGCGCCGGTCAGGAATCCATTTGCGGAAGAGGCGCAGCAGTTGTTCGCGGCCAATGTCTTTCATGCGGTCTTTGAAGATGTAGGCGATGACGACGGCCATGAAGAGGTTGCTGCTCAGCGCGCCGTATTTGCCCTGCCAGAAGAAGGCGACGAAGGTGGCGAAGATCATGGCAATCGCTGCCGCCACTGCATAGACGGTGTGCATGAGCAGCGGGTTGCCTTTTTTGCGGCGCACATCGAGGTAGAGGTAGCGGTTGATGTATTTTTTCAGGGCGCTCCAGCGGTAGAGGACTTCTTCGTTGTTGCCCGCCGCTTCCGGCATGCTCGCCGGGTAGTGGTTGCGGCAATAGGCGGTTTCATCCCGCCACAGCGCGCGGATGGCGGCGCGTGCGGGCACGTCGGCGGGCGCGGCGAGGCGGCGCAGGTAGTACACGGTCATCAGCGTGAGGTATTCGTCGCAGTAGCGGAAGGCGGCGGAATGCAGCGCGGTTTCCAGCGGAGCGGTTTGGGCGGCGAGGGCGCGGTAGGCGGCGAGCGCGGCACGGATGGCGGCGAGGGTGGCGCGGACGGTGGTTTCGTTTCTTTTCTGCGGGTTTTTTTCGATGAGCTTGACGGCAAGGCGCAGGGCGCGTTTATAGGTGAGCGCGTAGCGTTTCAGGGTATTTTCGTAGTCGTCCAGGGTCAGCGCCGGGTCGCGCTGCGCCGTCGTCAGCCAGGCGGCGAGGGTGTCAAGCGCGCCGCCCGCTTCGCTGAGGTGGGCGATTTTTTCGGTCGGCGGGCGCAGGCGGACGTAGTTTTTCAGGCTGCGGCGGAAGTCGCTGGTGGCATAGAAGTCGGGATTGATTTGCAGGGCGGAGGGCAGGAAGAACCAGGTATCAATGCGGTAGCGGATTTCTTTGGCGTGGCGGTCGAAGAGGACTTTCTGCTTGATTTCAAGCTGGTGTTTGCCATGCGCCTTGACGGATTCTTTAATCATGCCCTGTCCCTGTTTACCCCCCCCCTCTGTAAAAGAGGGGGGATGACTTACCACAAGCGGCTGTTAAAGCCCATGAGCGGCATGACGTAGTGCGTCCACAGGATGAGGATGATCCAGATGAGGATGAGCTGGATGATGCCATATTTGAAGGAATCGCCGGTGGAGTACTGGTCGGTGAGGTAGCTGATGTTGGCGGGTTTGGAGTTGAAGTAGAGCACATAAACCTGGTTGATCATGAAGCCCATCGGCAGGCAGAAGCCGACCAGATCCCAGTGGTAGCGCTGGGCGATGGCGATGATGATCGGGAAGAGGATGATGGTGCGCGCGGTTTTGCTTTCGCTGATAAGGGTGGTGAAGCCGAAGACGGCGCTGAGGACGGCGAAGACCAGCACTTTGCCCGCACCCTGCGGGTCGATGTTCCAGTGGTCGAAGGCGCGGTGCACGTAGAGGCCGACGATGTCGGTCTGATCCATCATGCCGCCCAGCACATACGCGCCGAAGCTGAACATCATCATGTGCCAGGGGATGTCGGCGTCGTTCCATTTCATCACGCCGATGGCGGGCAGGTTGGAGAACGATGGCATGAGCACGGCGCAGGCACCGGCCAGCGCCACGACTTCGGCCTTGATGCCCGTCCATTTGCCGGTGCACCACAAGGCCAGCACGATGAGGAAGACGACGCCGGCCTTGATTTCCTTCACCTGCACCTTGCCGAGCTTGTCGTATTCCGCACGCAGCCGCGCCATACCGCCGGCGAGTTTCGGATGGCTGTCTTCTTCTTTGATGGGGAAGATGAAGCGCGTGCCCGTCCACCAGGCGACCAGGCATTGCACCACGGCGAGCGGGAAGAGGGCGAGGAACCAGTCCTGATAGGTGACGAGCGCGCCCGCCTTTTCCAGCATGGCGACGGCCAGCAGGTTGGCGGCGGAGCCGGTGAGGAAGGCGCTGGCGGAGACATTGTTGGCGAGCAGGTTGAGTAGCACCATGTTGCGCCCGACGTGGTTGCGTGAAGTGCCGCCAGTCGCGCCATAAATGGCGGAAATCACCATGAAAAGCGGCAGCAGCAGCGCGGTTTTCGCCGAAGTGGCGCTGATGAAGGCGCCGAAAATCAGGTTCAGCGCGACGAAGCAGAGGAAGAGCATGGTCAGCCGTTCCTTGGTGCGCAGCACGAGGATGAGCGAAATGCGCTTGGCAAGCCCCGTCGTCACCAGGGCGCTGGCGAGGATGAAGCTGGCGATGTTGAGGATCATCACCGGTTCACCGAGCATGGCGAAAGCGGGGCGCATCTTCATCACCCCGGTGAGGACGACAACGACGATGACCAGCAAGGAAGTGAGGTAATTGGGGATGGCCTCGGTCAGCCAGAGGACTAGCGAGGCGAGGAAAATGCCCATCGCACTGTAACAATGGGCGGGCGGCACCTTCGTCTGTGTTTCAAACAGCTCGATGGTGCCGCACCAGCGCAACTGGAACATCAGGAAGAGCAGCACGGCGAGCGGCACACCGATCAGTTTCAGGCGCTGCATGATTGGCCCGGCTTTAATTTCCTTGAATTTCTCCAACGAATAATTACGCATATCGAGCGGGTCGAATGCGGTTTTATCTATATCGGCCATTATCGACTCCTTAATATATCCACGATTGCCGTAGGGCGGGCTTCAGCCCGCCATCAAATGAATAAATGGCTACGCCATACCGACGACCTGCTTTCCGGCTTTCAGATAATTGATATTGTCGAGTTGGGCAATGCCCAGTTTTTCAGCGGCGGCTTTAATCCCCGCATAATCCTCGCTTTCACAGCAGGCCGTTTCCATCAGGGCACCGTTGAACCATACCTGCGCATATTCGCAGATGATGCCGTCCACACTGAAACCATAACGCATCTTTTCTACCGATACCGTGCATAAATCAGGATGCGCTTTGGCCATTGCTACAAATTCCGCCAATTCATATTGCGCCTTATCGAGGGCAATATCGACTTGCAGGAAACCGAGAATCGTCTGCAAATCCGCCTGGCTCACCGGGAACTGGAATTTGCCGCGCGGCTGGAAAATTTCAAAGCCTTCCGGCGTTTCGCCGACCTTCAGCTTGATATCGAGCAGACTGTCGCGCACCTTGACATTGGCGGCATCCGTTTTTGCCGAGAGAAAATAAATCTCGGCGGGCATACGGCGGGCGGCATACAGCGTCGCTTTCGCGTCCCACATATGCTGCTGCACACCGTGGATAATATCCTTACCGAATACGCGGAATTCGGCGCGTGGGGTAATCTTCGCGGCATCGGCGGCAGAAGTGGCGACATTCTTGGCATAGGTATTCATGGCGGCCTCTCTATTTATCCCAGGTTGTATAAGGATTCTTGACCAGATTGGAATTGAAATAGCGTGGATCGGATGAAATCTCTTCACCCACCCAGGCGGGTTTCTCGAAAGCCTGCGATTCGCTGGTGAGTTCCACTTCAGCGACAATCAAACCGGCATTGACGCCAAAAAATTCATCAATCTCCCAAGTCAAACCGGCAAAAGGAATCTTATAGCGCGCCTTTTCAATAATCGGTTTCTCGGCGAGATGCTCCAGCATTTGCACACAATCGGCATGCGGGATTTCATATTCATATTCCTGACGGGTAACGCCGACGGTCGGGCCTTTCACCGTGAGATAGGCCTTGTCGTCAATCGTGCGGATGCGCACCGTCCGCTCCTTGACGCTGTTGAGATATCCCTGGCGGTAATGCGTCCCCTTGGCGAGCTGCCGCCAGTCGTCGCCGACCACCAAAAACTTGCGTTCGATTTCTTTGGCCATGATGAGCTCCTGTTGTGGGTTTAAATGCGAGTTTGCCACATTGATTCACAAAACAACAATCATGGTTGAGTATGGCGCGCATAAGCTGTGCTTATGTGTTGAAACACACGGATGTACCGCTTGGCGCGCCCAAACTCAAAGCCGGCACAACAAGGGCCCTCCCCATTGGCCGCGCCCCACAAAAACGCGTGTGGGTCCCCGGCGGAGGGGTTGGGAAGAGGGTTAGACAAAGGCGCGCAGTGATAAAACCCGACAACCACGCCGCCTGACGACCCCGGCATTCACACCGCTTGGCGTCGTTCTTCCCAAAAAATACAAAAAACGGGCGGAGCCTGCCCGGTGAGCTAAAGCCCACCCTACGCGCCCCGGCATTTACGCCGCCTGGTGCCATTTGGCATGGCATAACGGCAGAAAGAAAAACGTAGAGACGTTGCTTGGCCTGCAACATCGCAAAAACAAAAACGTCGCGGCAAAACCGGTAATAACGCCGCCTGACGGACATCCAAACCAGAAACTTGCACGAAAAATCCCTTCCCCCGCTTGGCGGGGGAAGGACCGCGTAGCGACTTAAGGGGGATAAGAATCCGGTATTTACACCGCTTGGCAGATTTTTACCGCATGCGAAGTAAAGGATGAAGGAGAGGCACGTTGAGCCAAAATAGGCTTAATCCCTTTGGTTCAGGGACATTTTTTATTCGCAAATATTTGGTGGTTTTCTAACCATCTGTTTGTCTTAATCCCTTTGGTTCAGGGACGTTTTTATTCGAATGTATGAATTGGTAGATAAGCTTGACCCGCAGTCTTAATCCCTTTGGTTCAGGGACGTTTTTTATTGATATTGCGCCATCAATGCATCCATCCTGGATGTGTCTTAATCCCTTTGGTTCAGGGACATTTTTTATTCGCAAATATTTGGTGGTTTTCTAACCATCTGTTTGTCTTAATCCCTTTGGTTCAGGGACGTTTTTATTCGAATGTATGAATTGGTAGATAAGCTTGACCCGCAGTCTTAATCCCTTTGGTTCAGGGACGTTTTTTATTGATATTGCGCCATCAATGCATCCATCCTGGATGTGTCTTAATCCCTTTGGTTCAGGGACATTTTTTATTCGCAAATATTTGGTAGTTTTCTAACCATCTGTTTGTCTTAATCCCTTTGGTTCAGGGACGTTTTTTATCATCACGCGAGGCAGAGAATGCAAGGGCATGGGTAGTCTTAATCCCTTTGGTTCAGGGACGTTTTTTATTCTCTCGCGCCGCGAGGTGGTGGAGACCACTGGCGTCTTAATCCCTTTGGTTCAGGGACGTTTTTTATCGCTCGGTAACTTTAATACCGTCATCATGCTGCGGTCTTAATCCCTTTGGTTCAGGGACGTTTTTTATTCGCTTGAAACCTTTAGGTATTTAAACAATTAAGGGGTCTTAATCCCTTTGGTTCAGGGACGTTTTTTATTCATGGCGCTCACTACTGTGCTGTTAGAGAAAGAAGGTCTTAATCCCTTTGGTTCAGGGACGTTTTTTATTCCCAAGCATATTTAGATATACTTAAATTTATTATGGGTCTTAATCCCTTTGGTTCAGGGACGTTTTTTATTCGAATGGAATGCGGAAACTAAACGTCGTCAAAAGGTCTTAATCCCTTTGGTTCAGGGATGTTTTTTATTCATATTAAATTTGGCAGTCGAACCCACGCGCCGGTCTTAATCCCTTTGGTTCAGGGACGTTTTTTATTCAAATCGCCGCCCTGGAACCGATGCTGCCGGGCTTGTCTTAATCCCTTTGGTTCAGGGACGTTTTTTATTCGAAGGTGCCGCGCCTATATTATTAAGGGCAGAAGCGTCTTAATCCCTTTGGTTCAGGGACGTTCTTTATTCAGTAATGCCTTCCCTGTTTCTCTTCTTCTTTCTCGTCTTAATCCCTTTGGTTCAGGGACGTTTTTTATTCAGCCGCGCCGTGGCTAAATAGCTTACTTGTGCCCGTCTTAATCCCTTTGGTTCAGGGACGTTTTTTATTCTGCTAAGATGCACCACAAAGGCCGCCGACCTGAGTCTTAATCCCTTTGGTTCAGGGACGTTTTTTATTCCCAACGGGATAACCCTTGACAAGCATCTTAACACGTCTTAATCCCTTTGGTTCAGGGACGTTTTTTATTCAATACCGCCGGAGCTGGCTCAACCGACAGCTCAAGTCTTAATCCCTTTGGTTCAGGGACGTTTTTTATTCAAGGCGGAAATGATTGATGACCTGGCCGTGATTACGTCTTAATCCCTTTGGTTCAGGGACGTTTTTTATTCAAAGGGGGATTTATGATCCCATTAAACGTATTTGGTCTTAATCCCTTTGGTTCAGGGACGTTTTTTATTCCAGAATAATCCGTGCCGACCGTCCACGTCGCTAAGTCTTAATCCCTTTGGTTCAGGGACGTTTTTTATTCCCCGCGCGGAGTGGCAGGCAGTGGCGCCTGACGTCTTAATCCCTTTGGTTCAGGGACGTTTTTTATTCTTGAAGAATTGCGCGAAAAACGCGCAATTCTTCGTCTTAATCCCTTTGGTTCAGGGACGTTTTTTATTCATGGATTGGCGGCGATTAAGAATTTAATTGTTGTCTTAATCCCTTTGGTTCAGGGACGTTTTTTATTCCAAATCCGCCCTGCAATTTAGGGCGAAGAACGAGTCTTAATCCCTTTGGTTCAGGGACGTTTTTTATTCGCCTGCCCGTGCAGCGCCTCGCGCACGACAAGTGTCTTAATCCCTTTGGTTCAGGGACGTTTTTTATTCGGAATGAAAGGCTGCGTGCATACGGTGAAAATCGTCTTAATCCCTTTGGTCCAGGGACGTTTTTTATTCGACGTGTGCGGTTGAGATGGTGATACCGCGCGGTCTTAATCCCTTTGGTTCAGGGACGTTTTTTATTCTTTGACTTGTTTTTGATAAAGAAGAATATTGGTAGTCTTAATCCCTTTGGTTCAGGGACGTTTTTTATTCACCATCCGGCATGGCGGGCATACCACCATCATCCTGTCTTAATCCCTTTGGTTCAGGGACGTTTTTTATTCCTACGACCACCTCTTTGACGGGCCAAGCGTCGCGTCTTAATCCCTTTGGTTCAGGGACGTTTTTTATTCCGCATCTTGCCACCATACCCGCCCCGATGCTGCGTCTTAATCCCTTTGGTTCAGGGACGTTTTTTATTCCGTGGGATCTGTTTTTCCTCTTTTGTCTCAATGGTTTGAAATGGTTCTTTCCAGGTTTTGGTGTTGTGGGAAAGCTGTTGCATTTTTACCACGTTGGTTGGTTTTGGGCCACTTGCCGGTTGTGGGTTTGGCTTTTTCCGGCACGGATGTTTTGGGGTGAGGCGGTTGCCGATTGGCGGGCAAGAGGTTTTGTGGTTTTTATGGGCATTTTTATGTGGCGCGTCTTTTCGGCTTGGAGTCCTATGTTTTGTATCCCTTTGCGGCAGGGTTTTTCTGTTGTTAGAGATCGGTTTTTGGCTATTTTATGGCGGTTTTTTTATGAATGCCATTTTTATGTGGTTTGTTTTTTGCGCTTTGTTGTCTGTTTTGTGCCCGGTCATCGGGATTGTTTGTTTATGTGGTGTGTGCCGTGTCCGTCAGGCGGCTGAGGTGCCAGGCGAGGCCGGTGGTGCGGGCGGTCGGGGTGTCGGCGGCGCGGGCGAGGGTGGCGGCGTCGGCGTAGAGGTCGAGCGCGCCTTTGCTGCGGGTGATGCCGGTATAGAGGAGTTCGCGGCTGAGGAGGCGTTCGCTGTGCGCGTCCAGCGCCAGGGCGACGCGCGCATATTCGGAGCCTTGTGATTTGTGGATGGTGAGGGCGTAGGCGTCGGCGAGGTTGGCGGGGTTCAAGCGGGCGAGCGGTACGGCGTCGCGGCCGGGCAGGTGCAGTTGCAGGCCGTGCGGGCTGTCGAGGCAGATGCCGGTGTCGCCGTTGTAGAGTTGCCGGCGGTGGTCGTTGGCGAGGATCATCAGCGGCAGGCCGTGGTAGTGGTTGTGCGCGGTGTCGATGTGGTGCGCGCGCTGGTGCAGCAGGCGCAGCGCGGCGTTGATGCGGATAGTGCCGAGCGCGCCGTGATGCCCCGCGCAGAGGATGCGGTATTGGTCGTAGGCGGCGAGCAGCGCCTGCGGGTCGGCGTCGGGGTTTTGCAGCAGGGCGAGGTAGGCGCGGTAGGGGGCGAGGAGGGCGCGGTAGGTGTCGGCGTCGGGCGCGGGGTGCCAGTGGATGGGCGGTGTTTGTGCGCTGTGGTTGGGGGGATTGTCTGCCGCTATCCCGCTGCGCGGGACACCCTCACCCCAACCCTCTCCCGCAAGCGGGGGAGGGGGTGCTTTCGGCGGGGTATCGCGCTTTGGTGCTTTGTCATGGCGGGAAGGGGGATTGTCTGCCGTCATCCCGCTGCGCGGGATACCCCCACCCCAGCCCTCCCCCGCAAGCGGGGGAGGGGGGGCTTTCGGTGGAGTGTTGTGTTCAAAGGTTGTATCGGAGCTGGTGCTGTATTTGGTGTGTTCTGTCGCTGGCGCGATTTGTCCAACCCTCTCCCCAAACCCCTCCCCCACAGGGGGAGGGGCTTTGTTGCCGCCTGCGGCGAGTTCGTTCAGGTTTTCTTCGCTGTGGTTGGGGGGATTGTCTGCCGTTATCCCGCTGCGCGGGGCACACTCTCCCCAACCCTCCCCCGCAAGCGGGGGAAGGGGTGCTTTCGGCGCGGTGTTGCGCTTTGGTGCTTCGTCATGGCGGGAAGGGGGGGTATCCGCCGTCATCGCCACGGGGGGAGGGGCTTTGCTGTCGTGTATGGCGAGTTCGTGGAGGGCGGTGATGAAGCGGGCACCGCGTTCTCCGCCGCTGCCGAGGATGGCGGCGAGTCGGCCGATGCCGCTGTCGGCGCTGAAGCGGGCGCTGTCGCGCAGGGTGATGCGCCGCGTTTGCAGGGCGGGGTGGTGGCTGAGGTCGTGCAGGATGGCGCCGGGTTCGACGGCGGCGAGCTGGTCGGCGTCGCCCAGGAGGATGAGGCGGGTGGCGGGGGCGGTCGCGGCGAAGAGGGCGGCGGCGAGTTCGAGGGAGAGCATGGAGGCTTCGTCGATGATGATGTCGTCGTAGGGCAGGTGGCGCGCGGCGTGGTATTGGGGGATGCCGTCCGTGCCGATGCCGAGCAGGCGGTGCAGGGTGCGGGCGCGGCCTGTCGCGCGGCGGATGGCGTCTTGGGCGCTGGCGGGCAGGGCGGCGGTTGCGCGCGCGAGGCTTTCTTCCATGCGGTTTGCGGCTTTGCCGGTCGGCGCGGCCAGCGCGATGCGGCGCGCGGGGTGCGCGCGCAGTTCGGCGGCGATGAGGTGGGCGAGGGTGTGGGTTTTGCCGGTGCCGGGGCCGCCGTTGATGAGGGTGAGGCGGCCGTGGCGGGCGAGGGCGACGGCGGCTTGTTGTTCGGGGCGCAGGCCGGGGTCGGCAGCGGTTGCGGCGGCGGGCGGGGGGAGGTCGTCGAGGCGGGCGTGGATGGCGGCGGCGAGGCGCGCTTCGTTGTGGTAGTTGCGGTAGTACCAGAGGTGCGCGCCGTGACGCACCAGCGGGGTGGGGCGGCTGCCGTCGCCGATGAGGTTGTGCGCGGCGAGGGCGGCGAGGGTGGTTTCGGTTAGTGATTGTGCTTCGTCGCCGTCGTTTTTTTGTGTGGGGGGGGATGTTTTTTCTAACCCTCTCCCCAACCCCTCCCCTACGGGGGGAGGGGCTTTTGCTGCGGCGCTGTTGAAGGTGTCGTGGGTGTTGTCAGGCTGCGGCGGGTATTCCCCTCCTCCGTCGCTGCGCGACACCGTCCGGGTCGCCGCAAAAACGCTTGTGTTTTTATGGGGCGCGGCCCCCCGCAAGCGGGAGGAGGGATTTTTTAACTCTTTCTCGCTAATGTGGGCTGTGTCAGTAGACAGGTTTTTTTTCGCTGTATGCGGCGGGTTTGTTTGCTGCCCCCACCCCAACCCCTCCCCCACGAGGGGAGGGGCTTTTTGTGCGGCGTTTCCCGCGATCGGAGGGGCTTTTGTTGCGGTGTTTCCTGCGAGTGGCGGGGTTTTTTTTTCTTCCGGTGCTTCGTCGCCGGTGTGGAGGTGGATCAGGGTGTCGCCGTTGTCGTGCGCTTCTTGCAGAGCGGTGAGGAGGGCGGCGAGGCTGTCGCCGTGTCCGGGGCAGCCGTGGCGGGCGGCGAGGTAGTGGGCGAGTGCGTTCATGGGTGGCGGGGGGCGGGTTGGCAAGCGGGTGGGTGGCCGAGTTCGCGGTCAAGCGCGAGGATGAAGCCGGTCGGGTAGCGGTGGCCGAGGCCGCCGCTTGTGCGGTCGGCGCTGTTCACGCCGCGCAGGTAGAGGTATTCGACGCCGCCGAGGTGGGTTTCGGGGTCGTAATCGGACAGGCGTGTTTGCAGCAGGCGGTGCAGCGCGACCTGGTAGATGGCCGCTTGCAGCCAGTAGTGGTGGTCGTCCATCGCCTGTTTGAGCGCGGCGGCGTTGTAGGCGGCGGGGCTGTCGCCGAGGTGGTTGGATTTGTAGTCGAGGATGTAGTAGCGGTTTTCGTGCTGGTAGAGGTGGTCGATTTCGCCGCGCAGGTAGCGGTAGTGTTTGTAGTTTTTTTTGAGGCCGAGCGGGAGGCCGCAGGCGGTGAAGAGGGCGTCGATGCGGTCGATGTTGGCAGGGTCGCGGTCGTCGAGGGCGAGGCTGAAGCCGTATTCGCTGCGGCAGGCGCCGCGTTTGCTGGCCGCGAGGCTGATGCCGCTTTGCGGGCAGCGTGCGGCGTAGATGTCCGCCAGCCATTGTTCGCAGGCGCTGAGGCCGGCGTCATCTAGCGGGATTTGCCATTCGGCGGCGTGGCGGCTGAGGGTTTGCCGCCAGGCGGCGCGGCGGTCGCCGTGGGTGTGTTCGAGGATGGCGTGCAGGTAGCTGCCCGCCGCCGGGCCGCGCGGGAAGGTGTAGCGGATGTCAGCGTCGTCAGAGGTGGGCTCCGCTGCGCTGTCGCGCGGTTCGGCGATGGCGTAGTCGGCGAGGTCGATGGCGGTGTGGTTGTCGGTGTCGCGGCTGAGGGCGGTAAAGCTGGTGCGCTGCCAGCCGTAGTAGTGTTTGCGCGGCCAGGGTTCAGCTTCTCCGTTTGGCGCGGCGGCGGGTGTGTCTGCGGCGGCGGGCAGAACGCGTTCGTGCTGGCTGAGGGTGGCGTCTGCCGGCAGTTCCCGGCTGTGCGGGCTTTCTGTCTGGCTTTGGTAGAGGGCTTCGCTGGGTTTGGCGGGGTTTTTGCTGCGTTTGGCGATGATGAGCAGGTCTTCGGCGCGGGTGATGCCGACGTAGTGCAGGCGGCGGTTTTCTTCGTCTTCGTAGCGGTCGTTTTCTTGTTGGGCGGCGTCTTCGGGTTTGCAGGGGCTGAGGCTGAGGCGGCCGTCTGCGCGCACGGGGTAGAGACGGACGCCGCTGTCGCGGTTGCCGCCTTTGTTGCTGCCGCCGGGGGCGAGGATGACGATGGGCGCTTGCAGGCCTTTGGCTTTGTGGATGGTGAGGAGGCGGACGGCGTCGCTGCCGGGCAGGGGCGGCACGATGGCCCAGTCCGCCTGGGGCGGGTCGGCGAGTTGGCGCTGCCACCAGCGGCTGTAATGGGCGGGGTTTTGTTCGGGCGGGCGTTCGGCCAGCAGTTGCTGGATGTGGCGCAGGTCAAGGAGGTGGCGGTGGTTGTCGGGGTAGGGCGCGGCGGCGAGGGTTTGCCAGATGCTGTGTTTGGGGTGGTCGAGCAGCGGGCCGAGGGCGGCGAGGAGGCCGTTTGTCTGCCATTGGGCGCGGGCGCGGTTCAGGGCGGCGCGCAGGTCGGCGAGGGTGTATTCGTCTGCCGCTGCTTCGTTTTCGCCTTGTTCGATGGCGGCGAGGTGGTCGAGGTCGGCCTGGGTTTTGTTGTAGTAGGGGCCGGAGAGGAGGCGGTTGTGGTGGGCGCTGTTTTCGGGGTCGCGGATGGCGGCGAGCAGGTCGGCGAAGGCGCGGGCGACGCTGCCGGTAAAGAGGTTTTGTTCGTGCTGGAGTTCGCTGTCGATGCCGTGCCGGTGCAGTTTTTGTTGCAGGGTGACGAGGCCGTTGTTGCTGCGCATGAGGATTTGGATGTCGCGCGGGCGGATGCGGCTCAGGCTGCCGTCGTCGTTGCGTCGCGCGTAGGGTGAGGTTGCGGCGAGCAGTTGTGCGGTGAGGGCGGCGATTTTGTCGGTTTCTTCGTCCCGGTTCTGGCCGCTGTCCATCCAGATGAGGGGGGCGGCGATGGGGTTGCCGTGGTGGTCAACGATGCGGTTTTTCAGGTTGGCGGCGCTGGCGGGGTGGTAGTGGATGTTGTCGCCGAGGCGGTCGTTGTCGTTATGGGTGTAGTGTTCGTTGTGCGCGGCGATGAGGTTGGCGGCGCTGCGGTGGTTGGTGAGGAGCTGGTGGCGGTCGGCGGGGGCGATGTGCTGTTTGAGGCGGTTGTAGTTGGCGACGTCGCCGCCGCGAAAGCCGTAGATGGCTTGTTTGGGGTCGCCGACGAGGAGGAGGAAGCTGCGCGGCGGCGCGGTGTCCTCGCGCAGGTAGGTGTTTTCGAGCAGGCGCGCCTGGTCGTGGTTGAGGTCCTGGGATTCGTCCACCAGCATGACGGGGTAGCGGTGGGTGAGGTAGCGGGCGAGTGCGGCACCGTGCGGGCCTTCCAGGGCGCGGTTCAGGCGGGTGATTTTGTCGTTGAAGGTGGTTTCGCCGCGCTGTTCGCGGGCGGCGGGCAGTTCGGCGCGGACGCGGTCGAGCAGGGCGGCGGTGGCGGCGGCGTCGAGGGTGTCGTGGTCGTGGCGGTGGGCGAGGGCGGCGCGCAGGGCGGTGGTGAGCGGGTGGTCGTGGTAGCGGGCGGCGAGGGCGTCGTGGCCTTTGTTGAATTTGGGATCGAGGATGCCGGCGGCGAGGGCGGTGCAGGCGTCATCCGGCGGGCGGTTGTCGCGCAGGGCGGCGATGAGTGCGGGCAGGGCGGCGCGGTGTTTTTTCCAGGCGGCGTCTTTGCGGGTGGCGGCAAGGAGTGCGTCGCTGTCGGTGAGCGCCTGCCAGTCGGCAATCACGGCGGGGTCGAGGCCGTGCAGGGCGGCACGGGCGGCGGCTCCGCTGCCATCGGGCGGGGCAACGGGCGCGATGGCGGCTTCGTTGTAACGGGTCGCGGCAGCGACGGCGCCGAGGTAGGCGTCGCTGTCGTGCAGGCCGCCGCCCGCGATGAGGCAGGCGTATTCGGCGGGGTGGGCGGCGGCGAGTTCGTGGCGGATGCGGCGCAGGTGGTCGTGGATGGTGTCGAGGTCGGCGCTGCTGTGTTCGTTGATGTGCAGGTGTTCGTCGCTGCCGGTTTCCAGTGCGTTTTCGATGAGCCAGCGCTGGCAGATGCTGTCGAGGGTGCCGATGGTGAGTTCGTCCAGGGCGATGCGGGTGTCTTCGATGCGGCGGTAGAGGTGGATGAGGCCGTCCAGGCCGCGTTCGCGCACGGGGGCGAGGATGAGGTGGCGGTTGATGGGGTCGGTTTCGCCCGCGCGGTCAAGCTGTGCCCCGAGGCGGGCTGCGAGGGCGTCGTCGTCATCCAGCAGGGTTTGATCCGTCAGGTAGGCGTCGACGATGTTTTTGAGGCGCTCGCGCAGGGTGTCCAGGCGGTCGCGCACGCGGTGCTGCATTTCGGCGGCGGCTTTGCGGGTGAAGGTGGTGGCGATGATGTCGCGCGGGGCGGTGGCGGTTTCGAGCAGCAGGCGCAAGATGATGCCGGTGAGCGTCCAGGTTTTGCCGGTGCCGGCGGAGGCTTCGATGAGGGCGCGGCCACGCAGGGGCAGGGTGAGGGCAGGAGGGGTGTTCATAGGGGCGGGATGATAGCATTACGGTACGTGGTTTTTGGGAGGTGTTATGCGGCGTTTGCATCTGGTGGCGGCGGGGGATTTGCCCGCAAGCGGGGTGTTCGGGCGGGATGTGCCGCTGCGCGATTTTCGCCGTTATTTGGGACAGTCGCGCGCGGGGCTGGCGTATGACGCCACGGGTGGGCTTTTCCCCAATGCCTTTGCCGCGCTGGCGGGGACGGTCGCGGACGGGCACGATGCGCTGCTGTTTTTGCCGCCCGCTTACCCGGACGGCGACCCGGATCACCGCCGCCTGCTCGATTTTGGCGTCCCGTCCGATGGTTGCGCGGATTTTTTTAATGCCCGCCTGCGCCGTTTTGCCGCCGACGGGGCAGGCGCGGCGGATGTCGCGCCGCAGGCGGAGGCGGTGGCCTTCACCGAGGCACCGCAGGTGTTCGTCGGGCGGCGCGGGCGCGGCAAGTCGTCGCGGCTGGCGGCGAAGGCGCGCTGGCTGGGGGCGGACCAGCGGCTGCTGGTGGTGGCACCGTTTCGCAGCAATCTCACCCGCTTGCAGCCGTTGCTGGCGGGGATGGCGAACGTGTTTTTCCTCGCGCCCGATGATGCGCTCTTCCGCGCGCCGCAGGCGGATTTTCTGCTGGTCGATGAAGCCTCCGCCGTGCCGCCCGCGCAGCTTCTGGCGCTGACGGCGCGTTTCCCGCGTTATACGCTTGCCGCCAGCGAGGACGGCTATGAGGGGCACGGGCGGGTGTTTTCCTTGCAGGTGTTGCCGCAGCTGGTCGCGCGCGATGGCGCGGCGGTGGTTGTCGAGCGGCAGGCGTGGCGTTTCGCACATGGCGACGCGCTGGAAACGGCGCTGGATGCGGCGTTTTTGTTGCAACCGCTGTTGGGCGGAGCGCCCGCAGCGTGGGCGGTGCGGCAGGTCGGGCGGGCGGCACTCGCTAGTGATGAGGCGTTGTTGCAGGCGGTGTTCGCCCTGCTTTTCGCCGCGCATTACCGCACCACGCCGGAGGATTTGAAGCGGCTGCTGGATGTGCCGCAGCAGATGCTGTTCGTCGCCGCCGACGGCGCGCGGGTGGCGGGGGTGCTGTCCATCCTGCTGGAATCGCCGCTGCCGCCCGCGCTCGCGGCAGCGGTGCTGCGCGGCGAACGGCGGCCGCAGGGACGGCTGCTGTTGCAGCAGTTGCTCGTGCATTTGCAGGACGCGCGCCTGAACCGCCCCTGGGCGCGCATCAGCCGCATCGCCGTGCACCCCGCCCTGCGGCGGCAAGGCGTCGCCACGGCCTTGCTGCACGCGGCGCAAGCGGCCTGCCCCGCGCCGCTGGGGGTGAGTTACGGCCACAGCGCGGAACTGGCGGCGTTCTGGCAGGCGCTGGGTTTCCGCGAAGTGTGGCGGGCGGCGGCGGGACGCGGCCTGCGCCCGACGAGCCTGCGTCTGTGCGCTACAATGAGGCTTTCGTAATCAGGAGGTTTTATGCGTTTCCTCAACGGCTTATGCGCGCTCACGTCCGCCCTGCTGCTCGCCGCCTGCGGCGGCAGCGATGTCGCCGTCTCCATCAACGGCCCCGGCTTCACCGTCAACACCTACCACAACGGCTGGCAGCGCAACAACAATAATAACGGCGGCAATATCGGCAGCGGTGCCTTCGTGCCGCCCGGCAATATCGGCGGCGACGGCAGAGCCGCACCGCAAACGGCAAGCTGGCGCCGCCTGAACGGTTTCGCCGCCACCACCGCGCGCACCGACGGCGACGGCGTGATGCGCTACTTCCCGGAAAGCAACGTCTGCCGCAGCTGCATCCCCGCCGCCGACCGCGACAACGCCTATTACTTCAACGGCGGCAGCGGTGCCTTCCGCGCGCAGACACGCGGCGGTGCGGCACTGCTCTACCGCAATCTCTCCTACGCCACCTTCGGCAGCTACCATGCGGACGGCGACCGCTACCGCCATTTCCATGTGCTGCAACCGACGCCCGCCGTCGCCCTGCCACGCAGCGGCACGGCGGCTTACAGCGGCAACGTCATCTACCGCGATGCCGAAGACGGGCAAATCCGCCTCGCCGTCGATTTCGGCAGCCGCGCGGTCAGCGGCAACGTGCGCGGCCTCTCGGCGGTCGGCGGGCAGCCGCTCGACGTGCAGGGCACCATTGCCGGAAGCAGCATCAACGGCAATGTCCACTACAACGACCGCAGCCTGGAAAAATCCGTGCCGTACAGCGGCGGTATCCTCGATGCTACCTTTGCCGGGCCGAATGCGCAGCACGTCGTCGGGCAGTTCAGCCTGCCCGCCGCCGTTAACCGCCCGCTTTATCCCGACACCACCGCCGTCTTCGGCGCCAACCGCGAGTAAACCATGAACTATCAGGACACCCTCGACCACCTGCTCGGTCAACTGCAAGACTGCGGCAACGCCGCCCTTGAACGCTTCGCGCGCAAAGTCATCACCGCGCTGGAAACGCAGATTCTCGACGAAGAAATCGCCCAGGAACTCACCATCGAGCAGCCGCACTACCGCCGCCTGCGCCTGCTCGTGCGCGGGCAGGACTGGAACGAACGCCGCATCGGTGCCGAACTCGACAGCCTCGACCAGGTCGCCGCCGTCCTCGGCGACGACTACCCCGCCGACAACGTCGCGCCGAAAAACCTCGCCTTCGCGACCGCGCTCGACTACTGGCGCAACCTGCAAAGCGAACCCACGGCGGCGACCGCCGCCGCCATCGCCGCGCTCTACCTCGACAACGCCGACCACGACGCCACCCCCAGCGCGCCGGTGGATGACGCATGGTCGGCGCATCCGCAGATTGCGCCCGCCGTCGCGCAGATCGAGGCGTGGATTGCGGCGGTGAAATAAGCCCGCATCGCGCCCAAACGCCGCTTCTGTACAATGCGCGCCCTTTTCATCCCAATCCCATAAGGAAACCCGTGAAAAATCAGGCCATCCTCGCCACCCTCACCATCGCCCTGCTCAGTGCCTGCGGCGGCAGCAGCGATAACAACACCGCCGCCGCTGCCATCCGGCCTGCCGATACCCGGCAGCCCGGGTGATAGCACCCTCATCACCCGGCCCGGCAACAACACCCCGGTGGACGGCGGGCAAACGGACAACAGCGCGCTGACCATCACCCCGCGCAGCGGCGAACTCAGCGGCTTTACCTACACCCTGATGACCGGCATCCTCAGCACCCCCATCTCCCGCAGCATCCGCGACCAGGGCAACCTCAGCGTCGGGCAAATCAAACTGCCGACCTTCGCCGCAAACGCACACCAAGGCGGCCTGCTCATCTTCAACGACATCAACGGCAAAGAAGACCTCTCCTACAAGTCCTTCCAGATCAGCGACAACAGCTACCGTTACATCCAGTTCGGCAATCTGGATTTTGGTGAACAACGCATGGCCTTCATGCGCGGCGAGCAGACCACGCAGATGCCGGATAGCGGCAGCGCCACATACAGCGGCGACAGCATCCTCAACTTCCACGACAAGGGCGAACAGTACCTGCGCACCGAGACCGGCACGATGAACGCCCGCGCCGATTTCGCGCAAAAAACCCGCGACTCCGGCGTGAGCACCCCGTCGCACAGCGGCGGCATCACCGGCGCCCACATCAATGACAACGGCTTCCTCGGCGCCGACGAGAAAAAAACCGTCATTGGCGGTAATTTTGCCGGGCCGTTGGCTGAAGAAATCTTCGGCTCTTACAGCCACATCGACCAGGACGGCAGCACCGTATGGGGCGGCTTTGGCGGCAAACGCCAATAACCCCCGCAGAAGCCCGCCCGCCGGCGGGCTTTCCTATATAATCGTGCCCGCAGCAACTGCAAACCCCTTCAAATTCAACACACAGGAGAACCCTTATGGCCATCAGTCTGCAAAAAGGCGGCAACGTCAGCCTGAGCAAAGAAGCCCCCGGCATGCAAAAAATGCTCATCGGCCTCGGCTGGGACGTGCGCGCCACCGACGGTGCCGATTTCGACCTCGACGGCAGTGCCTTCCTCCTCGGCGCGAACGGCAAAGTCCGCAGTGACGCCGATTTCATCTTCTACAACCAGCCGAAATCCGCCGACGGCAGCGTCGTCCATACCGGCGACAACCGCACCGGCGAAGGCGAAGGCGACGATGAAGCCATCATCGTCGAGCTGAACAAAGTCCCGGCAGATGTCGAAAAAATCGCCATCGCCGTTACCATCCACGACGCCGAAGCGCGCGGCCAGAACTTCGGCCAGGTATCCAGCGCCTTCATCCGCTGCGTCAACCAGGACAACAACACCGAAGTCGCCCGCTTCGACCTCTCCGAAGACGCCTCCGTCGAAACCGCGATGATCTTCGGCGAAATCTACCGCCACAACGGCGAGTGGAAATTCAAGGCCATCGGTCAGGGCTTCAAGGGCGGCCTCGGCCCGCTGGCAAAGAACTACGGCGTCAATATCTGAGCCGCTGCTTCTATAATGAAAGCTGCCCCGCCGGGCAGCTTTTTTGCATCCGCCCCCAACGACAAGGACCCCCCATGCCCATATTCACCCCCACCGGGGAACAAGACCCCTTCCTGCACGTCCGCCTGCGCCGTGGCGAAGAAATCTATTGCGAAAGCGACGCCATGGTGATGATGGACCACACCCTCGAACTGCGCGGCAAGATGCAGGGCGGTTTCATGAGTGCGCTGGTGCGCCGCCTCGCCAACGGTGAAAGTTTCTTCCAGCAGCACATCCGCGCCGAACGCGGCGACGGCGACTGCCTGCTCGCCCCGCTCATGCCGGGCGACCTGGAAATCCTCGACATCGGCAAAACCCAGTACAACCTGAACGACGGCGCCTATCTCGCCGCAACCAGCGGTGTCTCCCTCACCGCACGGATGCAGAACATCGGCTCGGCGCTCTTTGCCGGCACCGGCGGCTTCCTCATCGGCCAGACGGCGGGCGAGGGGCAGCTGGTGGTCAACGGCTTCGGCACGCTTTTCACCCTGGATGTCGCGGCGGACAACCCGGTCATCATCGACAACGGCCATGTCGTCGCCTGGGACAGCCGCCTGCACTACGAAATCTCGGTAACCACCGGCAACAGTCGCGGCCTCATCGGCAACCTCGTTAACAGCGTGACGAGTGGCGAAGCGGTGGTGCTCAAATTCAGCGGCAACGGCAAAGTCATCCTCAGTTCGCGCAACCCGACAAGTTTCCGCGCCTGGGCCAAGGCCTGAGGACATACAAAACCTTTCAGGAGAGCAGTATGCACACCATCACCGCACAACAACTGCGCAACAACCCCGATGCCGCGCAACAGGCGGCAGACAATGCCCCCGTCCTCATCACCCGCACCGGGTGACTGCCGCAAGTGCTGATGCGCTACGACGAATATCAACGCATCAGTGGTGAGCGGCGCACCATTGCCGACATCTTGCGCAGCCTCGACCATCCCGATGTCAGCGACATCGAGCCCGACATCCCGCCGCGCAGCAAGGCACAACGCCGCCCCGTGGACTTCGGGGAATGAACGTGTATCTGCCGGATACCGACATCATCAGCGAAACCCGTCGCCCCGAACGCATTGATGCCAATGTGGCGAAATGGTTAAACAAGACGAACTTCGCCAACCGCATCCTGCCCATTGACGCAGCAACCGCTGCCATCTGCGCCCGCCTGCACATTCCCGACCCCGCACCGGAAAACAATGCATGGATTGCGGCCACGGCCATACAGCACGGCCTCATCCCGCTCACCCGCCACACCGGCGATTTCTCCGCTACCGGTATGCGCCTCTCCAACCCCTCCCTTCCCTGAACCTTCCCACAAGGAACCCCATGCAACCCCAAAAAATCGGCCTCACCGCCCTTACCGCCCTCGTCCTCAGCTCCATGATCGGCTCCGGCATCTTCAGCCTGCCGCAGAACATGGCGGAAGTCGCGGGTGCCGAAGCCCTTCTCATCGGCTGGCTCATCACCGGCGTCGGCATCATCGCCCTCGGCCTCTCTTTCTGGTACCTGTCGCGCCTGCGCCCCGATCTTGACGGCGGCATCTACGCCTACGCCCGCGCCGGCTTCGGCGAGCTCGTCGGATTCTTCTCCGCCTGGGGCTACTGGCTCTGCGCCACCATCGGCGTGACCGGCTACCTCGTCGTCGCCTTTGAAGGCATCGGCACCTTCACCGACACACCGGAGCGCATCATCTTCGGCCAGGGCAACACCTTCTACGCCTTCATGGGCGAATCCCTCATCGTCTGGGCGGTCTATTGGCTCGCCTCGCGTGGCGTGAAAGAAGCGGCGGGGGTGAACCTCATCGCCACCATCGTCAAAGTCTTCCCGCTGCTGCTCTTCATCGCCCTCGCCCTGTGGTACTTCAATGGCGCGACCTTCAACACCGATTTCAACGGCGCGACGCTGGGCACCTCCACCCTCACCCAGGTGAAGGGCACCATGCTCATTACCCTGTGGGTCTTCACCGGTGTCGAAGGCGCGGCCATCCTCTCCGCGCACGCGAAAAAGCGCAGCGACGTAGGCCTCGCCACCGTGCTCGGCATCCTCATCGCCCTGGTTCTCTACATTGCTATCACCGTACTGACCCTCGGCATCCTGGCACGCGCGGATATCGCCGCCCTGCCCAATCCCTCCATGGCAGGCGTGCTGCAAGCGATGATGGGCACGGCGGGGAAAATCATCATCACCCTCTGTCTCATCGTCTCCGTGCTCGCCTCCTACCTGAGCTGGATCCTCTACTCGATGGAAGTGCCCTACTACGGTGCCCAATACGGCGCCTTCCCCAAAACCCTCCTCGCGCAAAACGCGCGCGGTGTGCCGCACCACTCGCTGCTTTTCTCCTGCCTGACCATCCAGGCCTGCCTGCTGCTGGTGCGGCTGACCGGCGAGAGTTACAACACCCTGCTGAAAATCTCGACCTCGATGATCCTCGTGCCCTACCTGCTGATTGGTGCCTACCTGCTGAAACTCGCCTGGCGCGAACGCCTCGCCCTGCGCATCCGCATCACCGCCGTGCTCGCCACCCTCTACGCGCTGTGGATCCTCTACGCGGCGGGCATCGACCACCTGCTGCTCGCGGCACTGCTCTACATCCCCGGCGTCGCCCTCTTCCTCTACGCGCAAACCCGCTTCCTCGGCTACTTCCCGCGCCTGCGCGGCTACGAAAAAGCCATCCTGCTGCTGCTCGCCGTGCTGCTCGTCCCGGCGATACAACAACTGCTGCACACCTCCGGATAAAGACCGCCGCCGGTCGGCGTGGTCGCCGGGGCGCGTAGATGGGCTTTATCCCATCGGGCAGGCTGCGCCTGCTTTTTGGCGTTCTTGGCAAGAACGACGCCAAGCGGCGCCATTACCGGGTCTGCCAAGCGCGTAGGGTGGGATTTAACCCACCGGGCTGCTGCGCCTGCTTTTTGGCGTTCTTGGCAAGAACGGCATCAAGCGACCATAAGTATCTGCCTCGCAAAAAAATCTTTCAGACAACAGCGGATGCCCCCGCCTCCCACAAGCGGGAGGCGGGGCTCCCATGAAAAAATGCCCGCATTTTTTATGGATACCCGGGGAGGCGCGAAGCGGCAGAGGAGGGCAAAAATGCCCGTCTGTCCCGCCGGATGAGATTCGTCCTGCGGACAAACGCCCCTGCCCCTCTCGCACCAGCGGGCGAGGGTTTCCTTTGTTTTTACGGCTACGTCGTCAATGTCGTCAAAGCAGGCGTCGGTCATGCCGCTTCCTGTGCCCCGGCAGATGCAGGACGCCCCCGCCGGCAGGCCGCCAATGCCTTCGCCGTACGTGTCACAGCAGGATTTGCTCTTTGAAGTTCATTGGGGGTCTCCCGTGATGATGGCGGCGGGAGGGATTTTTATCCTATGGCACGCGGATATAAAAAACCCCTCGCCGTTGCCGGAGAGGGGTCGCAGGTTGGCACCGGTTACGGCAGCAGCGGTTTGACCGTCGCCGTATCCGCTGCGGCAAGCGGCAGTTGTTGCAGCGGCGGGGCGGCGAGGTTGTCCGCCGCCGCGCTGCGGGTGTCGAAAGCCGCCATCGCTTCAATCAGGTGCTGCGCCTGGGCGGCAGCGCGTGCATCGCTTGCGGCGGTAGTGCTTTGCGCGCTGCCCGCCGCCGGTATCGCCGTGCCATCCGCCGTACCGGTAGCGCCTTGTGATGAATCGGCACTTGCCGCCTGCGTCGTCAAAGCCTTGACCGGAGCGGCAGCGCGTGCATCGCTTGCGGCGGTAGTGCTTTGTGCGCTGCCCGCCGCCGGTGTCGCCGTGCCATCCGCCGTACCGGTAGCGCCTTGTGGTGAATCGGCACTTGCGGCCTGCGTCGCCAAAGCCTTGACCGGAGCGGCGGCGTCGCCATCGGTTGCGGCTTTTGTTCCGGCGGAAACGGCTTCCGCTTTTACGTTGCCGGACTGCGCAGGGGCGGCAGTATCTGCCGCCGCTTGTGCAGCAACGTTTTCTGCCGTCTGAATCGTCCCGGCAGATGATGCAGGCGCGGCTTCCGCTTTCACGCCATCAGCCGTTTGCGCGGCGGTTTTTTCTTCCGCCACAGGGACGGATGGCAGGCCGTCTTTCAGCAAATTGCGGCTGCGGAGAGCGGCAACATCGTATGAGGCGTCACCGAAGGCAAAGTTGTAGCGGCTGTAGCCGTCGCTGTAGAAATAGTCCTTGACCGTAACCTGGTCTTCGCTGCCGTAAGCCTTGATGTTGAGGTCCCAGCCGTCGTGGTCGAAGACGGCGTTACCCGCTTGCGCGCCTGCAAAGCGCAGGGTGTCGGCCTGCTCGTCTTGGGTGGCATAGTCGCTGACAATGTCCCTGCCGTGCCCGGCGCGGAAGAGGTAGGTGTCGCTTTCGTAGGAACCCCCCCTCAGCTAATCGTTGCCGCTGCAGCATTAACTGCGTCCACGCCTACGCTACACGCCTACGCTAACAGATTTTATGGTAACTTCAGAAGCAGTTTCTTTTTTACCTGTTTTCTCTTCTATGCAAGATGAATCATAGATAATACTTGCTCCAACCATGTTGTTTAGAGCACTGGCTGCTGATCCAACGAGATTAAACAATATTGAAAAGCTCATAGTGTTATTTCCCCATTTTTAATAAAGTAAAATAAACATCATTAAATAATATGATTGAGTATAAATTTATTTTCTTGATCATTGCGTCCCTATCAAATAAATTATCTGCTGGAGCCTTTTGAGAAAAATACAGGCAATATAATAATAAGATAGAAAATCATTATAGATCATAATATGATAAATAAATTTTTATTTTGTACAAATATAGTATTCATATCTAATTTACTTTGTATCGTAGAGGTGATTATAATAATAGAAAATATAGCATTTACCTAATAGCAAATTTTGTGATGTTTTGGTGTGATGTTATTGGTCATATCCAAGGGTTTGTCTAGCATTGAGGACGGAGAAGATGATTTTTCAATAATCGATTTAACAGTATGCACAATATGTCTAGCCTGATTATAGCTAGGCGTAAGCTCAATCTCTCGTTTATTAGCCAAGCGGTCAGTTATAACGATGTGGTAAAAAATCGTTCCTTGGCTGTAGCTACTATCTAAGTAAATATCAATAATATCGTGCCAATAAAGTGTAAGTTTTTTCTTAGCTATAAAATGCAACCCATCACAATATATAGAAAAGTATTTATTAGGATTCTCAATATTATATAGATTCAAATGTATATGCCCTATAAGAGAGAGTATCTTGATAGAAGCATATATAATAATGGCAACAGATAGAGGATAAGTATATGTGAACAAACGATCGGGCGCATCATCCCACTTATCCCACCACGCAAGCATTGAAAATGGCAACTCAGGCAAACATATTGCGACAGGGATGGTGGCGGCCCAAATTATGGCAATAGCTGTGTATAAATGCCCATTGTGAACATAATCTTCGTAATAATCAAAAGTGGCAATATTTATTCTTTGAGCGGGAGGTAACACAAATGACGATGCTCTTATAAATCGTTGGGCATAGGCAATAATGGCTGTGTAATCATTATGTTCAAGACGGCTATTGCGGTAAGTGCAAGGCGTACCATGACGCGGCTCAATATATAGACAGCGAGGATGTCGGGCAATCCCTATATTCTTGAGTTCGTACCAACGCCACTGATACCGGATTCAACCAAAAGAATCGTAACAGGTAAGTCCCTGAGGAGAGCAAATCACTCGAGGTTTGGGGGAATATGCCAATGACAGGCGGGAATGATACCGACACGCGTAGCCTCCCCAAGCAATCCACAGTGGGAACCAAAACCCAAAGTAGGGAGCGAGAATAATTCCAAGGAATTCGTTATACATCAAAGTCATCATGGCGACCCCGGCGGTAAGCCAAAACAATTGACCTCTTTCGGTTAACGTACTCCCCCCCCATCCGCGGACAAGCGGATTTTGTATGCTGGGTTGAAAACGATTGATAACTGAACGAGACATAATATTCATTTCCGTAGTAGGTGAGGCTTCTAGAGTTTGTAGATGAGTTATTTTCTCTTCATAATCATAATATCTCTGTGGCATAAGTGCGATATTTTGTGTACTTGATGTTGAAATCCATGTATAAACTCTACCCTCCTAATCCCAGCTTGTAAAGTCGCACATCCTGCTTCTTTTTGCTGTCGATTGAATACGTGACATCTTGCTGTTTTTCAAAAATAAAATATGGATGGCTGCTGATGTTTTTCGACTTGGCTGAAGGATGTTGCTTGGTGGCAGAAAGGCAATTCCCACACAGGATCTGTTTGTGACGCAGTGCCAGTTGTTCTTCTTTGGTTGCCGCGTTTTTGTACTGCTGCAACACTTCCGCCGGTTCGGAGGATTGGGCGGCGGCTTCGCGCAGGTCGCGCACTCTGCCACTGCCGCCCGAGGTTGACCTCGCGACGTTGGGCATCGGTCAGTTCGATGCGGTCGCTGAAACGGCTGTGGAAACGGTCGGCGGCAAGCTGCAAATCGCCCATAAGCATGCTCGTTGCCGTCTGCGTCGGTGTAGCTGCCGACCTCGGCCAGCGTATTGCCGTTACCCAGGTTTTGGTCGGCATTTTTATAGGCGAGGTTAAGTGACTGCATGCGCACGTCCGCAAGGGAAGAAATTTCGCCCTCTTCGCTGATGCCGTTGTGATTGAGATCGCGCCAAACGCCGAGTTTGTCGAAGGCACTGTCGGCGGCATCCACTTTGCCATCGCCGTTTTCATCCAGTTCGGCCAGTGCAGCAAAGCCATGTGCGGCGGTCGAGCCGTCTTTGAGCAGGGTATTGTCGCCAAAGAGTTCGCCGCCGTTGTTGATTTTGCCGTCGCCGTTGCGGTCGTACACCAGAATGCCGTCATTGCCGTGCACCCAGCCGGTAGCGGTGCGGATGCCGAGCCGCTCGTGGTCGAACATCGCGCCGTCATGATCGTTGGCGGCGAGGGTTTCGAGGCCGTTGCCATTCAGGCCGAGGGTGAGGGGGTCGTATTGGAAGAAGATACCGTCGCGATTAATGGTATGTAACCAATTACCATAGTCTGAATTTTCACCCCAAGAATAAGAATATTCCCTATTTCTTCCTAAATCATAAATTTCATCTATAGATCCGAAAGCAGATAAGTCTTTCGGATCAGCATTAGTAAGTGAGCTATTGTATATGCGTCTCCCTAGGCTTTCATTCATCCCAAATTTAGTTGCATTTGTCCCATCATGATGTTTTATATAAATATATTCATCTCGTGTTAAATCTAATTTCTGTTAATCAGATAAGTTATTATAACGATTTGAGTAATCATTTATGTCACCATAGATAGCGGATATTTAATCGTTTGTATTATCTCTATCTAGGTTACTATGCCTATCTTTCCAGTTATTTACATTATATTCGAAAAGTCCTTTTGCTATTGATTTTGAGTCTGAATTTTTAGCATTTTCATTAAAGCTAGATTCAATATATGCTATATTAACAGCTAACTGAATGTCTCTATTAGAGTGACCGTTCTTAATGCCGTATCTAATAATTTTATTTTTAGCACTCTTTTGCTCAGTACTGAGAGCCATGTTTTATCTCCTATTGCAAATAAAATGGAAATCAAAAGCTTTATCCATTCTCTCATATAGATCAGAAGGGAATAACTCTACAAACTTACAATGTTTTTCTTCATCATCTAGTAAATAAGAATAAATAAATAATAGCACTAGCAATGCGTCTTATTTGTTCATTTTCATCAATGCTATTATTTTTATTCTTAATCTTGGTATAACTACTTATCTCTTTATCTAGATGATTAGGTTTTTTCATATAATAGTTATCGTGATTTTTATAACTGATTATTAGATTATTAGAATCATCTTGAAATACTATATTAGCAATTCTGTTGTAAGAGATTTTTCCATAACCAGGAAAATAATAGTCAAGGTATAAAATAGCATACAGATCTTTTGTGTCTGATGCTTGATGAAAATTTACTTCTCCATCTAGAAAATCTAGCACACCTAATATTTCACCATATTTTGTCATAAAATAGGCTGTATTGTGTCTTCCATGATTACTTCCGCAGAAAATAATAGCATCCATTTTATATAGTTTTAAATCTATTAGTGATTTATAATTTATTTTTAACTGACTTATGGCATTATATCCTAGGCATCCTGGGTTTAAGGGGGTCGTATGATATGCTATAGTCTTATTGCTAGCATCCAAAACCATCATAGTATATAGTTCGCTATCATCTATCCCAGAATAATTATCTATTTTGGCATAGATATATTTTCTACTATCAAAAATCATCTCTATATCATTATTATCTCTAGGAGGTGGCAATGGAATATTTTTCCTTGCCAAGTTATTTTGCCTAAAGCGCATTAACATATCCTCTACCAAGATAACTGTCTTGTTAACAGCTTGTCTTATAATTATTTCTTCCTTTTGAAACTGCAGAAATTGCGCAATTCTCTCTATTTGAGGCTTACTGCAAGCCGAGAGTAGGACAGTACTACAAACAAGATACAGAACAAAAAGCAGCAGCTTGCGGATGGTGTTAATGGGCTGGGTTGTCATGCGGCGGCCTTGAATGTTGGTTTTCAGAGAAAGCAACGTGTTGTTGTTTGGGGTTTCTGTTGCTTTTCGAGAAACTATACGTTTCTATTACGGCCTTGTAAAGTGTTTGTAGTGCTATTTTCGGCGCATTTGTGTCATGGCCGGGGGAGGGGTTTTTTGGGTATTGGCGTTTGTCATGCAAACGAATGCCCCTCTCCAAGTGGTGTTGTTCTTGTCCAGAAGGCAAAAAGCAGGCTTGCGCCTGTTCGCCGGACTGAAGCCACCCTACGCGCCCCGGTATTTATGCCGTTTGGCGGGGTTAAACGGTGAGACGGATTTTAATCTGCCGTCTATATTCCGCAATCGGGGTCATGATGGGCCAAGGCCCACCCTACACGCCCCGGTATTTACGCCGTTTGGCGGGTTTTAATCCGCCGCTCTTCGTACACGACAAAAATTCATCGCCCGCCGAAGTAGTGGATATCAATGCTTCGTCAAGCGGC
>ERZ772766.254-NODE-254-length-32735-cov-11.299939_pt1 | contig 32735 bp, 35 predicted proteins | sample MGYA00511379_ERZ772766 | MGnify/ENA primary metagenome ERZ772766 (study PRJEB29015, sample SAMEA2737895) | human oral metagenome | biome: human oral; feature: human-associated habitat; material: dental | place: China | collected 2116 ...
GCCCCGGTAACGGGGAGGAAGGAGGGGATGATGTCAGGTCAGTATTTCCCTTACGCCTTGGGCTAGAATCGCGCTACAATGGCTGGTACAATGCGAAGCGAAGCAGTGATGTGAAGCAAATCGCACCAAAGCCAGTCCCAGTTCGGATAGAAGGCTGAAACTCGCCTTCTTGAAGTCGGAATCGCTAGTAATCGCAGATCAGCATGTTGCGGTGAATACGTTCCCGGGTCTTGTACACACCGCCCGTCAAACCATGAGAGTCACCAACACCCGAAGTCCGCCTCGGCGGCCTAAGGTGGGGGAGATGATTGGGGTTAAGTCGTAACAAGGCATCGGTACGAGAACGTGTCGATGGATTACCTCCTTTCTAGAGAAGGATTTGATGAGCATTAAGTAGTAATATTTAATGTATCTAGGTCGGTCGTAATTGTGTTAATTAAGCTTAGAACACAATATAGCTTACGTAAGTAAGATACGATTTACAGCTTACTGTTACTTTCGATGAATTGCACAACTGAGTTGTTAAGGAGAACCTCCTTAAGGGAGGTTTTTTGATTTCCTGTGTATGATATACTCTTTGTATGATGGAGAAAAAGCTACTAGAGTTAGAGGATTTTTTACTTGAGTTTTACGGGGAAGAAAATATAGAGCTAGTTATTTCAGAGGCGGCTAGTATTCTCGGAGTTCTGATTGGAACTAAGCCTGCTGCATTACTTGTAAACTATGTAATGGAAGACGGTCGGATGCTACTTGATGGCGATATTCTAAAAAATATTTTAGAGGAGCTTGGGATAAAAATAACTATTGGTGATGTCAGTAAGTTTGCTGTTCATAAAAATATTAAAAGAATGACAGATTCTTTGTATGAGGGGGATGAATTTATTTATATTTCGATTGACGATAGTTTATGTGATCAATTGATGGAAAACTACTTAGTGGTGACCGATTTAACTGAAGACGGGGTAGTGGCTGAAAAAGACAGAAACAAGTGGAATGAGGCGAATCTTCGCGTCGGGAAATTACTTGGATATCCGGAGACGGCGGTTCTAGAATATATTAAGACGTCTGGAGACACATCTTATATGAAAAGTGAAAAGTGTCGGAAAAGGATGGCTCGTAATCGCTACTATGTACATAGTGAGAAGTTCGAGGATGATGAATTTAAAAAATATGATTTATTACTCAATCAAGCTATTTTGAAATATCTGCCAAGAATTGCAAAGAGTATGCAGGCGGACTCAAAAAAGAGATGGTTGGACTAATCTAATTTTCTTGTGGTAAAATAGTAAGAGTTTAAGGGAGAATAAAAATAAAATGGGTCTTTTGATCAACCTGGCATTGCTGCTTATAGGCTTTGTCTTTCTAATTAAAGGGGCGGATATTTTTGTGGATGGAGCCAGTGATACGGCTAGAAAATTTCGTGTACCAAAGATGCTGATTGGTCTAACTATCGTTTCTTTTGGTACAAGCGCACCGGAGCTCGCGGTGAGCATTCAGTCAATCTTATCTGGTAAAGGTGATATCTTATTAGGTAACGTGGTAGGTAGTAATGTGCTTAATATTTTATTGATATTAGGCGTGGCGTCTCTTGTGGGAACACTAAGGGTAAATACGGCGACTGTGAAGAAGGAAATTCCGGTATTAGTACTGATTACTTTAGCATTTGCGGTACTTCTATCAGATAAAATTTTTGGCCTAGCTGAGAATATTTTCACACGTCAGGATGGTATTGTATTATTGTTGTTCTTTTGTATTTTTATTTACTATTTAATCGGAATGGCTCGTAAAAAAGATACTAGTGAAGATGAAGAAGGGGGCGAAAAGCCAGTTAGGCTAGTGAAGGCACTTTTGATGATCGTGATCGGACTTGTTGGCATTGTGCTTGGAAGTGATTTTGTGGTTAAAGGTGCTTCGGAGATTGCGGCTACGTTTGGTGTGAGCCAGAGAATTATTTCGCTGACTATTGTGGCTCTGGGTACCTCACTTCCTGAGCTTGTAACCTCAGTAATTGCAACTAAGAAGGGTGAATATGATATTGCAATTGGTAATATTGTAGGATCAAATATCTTTAATATCGGTATTGTGGCGGGGCTTCCTGTGGCAATTTTTGGAGGCGTAGGAGGCGGTGCATTCTCTTATATTGATATTATTGCCTTAATTATGTCGGCTGTAACGTTATTCTTCTTTGCTAGACATGGCGGAAGAATTGGATATAAGAAGGGAATTATTTTTCTATTAATGTTTGTAGTATATTATGGCTATGTGATGATGGGGAATTTTGCTTAGAAAATGAAAGATTTTGAGCTTGATCCAACACTCGATACTCGAAACTTGAGAGATGAATTTAAAGGTTTATCCAACGAGGCGGTGAAGAGTAACTTAGATGAGAAAAGGGTGAGCTTAGAAATTGCGATTGAAAATGTTGACCATGATTTTAATGTAGGTACAATTGTACGATCAGCGAATAATTTTAATGTTCAGGCTGTACACATTATTGGAAAGAGGAAATATAATAGGCGCGGAGCAATGTGTACGGATAAATATTTGACGATTAATTACTGGTCAGAAGTGAAAGAATTTATGGATGACCAGAAGAAACGGCACAGAGATGTGGTGGCGATTGAGAATAATACTGAACGAGCTCAGCCCATACATGATAAAAAATTTGTTCAAGAAACTACTTTAATTTTTGGAAGTGAGGGAAATGGTATCAGCTGCGAGTTATTAGAGATGGCCGATGATGTTCGTTATATAGAGTCGCTGGGATCGACAAGATCTTTAAATGTGGGGGTGGCGGCTGGGGTGGCTATATATGAGTGGGTCAGGCAGTTGGTCTTATAAAATAAAATACTCGTCATTTAGACGAGTATTTTAGAGTTGATAAAGATTGATGTTATCTTTTAAATAAAAGGCTAACAAGGATAGTAAGAAAGAAAGTATGTAGGTTTGCGGTGACGGCAAGGCCTAATCCGACGCCAATAAGACCCCAAAATTTTACACGATCGTAAGAGGAGACTCCACTGAGCATATTGTCGGAAATAACTTGATATTTAGCGACAATAAGACCACTGAGGGCAGTAATTATGAGGCCGATGATCATCCAGCCAAAACTAAAATTCCATTGCATGGGTAAATTATAACACAAAGCAAAACTAATCTAGGTTTGATATTGATTTTTCTGAATAGATAGGGTAGAATGGAGAAGTATTGGGGATATAGCTCAGCTGGTTAGAGCGCGTCACTGATAATGACGAGGTCTGTGGTTCAAGTCCACATATCCCCACCACAACAATGGATCGCGGGAGCGATTTTTTTGTTATTCTTTATTGTTAGATATTAAAATATAGAGGAAGTCTGCTGGAGAGATTACAGTATATAACTAGATAAATAGAAGAAGGTATAAAAAAAGACCGAAATGGTCTAATTTTTTGGTGGAGTATTTAGCGGGGGGACGCTAAATACCCCATGGCTGATTATTAATCAGAAAATGGTGGAGTAACAGGGATTCAAACCCTGGACCTCTGCCTTGCAAAGGCAGCGCTCTAATCAGCTGAGCTATTACCCCAATGGGGATATATTAACAAAGAACTAGGTGGTTGTCAACAAAACTAGAGATAATATATTATACAATGTTTTTTAACTTTAGCATATTGACAAAGAGCTGTGGTTATTATATAATACAGTACATAGACCAAGGGGTGCGGATAAGTTGAGTATGACACTTCGCGGGATAGAGGGGGGGAATAAAATTAATATTTTTCTGGTGGGCAGAAAGAAGGAATAATGGCTGGAACAAAACAAGGTGGCCTAAAAGCCGCTGCAACCAACCGTGAGAAATACGGTAAAGATTTTTACGCAAAGATTGGGCAGAAAGGTGGCCGTTTGGGCTGTACTGGTGGCTTTGCTGCTAATCCTGCACTTGCTAAGATTGCTGGTGCTAAAGGCGGTCGTATTTCACGACGTGGCCCTGCAAAAAAGACAACTGAGTAAAATATCCACCTAGAAATGACAAACCCCTCGCAAGAGGGGATTTTGTTTTTTTATGTGTTCGGTTATGGAATGATAAAAGAACTGGATTTTATTCAGCTTGTGATATTTTTAAGTGGTGATTAAGTTTATTTATGTTATGATAAATAAAAAGGAGATGAAGATGAATTTTAATGAATATCAGGAAAAGGCGGGTAAATTTGATACATTTTCTTATGAAAAATTTGTAGCTGAGGGTGCCAAAGCTAATCATCTAGGAATTTTAGAAAAGGTCCTGGGACTAGCGGGGGAGTCTGGCGAAGCTTGTGACAAGATAAAAAAGATAATTAGGGATGAGAATGGTGAGGTCTCTGAACTAGTAAGAAAAGAGCTTGTAAAAGAGCTCGGTGATATTTTGTGGTATCTTGCAATGGTATCTAAATATTTGGGGGTAGAGTTTGAAGAAGTGGCAAAAATGAATATTGAAAAACTGCAAGACCGTTTGGAAAGAAATAAGATTCACGGCAGTGGGGATAATCGTTAATAGTAAGAAAAGAAATGATTTTGGATGAATTATTAAAAAATCGTGATGAAAAATATGCGGATTTTAACGCACGGTTAATTCCTACTATTGAAAGATCAAAAATACTTGGCGTACGTATGCCGATTTTACGAAAAATAACGAAGAGTAGATATACGGAATTGGAAGAAAATGGTTTTTTGAAAAAATTACCACATAAATATCAAGAGGAAAATTTAATTCATGGAATAATGATATCTGAGATACAAAATTTGGAGTTATGTATTAGAGAATTGGATCGATTTTTGCCTTTTGTTGATAACTGGGCAGTCTGTGATGTTTTGTCTCCAAATGTATTGAAAAATAATAGAGAAGAAACTTTAAGAAAGGTAGACTTGTGGTCGAGAAGTGAATGTGCATATACCGTACGTTTTGCAATAAGCGTACTGATGCAATATTTTTTAGATAAAGAATTTAACGACAAATATTTGGAAATGGTAGCAAGAATAGAGAATGATGATTATTATGTAAAGATGATGCAGGCGTGGTATTTTGCGACGGCACTGACTAAACAATGGAAGAATACTATTAGTTATCTTGAACAAAAGAAGTTAAGTATCTGGGTGCACAATAAAACCATTCAAAAAACAATTGAGAGTCGAATAATATCAGCTGAAAATAAAAAATATTTAAAAGCGTTAAAAATAAAAGACTAGAATAGATCGCAATGTGGACAAATCCATTGTTGTTTTTTGTCTTGAAACATTGTTAATCCGCACTTTTTACAGGTGGCTTTTTTATGTAGCCAATGGCGATAAGTGTCAAGTTGAGTTTCGGCGAAATCTTGGTCAAAATCAAAATGATACTTTTTTACCCAGGCAGAATGGGCTTTAAAAATGTGATGTGCGGCCAGCCAGGCTTCAATTTCGATTTTAAGACGATCAACAGACAAGGCATAGTTACGATGATGTGATGTGGCATGCCCTAATTCGTGAAGAAGCTGGAGAAAATAGGAAGAAAGATTGTATGAACCGGGAGAGGGCAGCTCATAATAAATGGTTTTTGGAGGATGGAAACGGAAACGATTACTTGGTTTAAAAATAAAGCTAGTATACTCTTCTTCTAACTCTTTTATGAATTGAATATAGATCGGCAAATTTGAGTGACTGGACGTTGTTTGGGGCGAGAAATTGTCGATTTTTGGCATCATAAGATGATTATAAGAGGATAGGGGAAAAAGAAAAAGGGTAAGGGGGATGTCTTAACTTTACAAACAGAGGTAGATTTGGTATATTAAGAGATAGATTCGGGTTCGTTCAACTGGGGAAAAGAATAAAATTTTTGATTTAGTTGAACGGGCCTGAAGAAAGGAAAATATAAGTAATGGCTGATGCCAAAAAAATCACAATGGATGAATTGTTAGCTTCTGCTAATGATTCAATCAAAAAAGTAGTTGCTGGAGATACTGTCTCTGGTGTAGTATTTTCAGTAAAGAAGCACGAGATTTTAATTGATCTTGGTGCGCAGGGTGTAGGTTTAGTACCACGCCGTGAGGCTTCATTTGCACGCAACCTTGAGGTTGGTCAGGAAGTTTCTGCTTCAGTAATCGATCCAGAGATGGAAGACGGTACTGTACTTCTTTCACTCCGTAAGGCAGTGAAGGATAAAGGCTGGGATGAAATCCAAGCTAAGATGGATGCTGCGGAAATCGTGGAGGTTACTCCATTTGATGCTAACCGTGGTGGTCTTCTGGTTGAATATGAAGGAATTCGTGGTTTCTTGCCAGTTTCACAACTTTCTGCAGAGCATTACCCACGTGTTGGTTCTGCCGATAAAGATGAAATTCTACAGCGTCTAAACTCTCTCGTCGGTAAAGGTATTAAGGTAAGAATCCTTGACGCTAATAAGAAAGACAATAAACTTATCTTCTCCGAGAAAGAAGCTGTAAAAGATGGTCTTGCTGCTCGCTTTGCTGAACTTCATGTTGGTGATGTAATCAAGGGTGTAGTGACTGGCGTAGTTGATTTCGGTGTCTTTGTTAATGTTGAAGGCATTGAAGGCTTGATTCATATTTCTGAGATTTCTTGGGAACGTGTAAATAACCCTTCTGACTACGTAAAAGTTGGCGACGAAATCGAAGCAAAGATTATTGCTATTGATAAGGAACGTCTCAGTCTTTCCATGAAACAACTTGTTGCTGACCCATGGCTTTCAGAGGTTGAGAACCTAAAGAAAGGCTCAAAGGTTGAAGGTACTGTAACTCGTATCACTCCATTTGGTGCATTTGTACAAATTTCACCAGCTGTTGAGGCTTTGGTTCACGTTTCTGAACTTGGTGAAGGTAACGATGTTGATCCTGAAAAGATCTTTACGCTTAATGAACGTAAGAGCTTTAAGGTTCTTGATATTGATCGTGAAGGTCGCAAGATTTCACTTTCAGTTGCTAAATAATTAGCAAGTGCCTAAAAAAAGAACCCCTAAACAGGGGTTCTTTTTGTTATTGAATAAATTATTTATTCAATGGTTTGTGGCAGAGCCACCAGTCTTCACAGACAAATTCGCCAGCCTTAGCGGCAGCTAAGCGTTCTTTAACGGTTGCAATATCCTTAGCTGGTGGAATGATGGCATCAGCGCCAAAGAGTTCATTGTTTGGCCAGTTGACAGGAAGAGCAACTTTTTGTTCTTCTGAAGTCTGTAATCCTTTAACCATACGTAGGATTTCGTCCATATTGCGGCCAAGTTCTTGTGGGTAGTAAAGAATGGCACGGACTTTGCCTTCTGGGTCAATGACGAAGACGGCGCGGACGGTATTGGTATCATGATTTTTACCTGGATGGATGAAACCAAGTTTGCCAGAAACTAAGCCAGTATCAGCAATGATAGGGAATTCAATTTCAACATCGAAATGTTCCTTGATCCATTCAGTCCACTTAATGTGGGAGAAGACCTGGTCAACGGAAAGACCGAGAAGTTCAGTATTCATCTCACGGAATTTATCATAATTCTTTTGGAAGGAAACGAATTCGGTAGTACAGACTGGAGTGAAGTCAGCTGGGTGGCTAAAAAGAATAAGCCATTTGCCAGCGTAGTCGCCAGGTAAAGTTTTTGGACCATGAGTGGTTTGAACTTGCATGGTTGGTAGCATTTCACCAATAAGAGGGATATGCTGAATATCATTATCGTTCATAAAAAATCTCCTTGTTAAGGTTTGTGTGTTTTTTGGTCGGGAAGACCCCTAATTTTATATCAAAGTTGTGTCATTAAAACACAGTTAATCAATTCCAAGGTCTTTTACGACCAATTCTATTGTAACATAGAAATAAATTGTGGGAAGGGGAATGTGATAGAATAAGGCTAGAAAAGAAAAGAAATGAGCAAGAATAGAGAAAGAGATAAGAGTGGCGAGGGTAGTGACCTAAGAAGATGGAGAAAAATCTTATTTTTGGGATTTGGTTTTTTAATATTATTCGGTATAGCGTGGTTGTTATATATACTTAATGTGATACCGCATCAACAATATGCTAATGCGGATTTTGGAATTGATACTTATAAAAGTTCAGTTGATAAAGATGGGGATGGCATTGATGACCAGACAGACTTCTTACAGAGTGTGAGAAGGTATGTTGCGACAAAGCCAAAATATAAAAGCAAATACTATAGGACGGGATATCCGAACGATGAGTTCGGTGTATGTACGGATGTGATTGCTTTTGGCATGAAAAGTGCGGGGTATGATTTGAGGGAATTGGTGGATGCTGATATTAAAATGAATAAAAAATTGTATCAAATTGATGTTGTAGATAAAAATATTGATTTCCGTCGAGTAAATAATCTAAGAATATTTTTTGAACGTAATGCGAAGTCTCTAACGACGGATTTAAAGGATATAGGAGAGTGGCAGGGCGGAGATGTTATTGTATTTAAGACACATATTGGAGTAGTGTCGGATAAAAGAAATTGGAGGGGAATACCTTTTATTATTCATAATGGCGGACTTTATTATGAAGAAGATATACTGGAATATCGAACGGATATTGTGGGGCATTTTAGGATAAGCTGAAATAATTTTGATACGTATGGAAATGTAATTGTTTGTAATACTCGCTATCCTTCAATTGTATGTGATGACTGTATTTGGAAAGATGATTGTAGGGGTGGATGTTTAATGAACTGGCTTATTTATGAGCCAGGAACTATTTGCCATGCAATAAGCATACTGTGGATCTCAGGGTAATTGCCAACGTTGTTAATTATTTGGTGTACTTCACGAACAAAAAGGCGTCATTACATAAATGGCGCTTTTTTATATAATAAAAGCATGGCAACATATGAGATTATTTATGATGAGATACAGGATGCATATAATTGGTATAGTGCAATTAATCTTTTTCATCAGATTAATAAATTAAAAGATGAAGATGACTTAGAGATTGCTAAGAAAATTATTGGATTGAACTTTTCGCAAGCTAAGGAAATTTTAATCCCATTTATTTGTAAACGTAATAAAAGAATTTCTATGTCACCAAAAAAATTCGAAAGAATCATGAGGGAACAATTGGTGCAAAATTTTGAATTAGCAGTGAAGAAGTTAGAAAAAGTTACTGGACATAGATTAGCTGTAAAAAATTGTGCAAAAAATCGTACAATCGAAATTGCTAAAGTTGATAAGAGTGCGACTTGCTCAAAAGCAGACTTATTATTTTTGATTACAACTTTCCCGGCAATGATCGTTTATTATGAAGAGGGGGTAATTTATATGTATGCAAAAATCGATGATGAATTATGGGGGATGCCGCTTGATGGGATTTTGCATGAATTAATGCATTTTCAAACAGATTTTTATTATCGTCAGAATCCAGAATCACCCGTTGCAAAGTTATCAGAAGATGATTATTATGTACTGAAGGAATCTTTGCCGGCTCTTCTTGATGAATCATGGAAGCCGATAATTACTTTACCTGATTGTAGTTACCCTGAGTATCAAGAATTGAGAGATAAGTTGGTTGATTTCTATAAGAGAAATGGAAATTTTGATGAACTTATGAGGTTTGGAGTAGAAGAGGTAGAAAAATTCAATCGTTAAGAACGCCGAAGAGATCTTTTTTGGCTAAAGAGTCTTTTTTAGATAAAATAAAATCGTATGATAATAAAATTATTTATCCTAAAAATAGTTTTTGATCAGAAATTAGAAAAGAGACAGAAAAATCAGGTTCTTTTGGATGAAAAAATAAATTACGCGTGAAACTCACGGTGAACCAACAAGTCTTTAAATTTCTTACTTTCTGATCTTAATAATTAATAAAAAACGGTCCTTCCATCTCTGTTAGGACCGTTTATGAGCTTGATAAATTACTCTAAAACTCAAATTGGCTCCCCCGGTCAGGCTAAGCTTTTGCTAGCAAAAGCTTTCCATAACTGCCTCGCTCGGTATAAGTAGAATAAATTCTACTTATACACTCGTTTCGTTGTATGGTCGAACTACGTTCTCGCCTAACCTTGGGGGATATAAAAAACAGACCTTTAGGGTCTGAATTTTCATAGTGGCTCCCCCGGTCAGGCTCGAACTGACAACCTCGAAGTTAACAGCTTCTTGCTCCACCATTGAGCTACAGGGGAATCTATGGAGGAATTATAACGCATAAATTAGTGGAATGCAAGGGGGGGCTTAGTTGGAAAATGTTATAATGGATAAGATGTTGAATGTTAAGAATATTACAGTATTGGCTGGCGAGGGGGAGAGATCGAAAAAAATTATTGATAATTTAAGCCTGGAAGTAGCGCAGGGAGAAACTGTGGTAATTTTGGGACCAAATGGGGCTGGAAAATCGACTCTGGGGGCGGCAATGATGGGAGATTCGAAATTAAAGATTACAGAGGGGGAGATTAGATTTTTCGATGAAAATATTACTAATATGAAAGTAGATGAGAGGGCGAGACTGGGGATGATGATGACAATGCAAAATCCAGTGGAGGTTCCTGGTATTTCGACGACAAATGTGATTCGCGCGGCATTAAATGCTAGAGGCGAGAATTTGAGTTTAGATAAGATTCGAGAACAGATTTCGGTAGTTTGTAAAAAGTTGAAGACAAATATTTTCTTTGCCGAAAGAGAGATAAACTACAAATTTTCCGGGGGTGAGAAAAAGAAAAATGAGATCATACAGGCGTTGGTTCTAAAGCCAAAGTTATTAATTTTGGATGAGATTGATTCGGGGCTTGATGTGGATGCGGCAGACTTAATCTCAGGAGCGTTAAAGGAGCTACAGGAAAACGAAAAGACGGCACTCTTAATTATTACGCATAATATGCGTATTCTGAAAAAACTAAAGGTGGATAAGGTCTATATACTAAAGTCTGGAGAGATAGTAAAAACTGGAAATAGAGAGCTACTAGATTTGATTGAGAAAAATGGATATGAGGGGATTAAAGAATGAAAAAAGAATTAAATAAAAAAGGTTTAACTCGTAAATATGTTTTAGCCTTATCAAAAAAGAAACGAGAGCCGGAATGGTTGCTGGAATTAAGATTAAGGGGTCTTGAATTTTGGCATCAGTTATCAATGCCAAAATGGGCACCGGATATTTCTGAGCTGGCTTTAGACGACATCTTGATGTACGTGGAAACTGGTAATGAAATGGCTTCGAGCTGGGATGAGGTTCCAACCGAGATAAAAGAAACTTTCGATAAATTAGGGATTCCTGAAGCGGAACAGGAACATTTGGCGGGTGTCGGTGCGCAGTATGACTCTGAGGTGATTTATCACAATCTCAAAGAGAGAATTGCTAAAAAGGGGGTGATTTATCTACCGATGGAAGAGGCAATTCAGCTGACAAAGAAGAAGAAAGAAGAAGTAATTGCAAAATATGGGGTGGATGTTGGGGGAATTGTCAAAGAGCACTTCATGAAATTAATTTCGGAAAAAGATCATAAATTTGCGGCCTTGCATGCAGCAGTATGGAGTGGAGGATCTTTTATTTATATTCCAAAAAGGGTAAGCGTAGAGATTCCGATTCAAAGTTACTATCGATTGAATGCGCCAGGAGCGGGACAATTTGAGCATACTCTGATTGTGGTAGATGAAGGCTCGGACCTGCATTTTATCGAAGGATGTTCGGCGCCAAAATATACGGTTTCAAATTTACACGCAGGAAGTGTTGAATTGTATGTGAAGAGAAATAGTAGATTAAAATTTTCAACCGTGGAGAGCTGGTCAAAAAATGTGTTCAACTTGAATACGAAAAGGGCTTATGTCGAGGAAGATGGGGTGATCGAGTGGGTAACTGGGTCGTTTGGGTCTAAAGTATCGATGCTCTATCCAATGGGTATATTGGCGGGGGCGCGCTCAAAAATGGAATACACTGGGGTGTCATTTGCGGGCGAGGAGCAGGTGCTTGATACTGGTGCAAAAGTTGTTCACTTAGCAGAAGATACGTATTCGATGATAAATGCCAAGTCATTAAGTAGTGGTGGCGGTGTATCTATGACGCGTACCTTGGCTAAAATAACAGAAAAGGCTTTGCGTGCAAAATCATATACAGATTGTAAATCGTTAATTTTGGATAATCGATCGGTCTCTAATGCGATTCCTGAAGTAAAGGTGGAATGTAACGAAGCGGAAGTATCGCACGAAGCAAGTGTCGGTAAAATTTCAGATGAGGCGGTATATTATTTGCAAACACGGGGAATTAGTGAAGATGAAGCTAGGGCCTTGATTGTGCGAGGGTTTACGGGAGATGTTTCAAAAGAGTTACCGATTGAGTATGCGATGGAAATGAATAATTTAATTAAGATGGAAATGGAAGGGACGGCTTAATCTATTAAGAATAAATATTATAATATAGTAAGCTAGAGAGGAAGAGATGCTAAGAGAAGAATTTGCGATTTTTGAAGAAGCGCCGGGATTAATTGATCCAATATTACCGTTTGTATACTTAGATAGTGCAGCAACAATGCAGAGGCCAAATCAAGTAATTGAAAAAGAGGCAGAATATTATAAAACCCAAAACGCAAATCCATTAAGAGGCCTGTATAAATTAAGTGAACAATCGACAAAAGTATTAAACCAAACAAGAGTGAAGGTAGCAAAGTATATTGGCGCGGATCCAGATGAGATTGTGTTTATTAAGAACACAACTGAGGGGATAAATTTAATAGCAAATGGAGTAAGGGAACTTATAAGTGAGAAAGAGAAGATTTTAGTTAGCTTGGACTCTCATCACAGTAATATTTTGCCTTTTACAGAACGATATAGTGAACAGACGGTGGTGACTGATGATATCTTAGGGGAATTTAATAAAGATAAAGAGGCTGTAAAATTAGTGGCGCTAACCGGCCTAAGTAATGTGAGCGGAGAAGAACAAGACGAGCTAATAGGAAAACTACAAGAATCAGGCTACAACGGTGCAATCCTAGTTGATGCGGCGCAGATGGTGGCACATAGACGTATTGACGTAAGAAAAATGGATGTGGATTTTTTAGTGTTTTCTGGACATAAGATGGGTGCACCAATGGGGATTGGTGTTTTATATATGAGGCGGGAATGGATGGAAAAAATTAGGCCACTAAATTATGGTGGAGAAATGGTGGAGGGGGTAGAATATCGGGATGGAATAATCAAAAGCGAGTTGGCTTTTGGTCCTCAGAAATTTGAAGGTGGGACAATAAATATGGGGGGAGTGGCTGGGCTGGCTGCGGCAATTGATTTTTGGCAAGATCACAATAAAAATAATAAATTATTTGAGGCAATAGAAGAATTGACTTTGTTTACAAAAGAACAAATAGGGGAAGTGGAAGATGCGGAGGTGTATTATGCTAAAAATGGTATTGTTTTATTGAATATCAAGGGGGTGCATACACATGATACATCGCAAATTTTAAGTAACTACGGGGTGATGGTACGTGCAGGTTGGCACTGTGCCGAGCCATTTTTGACAGAGAAGAAAATTGGGCCAGCAGTACGAGTAAGTTTGATGTTTTATAATACTAAAAATGAGTTAAAATATTTAACTTCAATACTAAAAAAAGTAAGAAGTGAAATGGGGTTATAATTTTAATGTATGATGAAATATTATTAGAGCATAATCTGTATCCAAAAAATCGGGGGAGTATTGAAAAAGCGGATATCGCTAAGGAGTTAAAGAATGCTAGCTGTGGTGATAAAATAATTGTTCAATTAAAACTTGAAGATGGAATTATTACTGAAGGCAGATTTGAGGGGGTGGGATGTGCGATTGCGCTAGCGTCGGCTGATTTAATGATTGAATCGGTGAAGGGTAAGACGATTGAGGAAGCGAAGAAGTTGAGCCGCTTATTTAAGAAGATGATTTTAGACGAGGAAGAATTTAAGTCTTGCAAGGGGGAAGAACAGATTGGCGATGCGATCGCTTTAAGGATTGTGGGTCGAATGCCGGCAAGAGTGAAGTGCGCTGAACTTGCGTGGCAAGTATTTTCAGATAAATAAATTAAACGCTTGTGTTTAAGTTCATTGCGAATTATAATGGAAAATAGTTTAGGAGGAATAAATGATAAAGGTGGACGATAGGTTCCTGGCGGAAGTGGGATTGCAGAATTTACCCGAACCACAGAGAACTGCATTTATAACTGAGATCCAGGGTGAACTTGAGAATCGAGTGGGCGAAAAGATGAGTGAGGGAATGACTCCTGAGCAGCTTGAAGAATTTGATGGTATTATGCAAAAAGATCGTAATACAATGATTAAGTTTTTGACAAGGCTTGGCGACTACAGGCAGGACGATATATATAAAAAATTATTGCAAAAATATAATACGACTGAGGGTACGCTGGAGATTCTAGGAGAATATCTAAGTGTGAAATGGATTCAATTGAATCGTCCGGATTATGCAAGAGTGGCGCAGGATATTGAGGCTGAATTCAAGCAAGAAATTATCAAAGCACATGATGAAATTATGGAGATGGTGCGACAAACATCTGGAACGGAAGAAGAGGTCGTGGCGCGATATAATGCACGAGAGACAGCGTCAATGCAACCAGCCACACAACCAATGATGCAGCAACCAATATCTAGTATGCAGCAACCAATGCCGAACGTGCAGCAGCCAATGCCAAATGTGCAATAATCAGTGCAGAACTTTTGGTAGCAAAAATAAAGTCTAGTAGACTTTATTTTTTTAGATAACCGTTATAAAAAGACGTGGCATCCATAGGTTTACGGCCAGCTGGTTGCAATCGATCAATAATAAGGTTCTGATCTTTGCAGGTTACTTTGATTTTAGCGCGTTGGTCCTCAGGAGAGTTGGTGTCGAGATGGGCTTCGAGAATAATACATTCCTGAGAGCCAAGAGTTAATTTGCTTTTGGGGAAACCTTGAAAAGCACGAATTTGGTTGAGAAGATCACTGGCGGGTTTTTGAAGATCAAGGGTAGACATTGAGGTATCAAATTTGGTGGTATAGGTGGCTTTTTGGTCATCTTGTGGGGTTGAGGTCGGAAGGTTGTTTATGTGATTGATTAGCCAATTCGTGGCATGAGTAGATAATTTAGTATAAATTTCGGACTTTGAAGGCTGTGCAGAGAACTGGTCTGAGGTGAGAGTGTCTTGGAAGTAGACTGGACCAGCGTCCATGGCTTTAACTAGCTTCATGATTGAAACTGAAAAATCCTTATCGCCATTTAAGATGGCAGACTCTATAGGTGAAGCACCGCGATAGGCTGGTAGAAGGGAAGGGTGGATATTCAGGATGCCATAAGGTTCAAAAAGATCGAGTACATCGGTCTTAATCAAAACGCCAAAACTAGCAAGAATACCAAAGATGGTGGGATCAGGAGCTTTAAGGAGTTTAACTTGCTCGAGATCTTGTTTAGTTTTGGCATGAAAAATAATTTGAAAATCCGGATGTTGCTCAATGAGCGATTTAGCTGTATCGGCAAGGGGTCCGTTGCCAAAAAAGATAATTTTAGTCATCAGGGAATAACTCAGGATTATTTTTGATACGCTTATCGTAGTCAAGAGGCTTAAGGTCACCGTCTTTGTCTAGTTCAAAGAAGGCCTTTTCTTCGTCTTTAATGTGATCAATAAAAAGGACGCCGTCCAAATGATCGATTTCATGGGCGAGAGTACGAGCAAGATTGTCATCGGCTTTAATGCGTACTTCGGTGCCATCGATAAGTTTAGCTTTGATGCGAAGCTTGGAAGCGCGAGGAACGAGTCCATAGATAAATGGAACAGAGAGGCAGCCTTCGTAATCGCTGACAATTTTACCGCTAGCCTTAATAACTTCGGGGTCGATAAGGGCAGTGAAGCTGGCATTGTTTTTATCGTCAAGATCATCGCGAATAATGATAATGCGTTTATTAATACCAAGCTGAGGAGCAGCCATGGCAGCGGAAAGCTCGTGGGGATGTTGTTTTTCCCATTCGAGGCTTGCTTTTACCATTTGATCAACAATTTCTTTTGTTTCATCGGTAATGCGATTAACTTTTGTAGAAGGTTGTCTTAAGCGTGGATCAGGCACAGTAATAATATTCATGGGGATATTATAATATTTTTTAAGGGTTTTATGAAGCATAAGAAGAGATAAAAAGGAAAATAAAGTGGTCATGGTTGTAAAAATAAAAAATAGTTTTAAACTCTAGGTAGAGAGACTAGAAATTAATGATGTGAGATGAGGGGTCATTGGAATGTTTTCTGATGATTTAACCTGAGATGTGGAGGGGAATTTTAGAAAAAGTTTTCGACTCTTTCTAAAAAAAGGAAATGGAAAATCTCTCAACTCAAAACTACCAAGGTAGTTTTTGCTCCTAAAAAATAAATCATAGTTTCTGAATCGCCTCCACATCTTAGGTTCTATCTCGACAAAAGAGAAGATTTTTGGTTTAAAAAGCTTAGTTGCTTCTCGCTAAATCCTTATTTGCTCTTAGAGGAGGGATGGGGGGTCGATTATATATTTCATGTTTGGAAAAGTATGTACGGCTTTAATGGCGGAAAGAATATTTTGACGAGAAAGTGATTTGAGGACGATTTGCCAAGTGTAACCGCTTGGCGAAAATTCATGGAAGGCTGGGGTGGGGGCGGATAGATAGACGCCTTTTAGTGGACGAAGAAGGGAATATAATTCACGAATTTTGCGAATAGCGGTTTGCTCGGTTTTCTGTGTAATATAAAGTTTGGCTAGGTAGTAATATGGAGGGAAGTGAGCTTGTTGACGTTTTTGAATTAGATATTGATAGGCGCTCGTGTAATCATTTTGCATGGCAAAATGGATTATAGGGTGATCCGGTTGGAAGGTCTGGATAAAAACTGAAGCTTCGCTAAGGTGCCCGCGACCGACGCGTCCAATAACTTGAGTAAGTAGATGAAAGCTACGTTCCTCTGAGGAATAGTCAGGAAGACTAAGCCCGCCATCGGCTTGAACGATGCCAACGGTGGCAAGTTTTGGCAGATCGAGGCCCTTAGTGAGAAGTTGGGTGCCAATTAGGATGTCGATAGCACCAGATTTGAGATCGGCGTAGAGGTGGTTTAAGGAACTATCAGTAGTATTATCGGCGTCAAAACGAGCGATACGGGCGGTTTTAAAGAGTTTTTTGAGCTCAGATTCAAGAAGCTTGGTACCAAACCCTTTATGAATAATAGAGGAGTGTTGGCAGACTGGACAGACTTTCGGAACAATTTCTTCATGGCCGCAGGTATGACAAATGAGTTTGAATTTGTCGCTGTGAAGAGTGAGAGGAAGAAGACAGTTGGGGCAAAGAGCCTGCCAGCCGCACTGATCACAAATTGTAAGCGGAGCGGAACCACGACGATTATGAAAAATGAGGGTTTGTTGATGTTGATTAAGGTTCTGAGTAATTTTTTTAATCAGGGGATCGGAAAAATATCGATTTTTAGAGAAGGAGACAGAGTCCCTTAGATCGATAAGGTGTAGATCAGGCGTAATAGCGGTCTCTTTAGCCTTTTGAGAGAGTGGGACGTAGGCGTGATTTTTTTGTGCAAGATAAAAATCTTCAATAAGAGGAGTGGCGGTGCCGTATACGCAATTAATATTTTTAGTGTTCGCAATGAAGCTGGCGAGTCGTAGGGTCGAATAGCGCGGAGGATTATCTTGGTAATAGGCAGGGTCGTGAGCTTCGTCGATAATAATAAGACCCAGATTATTTAATGGAGAAAAAAGTGCGGAACGAGGGCCAATAATAATGAGTGGAGCGGTGCTTTTTATAATGCGTTGCCAAATTTGATGTCTAGTAGCCTCGGTTTGTTTGGAATGGATGGTAATAACGGAGTTTGGAAAATAGAATTGAAATTGTTGGACTAGTTGTGAAGTAAGAGAGATCTCTGGTACAAGAATGATACTGGACTTTTGTTTTTGAAACTGAGCCATGACAAGGGTGAGGTAGAGATTGGTTTTACCAGAGCCTGTAATGCCATGAAGAAGTTTGGTGTGCGATTTAATGTTTTCTAAGACAGTTAGGGCAGCTTGTTGCGAGGAATTAAGGGGAATAATAGTTGAATGTGTGCCGACATCTAAAGGGGAAATAGGAGCCTTCTTACGGCGTTCTCTGGTAATACCTTTAGGAAGAAGCAAGTTGGCAATTAGGGGGAGTGGAGTGAAATAGTATTCGCTGAGCCAGGTGGCTGCTCTAAGAAGGTGTGTTGGAATGGGGGGGAGGGGAAGAACTGAGTTAATTGTTTTGATTTGGAAGGACTGCTCTTGAGGAGGAGTGGTAGAATGATGAATAATGCCGGGGATGATTGATTTTCCTAAAGGGATTAGAACAATTTGACCAGGTTTGAGTTTCTCGGGAAAAGAATATGTTAATAAGCTCTCAAGAGCATGAAGATCTTGACGAAAGATTTTGGTAGGAATGACCTGATAATACATTGATGCTATTTTAGCATAGTGGAAGATGTACTTGGGGGATTGGAGAGAATAAGGGTAGGCGTAGTAATCAACTGTTGTGAGAAATACTGTTTTTTGGTATACTAAAATGAAGAAGCAAAAGTGAGGTAAATATGTTGGATATATTCATTACATCTCGGGTCCGACGGAAGATATTGGTGGTTTTTGCGAAATACCCAGACTTTAAGACGCACGTACGTGCATTGTCGAAGCTGATACACGAAGATCCGGGAAACATACAGAGAGAGTTAAAAAGACTTGAAAAAGGAAATTTCTTGATTGTGACGAAAAAGGGGAATACAACAATTTACCAAACAAATAAACAGTTTCCAATCTTAAAAGAGCTACAGGGGATTGTGATTAAAAGTAAACAAATGGCCCCCAATTCAAAGCAGAGTAAAACTATTCAATAGAATAATTTTAATGAAGAGCTAATTTTGGTGTAAAAAAGAATAGGTAAGATATATCATGGATGATATTTTTGATCAGCTAATAAAGAAGCGGGGGATTACGGAAGACTTTTTGAATCCAAAATATCTGTTGGGGCTTGCGGATAAGCTGCCAGATATTAAGAAAGCGAGCGATCGAATTATTCAAGCGGTGAATAATAAAGAGACAGTACTAATCTACGGTGATTATGATGTGGATGGAGTGACGGCAAGTGCTTTAATGTTTGACTGTCTAAAAATGAGTGGTGTCCAGAGAGTGGAGGTGATGTTGCCGGATCGTTTCATTGATGGATATGGAATGGGTGGGAGAGTAAAAGAGAAAGCGAAGGAACTTGATGCGAGTCTTATTGTAACAGTGGACTGCGGAAGTAATAATTCAGAGGTGATTGATGAGTTGTCTGCAATGGGGGTGGACGTGATTGTGACGGATCATCACGAAATCATGAAAGAAGTACCTAAGTCGGCTGTGGCGGTAGTCAATCCTAAAAGGGATGAAAAATCGGAGCTAAGAGAGCTTTGTGGTTGCGGGGTGGCTTTTTTGGTGATGCAGAAAATGGTTTCTCTTGGGTATATTGAGGCGGGCAGAGAAAAATGGTTTTTGGACTTAGTGTTAGTGGGGACACTTTGTGATTCAATGACACTTGATCCGATAAACCGGATGCTGAGTTATTTTGGGATGAAAGTATTAAAGAAGACGAAGCGACCAGGTTTAATCGAGCTTCTAAAGGTGGCAAGAGCGGAAAGAATTAGTTCCGAAACGATAGGTTTTCAAATTGGTCCAAGACTCAATGCGGGTGGAAGAATGGAATCGGCGGAAATTTCGTTGAAACTTTTGATGTCTAAAAATCACCGAGAAGCTTTTGAATTATCTATGAAGCTAAATCAACTAAATCAGGATCGTAGGAATAGCCAGAGGCAAGCAATGGAGGAAATTCCTGAGGTGAAAGATCCTGTAATTGTGGTAACTGGCAAATGGCATGAGGGAGTGCTAGGAATTATTGCTGGGCGATTGGTGGAGAAATATCATAAACCGGCATTTGTATTGACGGAGACAGAAGAAGGGATTTTAAAGGGTTCGGGGCGTTCGTTTGGCGATTTTAATTTAGCAGAGGCTTTGAAAATCTGTAAGGAGCAGATTATTGGTGGTGGCGGTCATGCGGCGGCTTGTGGATTAAAGGTTTCGAAGGATAGATTGAGTGAGTTTATTAAAGCCGTTAACGAGTATTACGTGGGGCTGAACTTAAAAGAGCAGGAAAAATATTTAGAGGCGAAGGAGGACTTGGAGATTGAGGAGTTGAGTGGTTTGAACCTATCGTTGATGGAAAAAATTAGAGTATTAGAACCATTCGGAATGGGAAACCCAGAACCGGTCTTTTTATTAAAAAATATGAGAATAGAGCGGATTAATAAAATGGGAGCGGAGAGGCAACATATGAGAATGACGTTAAAGGATAATCTAGGGAAGGAGATAAAATTAGTGGCCTTTAATGCTCCGGAGGAATGGATGGAGACTAAAGAAGGGGAGATCCGAAATGTGTGGATCAATCTGGTGGAGAATGAATGGCAGAATTATAGAAGTGTGGAAGGAAGAATTTTGCAGATTAAAGAAAGCTCTGTTGAAAAAATGTAGCGTATCTGATATAATGCCGATATATGGCAATCAAAGTAACTAGAAAAGACCAGGGAGAGGCAAACGAAAACATCATTCGTCGCTTTAATCGTAAGGTGTTACAGAGTGGAATTATGCCACTTGCGAAATCACAGCTTCGTTTTTCAAAGCCAATTTCCAAACGCGAACGTCGTCGTAAAGCAATTCTACGCGAAATTCGTAAGGCTGAAAAAACAGAACGAATTAAACTTGGTTTAAAGTAATGAGAAGACCCCTTTAATGGGGTCTTTTTGTGCTATACTATCTTTGTATGAAACTATTATTTTTAGGGGGTCCTGGGACTGGTAAGAGTACAGTTGGGAATAGATTAGCAAATGATTTAAACTGGCCTTGGATTTCGTCCGGAGCAATTCTTCGAGAAAGTAAGGAGCAGTGGGTTATCGATAGATTAAAGACTGCGCAGTTATTTGATGATGAGATGGTGTCGGAATTGGTATTTTCTAGGTTATCTGGAACAGAGAATGCGATCATTGATGGATATCCAAGAACATTACGTCAGGCGGAAATCATAGTTGAACGAGGTCTGAAAATTGACTATATAGTCGAGCTGACAGTGCCGTTTGATGAGGTGATGCGTAGGCTATCAATGCGGGGGCGCAGTCAGGATGTACCAGAGATTATTGAGGAAAGACAGGCTGACTATGAACGTAGTCGTAACGAGATCGTAGCATTTCTTCTAGGCAATGGGGTGAAATTATTGACTGTTAATGGACTTGGCGAAGTCGATGAAGTTTACAAGCGTACTGTAACTTTAATACGTAATGAAATTAGTGAATTGAATAATAAGGAAAACGCCTAAGGGGGCGTTTTTTCAGAAAGGAGAATTATGATTTTAATTTATGGGCCAGCCGGATCGGGAAAATCGACACAGGGAAGAATGTTGGCAGAAAAGATGGGTCGCACCTGGCTTTCAGCGGGGCAATTGATTCGTGATTCGCATCGATTTGATGAATATACAAGCAAGGGTACGATGATTCCAGAAAATATCTTAGTGGATCTTCTATGGGAGAATATGGAAGCCGTGTTTAAAGAAGGGGGTGAAGTGATTTTTGATGGTCAGCCAGGCTCGGTCGAGCAGGTGGAAATGTTGAAGGAAAGAGGAGTTTTTTCACACACAGAGTTTGTAGTGCTACTAAAGGTACCAGAAGAAGAATTATTGAAGAGATTGGCTGAGCGAGGAAGAGAAGATGATAATGTGGACGTCTGGAAACAGAAAATATCATACTTTGAACAAAAAAGTTATTCATTTTTAACAGAGATGAAGTCACGTGGAGTACGGATTTATGAAGTTGATGGCGTGGGGTCAATTGAAGAAGTGAATCAACGTATTATGGAATTAGTTCAGAAAAATTAATTTAATTAAAAAATCGGAAAAATATTTCCGATTTTTTGTTGGTAGAGAAAATATTTATTTCTCAGGGCAGTTTGGTAAGGTAAGTACTTCGAAGCCAGTTTCAGTAACGAGAATGGTATGCTCGCAGTGACAGCCAATAGAACCATCAGAAAGGACGACGTCCCAACCGTTCTCCGGACTAACGTGATTATATGGTTTGCCAAGAGAGGACATTGGTTCAATACATAGAGTATCTCCTGGTTGGAGTATATAACCGTGCCCACGCTTACCATAGTTTGGGACCTCTGGTTCCATATGCATGGATTTGCCAATAAAGTGGCCAACATAGTTTTCGATAACACCTAGATGTCCACGACGCAAAACAGTTTCTACGGCATGACCAATATCGCCAAGGTGTGTGCCTGGGGCAACGGTGGCAATGCCGGCCCAGAGGCTCTTTTCGGTGGTCTTAATCATCTGTTTAACAGCAGGACTAGCTTTGCCAACGGTGGTAGTGAAGGCGGCGTCGGTATGATAGCCTTTATAACCAATTACTAAATCAAAAGAGACTTTGTCGCCATCCTGGAGGACGTAGTCACTATTAGGCGCGCCATGAACCAGCTCATCATTGACAGAGATACAGATGGCGCCAGGGAATTTTTGAGGGAGTTGATCATAGGAGACTATTGCTCCGGCGTCTGTAATTTTTTTACGAACCCAAGCATCTAGCTGGCGTTTAGTCATACCAACGTCGACATAGTCTCGGAGCTCGGCGAGAATTGTACCTAAAATTTTGCCACCCTCGCGCATGGCGGTAATTTTTTGAATATCCATGTATTAAATTATAGCACCGATATATTTTTTAAAATGTTTATGTTATAATACTAAGGATATGAATGACCAATTGCCTCGTTTTATGTTAGGAATCGATGTTGGAACACAGTACATTCGTGCGGTGGCGCTTTCTGAGTATCAAGGTGAGATATCGGTAATTGCTAATTCTGAGGTGAAAAATAATGGCGGAATGAGTAAGGGGGTAATTACAAATCTAGCTGGTCCGGTCGAGTCTTTGAATAGAGCAATCGTAATGATTGATCAGACGAGTGGAAAATCGTTGAAATCAGCCTATACTTCAATTAATGGCTCACAGGTTGGCGCAGTACAGACTCAAGGGATGATTTCGATTATGGGTGGGGAAGCTATTTCGCAAAATGATTTGAAGCGGATTCAAGAGATGTCGCTTGCGGGAGTAATCCCAAATAATCGAGAAGTCTTAAAAGTGATTCCTACGAATTATATTGTGGATGGTCAGTCTGGTATCCGAGATCCTTTGGGGATGAATGCAATGAAGCTTGAAATGCAAGCAAGTGTGGTTTCAGCGTTGGTGCCTTCTTGTTTAAATCTACGAAAATTAACCGAGAATGTGTCGATTGAGTCGCTAGAACTTATACCAACAGCGGTAGCTGCGGCAAGAGTTGTTTTGACTGAGCAGCAAAAGGATAATGGTGTTGCGGTGGTAGATCTGGGGGCTTCCACAACAAGCGTAGCAGTCTTTATGGATGGCTTTTTGCAACACTATGCAGTCTTAAACGCAGGCGCAAATAATATTACGAATGACCTTGCTATTGGACTTGCGATTAATCCAGGTGTGGCGGAAGAAATTAAGTTGCGCTATGTTTCGGCCGATTTTCCGGAGAGTGATAAGACGATCGTAACAAAGGTGGGTGACGAAACGGTGAGCTTTACAAAAGACGAAGTAAACCAGATTGTGAGGGAACGCTTGATTGATATCTTTGAACATGTAGAAAAGATTTTGAAACAAGCAGGCTATGCGCAGAAATTACCAGAGGGATTGGTGATTGTTGGAGGTGGTGCGATGATGCGAAACTTAGATAAGTTTGTAAAAGATTTACTCGGTATGGCTGTTAGAATAGGAAGACCAACGGAGAAGCTTGGTGGGGTATTTGATCTTGTTGAGAATCCAAAATATACGACAGCTTTAGGGCTGGCGCTAATGATGCATGACGACGAGTTGATGGCTGGCGAAGTTAGCGACGAAGCTCAAGAGGGCGGTTTATTCTCATTTTTGAATATTTTCAAGAAAAAGTAGACTATTTAAGAAAATACTACTTAACTAGAGAGAAAAATATGATAGACTAGAAGTAGTTATTTGTTAGATAGTGAGGAAAAAAGATGCCTGAAATTAAACCAACAGAGGTGGAAACAAAAGCAAGCATTAAAGTCGTGGGAGTTGGTGGTGCCGGCGGTTCTGCGGTTAACCGAATGAAAGAAGTTGGACTTTCTGGTGTAGAATTTATCGCAATCAATACCGATGCTCAGGCGCTACATTATTCAAATGCTGATACGAAAGTACATATCGGTAAAGGCCTGGGTGCTGGTGGTGATCCTGAAAAAGGTCAAACCGCTGCAGAGGAAAGCCGTGAGAATATTAAGGAGTCTTTGAAGGGCGCCGATATGGTGTTTATTACTCTTGGTGCCGGTGGTGGTACTGGCTCTGGTGCTGGTCCAATCGTAGCTAAAGAAGCAAAGGATCAGGGTATCTTGACTGTTGGTGTAGTGACTCGTCCATTTACTTTTGAGGGGGCTCAGAGGAAGCGTAACGCTGATAAGGCGATTAATGAAATGACCGATGCGGTTGATGCATTGATTACAATTCCGAACGACCGTTTATTACAGACAATAGATCCAAGAACACCGTTACTTGAGACTTTCAAGATTGCTGATGATGTGTTACGTCAAGGTGTTCAGGGGATTTCAGAATTAATTACCGAGCATGCCTTAATCAACTTAGACTTTGCTGACGTGAAGGCGATTATGAAAGATGCGGGATCTGCATTAATGGGTATTGGTCGTGCTTCAGGTGAGAACAGAGCAAAATTGGCTGCTCAACAGGCAATTGAATCACCACTTATCGAGGTAAAGATTGATGGCGCTCGTGGTGTGCTCTTCTCAGTGGCTGGTGGATATGATATGTCAATGTCGGAAATTCAGGAAGCTGCAGAGGAAATTACTGGTGCTGTTTCACCAGATGCAAATATCATTTTCGGTGCATCTATTCGTCCAGAATTACAAGATGAAATTGTGATTACCGTGGTGGCAACTGGATTTGATTCAGATGTTTATCGTCGCAAGCGTGCAGAAGAGGAAGAAAAGAAACGTACAGATGAGGCTTTGACTCGTGTGGAGAGTCTAAGGAATCAACAGCAGATTGTTGAGCCTACTCCAAGTTTTGCGCCAGAAGTTAATGAACAGAGTAGTGTAGAGGAATTTACGGCTACACCAAAAGAAAATATTTGGGATAAAATTGGCCGTCAGGATGAGGAAGAGGATTTAGAAGTCCCACCTTCTCTAAGAGCAAAACTACGCGGTAAGAAATAATGAAATATGGTCGGAGAAATCTGACCATATATAATCTTGAGGGCTAGAGGTTCTTGTAGGGTAATTGGAAGAATTATCTAGATAAAAAGGTGGAGGTAAAATATGCAAATGATGGGTATAAAAATCGGGGATAGTAAGGTACTTGAAAGTCGTGAGACTCCTGACGGTTCAATGATTCGACGTCGCCGTGTGACGGCAGATGGACATCGTTTTACAACTTATGAGCGTATAGAAATGCCGCCACTTGCAGTAATGAAACGTAGCGGAAACAGGGAGCCCTTTGATCGCGATAAGTTACATAAGGCAGTGAACCGTAGTGTGGGTAAATTTTTTAATTCAGACCTTGAAATCGAAGACGTGGTGAATAAAGTAGTGGAACGGGTGTATTCTCTTGGGCGTGACGTGGTTTACTCGAAGGAGATAGGACAGGCGATTTTGGATGTGCTGGCTAAAATTAATGAAGTAGCTTACGTACGATTTGCTAGTGTATTTTTACAGTTTAAGTCACTAGATGAATTCGAGAGAATTATCAGAGAACAAAGAGAGAAGCGGGAGGATTAAATGCGAATTGTAATTGTAGTAAAAACACATTCAGAATATTTCAGAGAAGCTGAAGAATGGAGCGTGGAATATGGACGAGAGACTGGGAGGGAAGTTGAGCTGATTGATCCGGAGACGATTGAAGGGGAGATTTTTGCGTCAACGAGAGATATTGTGCAGTATCCATGCTTGTTGGTTTTGGGCGGAAGTGGAGAGATTGTGAAAAAATGGAGTGGCTCGCCATTGCCACCGTTTGATCAAGTGTCTTATATGCTACGCAGCGTGTAAAATATATTGTATAATAAGGGGGATGAGTAAAATCAGGGAGAAAGCCTTAAGAATTTTTGCGCAAGCAAAAGAAATGCCTGGGTATTCTTTGTCATGGGAGAGACACTCTCTAAATGTAGCCAAAATAACAGAATCGATTACGAGAGCAATAATAGAGAATGGGGGGAGTCTGAATTTTACGAAGCTTGCGGATGAGTATCTGAGGTCAGACGAGGCGTTAAGTGGCGAAGAAATGATGGATATGGCTTTTTCTGCAGGGCTTCTGCATGATATTGGGCGATGCGTAGAGATAAAGGTTGGCTTACGTCATCCTATTTTAGGCTATAACTTATTAATGAGGGAAGGGTTGTCGGAGCTAGCACAGGTTTCAATGACTCATACATATTACGGATATAAACAGATAGAACGAGCTGAGTTCTGGGAAGAACTAGACCCAGAAAGCCTAGATTTTACACAGGACTATATGAAAGTGGCTGAGATTTCTGATTTAGATCTTTTGGTTCAGCTAGCTGATAATATGGGTCATGCGATGGGGGTGATGACGATTTCGGATCGTTTTTCTGATATATTGATTCGGCATGGGATTCGGTTTGCAGGTGATCATCTCAGAGAATTATTTAGGATAAAACAGTACTTTGATAAAAAAGCTGGAATAAATATATACGAGCTATTCAGGGAAGAAATTATTAGAACAACAATGATGGAACCGAACGGGGTGATGAGAGAAAAGCAAAATGTAACAGATGAAACGGAGGAGAGTTTATGAAATATCAAGCAAATACAAGAAGAAGAGCGATTGAATATGAAAAGGCAATTGTGGACTTCTGGAAAAAGAATCGAGTTTTTGAAAAATCAATCGAACAACGAGATATTAATAATGGATATGTTTTTTATGACGGACCTCCATTCATTACTGGCTTACCACACCACGGTACCCTACTATCTTCAATTGTTAAAGATGCTGTACCTCGTTTTTGGACGATGCGCGGTAAGAGGATTGAACGACGATGGGGGTGGGATTGTCATGGTTTACCAGCAGAGAACTTTGTAGAGAAACAATTGGGCATCACTGACAGGCGAGAAATTGGTACGAAGTGGCCACTTTCAACCTATATTACAAAGGCGCGTGAGTCAATGGTTTCAAATTCTGAAGCCTGGGAAGGTGTGATTGAGCGAGTTGGTCGTTGGGTGGATTTCCGTGGAGCTTATCGCACGATGGATAAAAATTTTATGGAATCGGTTTGGTGGGCGTTTAAAACTCTATATGACCAGGGGAAGATTTATGAGGGGCGTAAGGTTTTGATGTATGACACGAAATTCTCAACTCCTGTATCGAAGACTGAGGTGACGATGGATAATGATGCATATCAAACGGTAACTGATCCATCTGTCTATGTTAAGTTTGAAATTGTAAGCGAGGGGGGATTAAAGGGGGTTAAATTGCTAGCCTGGACAACAACACCTTGGACTTTGCCGGCAAACTTAACCTTGGCGATCAATAAGGAGCTTGAGTACAAAATTTACTCAGTCGGGGACGAGAAATTGATTGTGGCAAGTGAATTGGCAAAAAAAGCATTGGGGGAAGCAGAGGCGGTTAAAACCTTAAAAGGGAAGGAATTAATCGGTCTAGAATACAAGCCGCTTATGTGTAATTTCTCGAAAGAGGAACGTAAGAAGAATACTTATAAGGTTGTGGCTGCTGATTTTGTTTCAAGCTCTGACGGTACTGGCATTGTGCATATTGCGCCAGCCTACGGCGAGATGGACTACGAGCTGAGCTTAGAACAGAATGTGGATTTCATTGACTTACTTGATGAAGGCGGTTATTATCTTGAACCAGCAAAGAAATGGCTAAACGAAATGGGGGTACGCGACACAGATGAGTCTGGGATTGAGCTTTGGGCGGCAAATAAATTTATTGCAAAGGTGCTCGAGGAAAAAGGTATTATTTATAAGATTGAATATATTAAACATGAATATCCGTTTAATCCACGCTCGAAACAGAGGATTATCTATCGTGCATTCCCAAGTTGGTTTTTTGCAGTGAATGGAATGAAGAAGCAGTTAATTGAAGAAAATGAAGAAATTAACTGGTTCCCAGAGTACTTAAAACATGGTCGCTTCGAGAAGAATATTGAGGCGGCTCCAGACTGGAACTTGTCACGAGATCGTTTTTGGGCAACTGCAATGCCAGTATGGAAAGGTGATAAGGGAACTATTAAGGTGGTTGGCTCATACGATGAGCTATATGAACTATCTGGTGTCAGACTGGAAGACTATCACCGTCCTTGGGTGGATGAGATTGAATTTGATATCGATGGTGAACACTTTAAGAGAATTGAAAAAGTGCTTGATTGTTGGTTTGAATCTGGTTCGATGCCGTTTGCACAACTACATTATCCATTTGAGAATAAGGAGAAGTTCGAACAAAACTATCCAGCCGATTTTATCGTGGAGTATGTGGGACAGGTGAGGGCTTGGTTTTATTATGTGCACGTGGTGAATACTGCGCTATTTGGTAGGAAGGCTTACAGAAACGTGATTACAACTGGCACAGTGGCAGGTAATGATGGTCGTAAGATGTCAAAGTCACTTGGAAACTATACTGACCCGACGGAGTTAATGGACAAATATTCGGCCGATGCGCTACGCTTCTTGATGCTTTCATCGCCAGTGCTAGCTGGAGAAGATTTTGCCTTGATTGATAAGGATGTTTCGGATGTTGCGAGAAAATTATCGATGATTTGGAATGTGTACGACTTCTTTACGATGTATGCTTCTGTGGATGGTTTTGATTCAAAACAAGCGATTGCAGTTTCGAAACTGGAGAACCCTCTGGATATTTGGTTGGTTTCAAGAGTGTATGAGCTACGTAATGAAATTACTAAGGGAATGGAGGCCTATAATATTCCAAGCGCGCTAGCAAATGTACTATTATTTATTGACGATTTGTCAAACTGGTTTGTGCGACGCTCAAGGAGGCGCTTCTGGAAATCAGAGGATGATACTGATAAAAATGCGGCATACTCTACCCTATACTTTGTGTTAGTATATCTTGCTAAGATTTTAGCCCCATTTACGCCATTCTTAGCGGAAGAGTTATATCAGAAAATGACTGGAGCAGAGTTCGATTCTTCAGTGACAGAATCAGTACATCTATTGGATTGGCCGGAAGCGGGGGAGATCAATCAGGAAGTACTTGAGGAGATGGCGAGAACTCGCGAGATCATTACTGAGGGTTTAGCTTTGAGGATGAATAAAAGCGAGACTGAGGAACAAATCAAGGTAAGACAACCACTTGCTGAATATATTTATGAAGGTGAAGCACTGGATGAATATTATGAACAAATTATTGCGGATGAGGTTAACGTAAAATCAGTGAAAGTTGGTGAGAAGTCTTATCTTGATAAGCATTTGACTGAAGAACTGCTCGAAGAAGGTTTTATTCGTGAGTTAATTCGCTTTGTACAGGCTGCGAGAAAGAAAGCTGGACTTGAGGTTGATGACAGAATTAAGCTATCGATTGACACCGAAATTAGTGAGAACTGGCAGGAGATGCTAAAAGCGGAAGTCTTAGCCGTAGAACTTGAGCGGGATAATAATTACCAGTATGACGAAGTTGTAAAAGTTAATGGTAAAAATATTACTATCTCGCTAGAAAAAGCCTAATAAGAAAGACAAAAACAAGAAGGGCACGTGAAGATGCGTGTCCTTTTTTTATTGGGGATAGACGTAATTAATGAGTTTTGATGGGTGAGATGATAGAGGCAGATTTTAAAATAAAAGAATAGTACCAATAAAGTATTGACAAATAAGCATAAACATGATATCATTAAAACAAGTTAGATAATAAATAAAAACAAAAAGCAAATAAAAATAAATCTAACAGAAAAGGAGCGGTGGGGAAGCTAGAGAACAATAATAAATAAAATAAGTGAGGAATAAGACCAATGTAAAGGTAAGATAAAAACAGCAATATAAATATATAAAATAAAACGAGAAAGAGATAAAGAATGAAGAGAGGTCAATTCTAAGAGCCATTAAGAACAAGCTTAGGATTGACAAGGAAAGTAAGAGGCTACTTATTAAAAAAAATAGGTAGCCTTAAAAAATAAATTAATTAATTTATTCAGTTGCATTTTGGAAAAATATGCTAGAATAGAATAAATAAGCAAAAGATAAAAACAAAAAGAAGGGGAAGATATGACGTTTGAATTTTTCAACGATGAATCAGGATATAGTTTAAAAAAGACAGTAAGTCCGGAAGCTCAGGCTAAGATCTTGGCCAGGCTTGGACGAGCCGGTTTGAAAATTGCTTAGATTTTTAACTTTAGACTTGGCTAGAGACCGAGATTTTTGATGAAAATAGCACCTTGGGTGCTATTTTTTTGTATAAATAAATTATTCAATTAAATGAAGAGTTATTTTTTTGTATGTACACTGTCTGTAAAAAGTTTATTCAACTTTTCAAAAAAGCTTGATCAGAAGATGAATTGACCGAAGTTATGTAAATGTATAAAAAAATAAATAAAGATGTTGACTATTTTTAACACTAGCGATATGATTGGGGCATAAAAGTCATATTTTTAACATAAAAACTAATAGAAAGGTCTTTATCGCTATGGTAGAAGATGAGACGAGAGTAGTTGGTGCTGGGGTACAGACTGCGCCGTTAAATGAACCTGATCTTACGGGTTTGACACAGGATCAATTAATTGATCTTTTTGTGAATAACCTGGTTGAAGAAAAAGGGCAAAATATTTCAGAAACAGAGAAGCAGCAAATCGCTGAGGATCTTAAGGATGCCGTAATGACAGAGATCTTAATGAGCCTACCTGATTATTTGGTGAACAAAATAAATGACAGTTTTGAAAATGGGACTGCTTCAGAGGAAATGATTGAGTCTGTAGTTGAAGAATCTGGTGTTGATGCTAGCAAGATAGCTGAAAAAGTAATGATTAAATTTAGAGATGATTATCTAAATAAAAAGGAGGAGATGTAAGATGAGTGATCCTAATAAACTTGGTAATGGGAGAAATGTTGATGACTGGGAAGATATCGGCGATCTAATTAATTTTGCTCCTGTTAATAATAATGTGGAACCATTAAAATCTTCCAAGATAAATATTGTTGATGACGCGGATGATAAAGATAGCGATAAAAATAAGTCATCAGATAAATCTATGAGTTTTAATGATTACATGATGGGTCGATACGGTTATACAGCGGATATCCATGATTTTATTAATGATGGAACTAATAATATATCGGGTAAAGAACCGGTTATTACCGTCGGCCAAGATGATTTGAAAGATGGTAAGGTCAGTGATAGTCTTTTGGCGAGCATTAATGGAGCCCAGGCGTACTACCGTAATGATCGTATTAATAAACTCAATAATGCTGGTGATAAAGACGATACTAAGATCAATAATGACGATGAAGGGGTTCCTGTAACAGGACAGCCAAATAAGCCTAGTGACTCTAAGGATACTGTTAAAGATGGTGTAGATAACGATACTGATAGTAGGGTAAACCGTATGGATACGAATGGTAATAAAGTTCGTAGTATCATGGATCGCTTCAAAAAGACTGGTATTGGTAAACTCTTTGTCGGGGCTTGTATTGTTACTGCGTTGGTTGGTATGTTTGGTGCGACACATCAGAATGGTTTTAAGAATGGAGAAGCTAGTGCGACAGCAAAGATAGAGTCTCAGCTTAATGCTGGTTCTAATGAAAACCAAGAAGATGGAACGGGCTCTGAGGGAGCGACTAATCAGCTGGATGAGACTGCTACTGCTTCAAGCACGGAAAAAAGTGCCGAAAAACTTAACACAAATGCGGATGTCAGATATGTTGATGGTGAGGTATTTACAGATGTAAACCAGGAGTTTGGTGGTGATAACACAGGTGCTGATTTATTAGACAACAAAAATATTGAATCTACACATGCTGATCCTCTTACTAATAAGCTAGCAAAATGGGTTGATAATGAAGGTAACGTATTTGAGGCGGCACAGGCAAACCCAGAGGCGCAAGCTGCTTTCAAGCTCGAGGTGAATAGTGAAATCAATCGTCGTATTGGTAATATTGCTCCATTAGTCCAGGAGGGCTATGTTCTTGGTTACTTTGGTGAGGGAGATAATATTAATAACGCTAATATGACCCAAACAGGTTATGAATTTTCAACTGACTCAAATGAATATCAGAATAAGAAGGAGTTAATTCAGGCAGACTACATTAACCGAGTAGGTGAAAAAACGTACAAAATTGGTCTTCTAAGAAAAGGTCAACACTATGCATCTATTGGTGCAAGAAAAATAGTAAATCCAGACGGTACGGCAAGGCCGAACTTCTTTAGCGATAATGACGTCAATGCCAGCATTAATGGCACAATGTATCTGGAAGAATTTGATGCTGCAAGTGGATTAAACTACTATGATGCACATCCTGAAATTAAGGAGCGTGTATTAAGGGTGTTAGATCTAATTAAAACGGGAGCATCTGAAGATGTAATTCAAGATGCTATGAATTCATGGACTGTCGTACGATTACTTGGTTGTATGCAGTATGGTGCTATAAAGAAAACACCGAAGCCAACTCCTAATAAAGAGATAACACCAACTCCGGATAAAGAGATAACACCAACTCCTGATAAAGAGATAACACCAACTCCTGATAAAGAGATAACACCAACTCCT
>ERZ772766.255-NODE-255-length-32690-cov-6.238977_pt1 | contig 32690 bp, 26 predicted proteins | sample MGYA00511379_ERZ772766 | MGnify/ENA primary metagenome ERZ772766 (study PRJEB29015, sample SAMEA2737895) | human oral metagenome | biome: human oral; feature: human-associated habitat; material: dental | place: China | collected 2116 ...
GTTCATTGCTTATTTGCTACTGTGGCTCACACCGTTTATCACATAAGATTTCATATAATCCCTCCTAACTCACCATTAACCATTAATCATTAATCATTAGTTTAGAAAAGAGTTACTATGAAAGCACTTGTAATTATAGATGTTCAAAACGATTTTATGCCTACCGGTACATTACCTGTACCCCAAGGCGACCAAATAATTCCCTTTATCAATGCCGAAATGACACAAGGGTATGACCTTATTGTTGCAACACAAGATTGGCACCCTGCTACTCATAAAAGTTTTGCAAGTCAGCACGCAGGTAAAAAGCCTTTTGAAGTAATACAGCTCGGAGGTATCGACCAAATACTGTGGCCAGACCACTGTGTGCAAGGTACTTTCGGAGCTGAACTGCATAAAGATTTAGATATTCGTCCCATTGCAGCCATCTTTCGCAAAGGAATGAACCCCGAAGTGGATAGCTACAGTGCTTTTTTTGATAATAATAAACAGAACAACACAGGATTACACGGCTTTTTGCAAGACAAAGGCATTACAGAACTCGTATTTTGTGGCTTAGCAGGTGATTTTTGTGTAGCTTATAGTGCCAATGATGCCAAAGCCTTAGGCTATAAGGTAAGTTTGTTCGACAAAGGTATAAGGTCAATCAATTGCTAAAAAATAAATATTAAAAGAATAATATGTTAAAAATAGAAGTGAAATATATTGCTTATATAATATTAGCTGTGGCTTTTGCGGGTTGTGATACACCTTTCTTCTCTCCAAGAGAAAACTACCAAACACCCTTTGAGCAAACTGATGGTACCAAGAGCTCATCATATCAGGAAGTAATAGAGTACTACAAAGATTTATCGAAAGAATTTGCATCTATTTCCTTTAAAACAATGGGGCAAACCGATAATGGTCAGCCGTTGCACTTGGTAATCTACAGTCCCGATGCCGAGTTTAATCTCTCCAAGTATCACAAAGATAGAACCATTGTTTTTATTAATAATGCTATTCACGGCAACGAACCTGATGGAGTGGACGCTACTATGTTGCTCTTTCGTAATTTGGCGCAGAATGAAATCAAGCTTTCCAAAAATGTGATAGTAGTAACTATCCCAGTGTACAATATAGGCGGAATGCTCACAGGTAAGAAAAATAGTGAAGCAAACTACAATTTGAACTGTGATTTTGTAAAAGCTGATGTAGAAAATACCTTATCGTTTGCTAAAATCTTACAAGAAGTACAGCCAGATATCTTTATTGATAACCACGTAACTGATGTAGCTAATGCTTCTTATGTGTTAAGCTATTCTACCTCACAAATTGAGAAGTTAGGCGTTTTTACAGGAGGTTATGTACGTGATGCTTTATTGCCACGTCTCTCTCAGCAGTTAGAAAAAAGACAACTCCCTTTCCAAAGCGATAGTTTGAGAACCCCTTTTAAGCAATTAACCTTATCCTCACACCCCGATATTCCTCGATATGCCACTGGTTATGTCAGCTTGTGGAACTGTATGAGTATCCGCATTAATACTAATGCACAAAAACCCTACAAACAACGCGTAGAAGCTAACTATGAGATGATGAAGACCCTTGTAGAAATAGCCGATGCTGACAATCAGTATATCAAACAAGTAAAAATCAAACAAACAGAGGCTGATAATGCACAAAAAGAATATTCGTTGGAATGGGAAATAGATTCTACTCAATATACAAAAGTAGATGAAAAACCTCTTTACAATCATTTTAAACCAGTGCAGAGTGTTAGTATTCCTCAAAGTTATATCGTTCCTAAAGTATGGCAAAGAGTAATTGACCGCCTAAAAGCTAACGGTGTAGCAATAACAGAAATAGAGAAAGATACGCTGATGAATGTAACATCTTATCGCATTGAGAATTTTAAAACTTATACCTATCCGTTTGAGGGGCATTATTTGCATCACCAAACACAAGTGAGTCCTCAGAAAGAAAAAGTACAACTTTACAAAGGCGATTATCTTATTGAGGTAGCGCAACCCGCTAAACACTATCTGTTAGAAACCTTAGAACCTCAAGCACCTGATTCTTTCTTTAATTGGAACTTTTTTGATAGTATTTTAAGGAAAGAAGAAGGTAAAAATGCACCTATTTACCCTATTTACCGAAAAGAATGATTTAAAAGTAACATTATTATGAAACCATTATTATTTATTTTATGTGTCTTGCCTACTTTTTCTATAGCGCAAGACCTAACTGTAATGACCTATAACATTCGTTGCGAAGTTCCTCAAGACGGTGTAAACGCTTGGACTGATGGCAATAGGAAAGAAAAGGTATTTACAGTGCTTACAGAGGCAAACCCCGATATCTTTGGAGTACAAGAAGCCTTACCACACCAACTTAAATTTTTGGAAGAGCGTTTCCCTACTTATCAGCGTGAAGGTGTAGGGCGTGACGACGGCAAAGAAGCGGGTGAACATTCGGCTATTTTCTTCAAAAAAGGTCGTTTTACCTTGCTCGACAAAGGGAACTTTTGGCTTTCTCAAACTCCTGAGGTGCCTTCCTTAGGCTGGGACGCTACCTGCTGTAACCGCATCTGCTCTTGGGTAAAACTCAAAGATAAAAAGACGATATTTTGGGTGTTCAATCTCCATTTCGACCACGAAGGCAAAGTAGCTCAGGTACAAAGTGCCGATTTGGTTTTACAGAAAATTAAAGAGATTGCCAAGAGCGGGAAAGTCATCTTAATGGGTGATTTCAATCTTCCTACTGAGCACCCTGCCGTACAAAAAATAGCATCTCAGTTGTACGATACCCAGTTATCACCCACTAATAAAACACCTAATATGGGTACTTTCAATGCTTTTAAAACCGATGAACCTTTAAAAGGACATATAGATTTTATCTTTGTTCAGAAGTCTATAAAAGTAAAACAATATAAAATTATAGAAACCCGCATCGATGGTCTCTATCCTTCCGACCACTTACCTGTATGGGTAGAATTACAACTAAAATAAACTTTTTAAAACAGTATGAAACAGTATTTATCTGACCGTATCAACGCTATGGAAGTATCGGCTACCTTAGGAATGGCAGCCAAAACGCGTGAACTAAAAGCCAAAGGCAAGGACATCATTGGTCTTAGCTTAGGCGAACCCGATTTCGATATCCCTGATTTTATAAAAGAAGCAGCTATCGAGGCAGTACAACAGAACTACAGCAAATATACTCCTATTGATGGTTATTTGGAATTGAGAGAGGCGATTTGCGAAAAGTTCAGACGCGACAATAACCTTCATTACAAGCCGTCACAAATAGTAGTATCTACGGGAGCTAAACAATGCTTGGCAAATGTAGCCTTGGCGATGCTCAATCCCGGTGACGAGGTGATATTTCCTGCTCCTTATTGGGTGAGTTATAAGGAAATAGCTAAAATGGCAGGAGGCGTTCCCATAGAGGTTCACACAACCATTGAGAACGACTTCAAAATAACTCCAGCTCAGTTGGAAGCAGCTATTACTCCTAAAACTAAAATGGTATGGTTTAATACCCCTTGTAACCCCAGTGGTTCTATATACAGCAAAGAAGAATTAGAAGCTCTAGCCGTAGTGCTTAGAAAACACCCTAACATCTTTATTCTCTCTGATGAGATTTATGAGTATATCAACTTCACCAATGAGAGAGTAACTAGTGTAGCCGAAATCGACGGACTTTATGAACGTACCATCACCGTAAATGGAATGTCCAAAGCCTTTGCAATGACCGGCTGGCGCATAGGTTATATGGGTGCCCCTGAATGGATTGCTAAAGCCTGTACCAAAGTACAAGGACAAATAACTAGCGGTGCTAATGCCATAGCTCAACGCGCTTCTATCACTGCTCTGAAAGCACCTAAAAGCAAAATACAATATATGGTAGACGAGTTTAAAAGGCGTAGAGATTTAGTATTACAACTCCTAAGTGAGATTGATGGGTTTAAACTCAACGTCCCCGAAGGAGCCTTTTATGTGTTCCCCGATGTATCGTCTTTTTTTGGCAAAACCCTAAGAGGTCGCAATATCCATAACGCAACCGAATTCTCTTTATATCTGTTAGAAGAAGCAATGGTAGCTACTGTTACAGGTGAAGCCTTTGGTGATGCTAATTGTATTCGCTTTTCGTATGCCGCTTCTGAGAAAGACCTACGAGAAGCTATAAGACGTATAAAAGAGAGTTTGCAATAATTAAAAACACTTTTTCAGTTTTGGTTTGCACATTCAATTAAAAATAGTACTTTTGCGCCTAAAAAATAAACGACTAAAGAATCATTGTAAAATTAAAGTAGTGTTATGGCAATAGCAGATAGCAAGACTATTAAATACCTAAAGTCTTTTTACATAAAGGATTATCTTATTATCATCTTAGGGCTTATATCATATGCGATAGGAATTACAGGCTTTATAATGCCTAATGGGATAGTAACAGGAGGTTTGGCAGGTATCTGTCTTATCTTGAATTATAAGTTAGGAGCCGACTTGGCTATTACCTATTGGATTATCAACTTTATACTCTTGGTGATAGGCTTTAAAGCAATGAGTAAGCAATTCACCTACCGAACACTTATCTCTATAACTATTCTATCGGGATTGATTTGGGCTGGGAAAGAGTATTTAATGCCTTACTTTATAGAACACCCTCCTTTGAGAGACGACTTCTTAAATGTAATTATGGGAGGATTGCTATGCGGTACAGGTTTAGGATTGGTTTATTCAGCTAACGGAAGTACAGGAGGCACTGATATAATAGGCTTTGTTATTACCAAGTATTACAGCATCAGTATAGCGCGTATTCTTTTGGTGGTGGACGTGTGTATCGTGCTATCGTCTTTTTTCATTTTGGAACGCCAAGACAATTCACTCGAAAAGACTATTTATGGACTTATCCTCTTACCTCTGATGTGGCAGATGGTAGAAATTGTTATCAATGGAGCAAGACAGTCGGTGCAGTTGTTTATCTTCTCTAAACACTATGATGAGATAGCGAACCACATCAATAGTGAACTCAAACGCGGTTGTACTATTATCGATGGGATAGGTTGGTATTCTAAATCCTCACAAAAAATAGTGATTGTAATAGCTCGCCGCACAGAGGCTACTTCTATCTTCCGTTTGGTGCGAACAATAGATCCTGTTGCCTTTGTAACGAAGACTAACGTAATGGGGGTTTATGGTAATGGTTTTGATAAATTAAAGTAAAATATTTTTCAGGTTTTAGAAAAAGTACTATATTTGCACGTTCAAAACAAAAAAGAATGATTCAGAGAATACAAACTATTTATATGCTGTTGGTAGTGATTGTAGCTACCGTAGCCGTCCCGATGCTTTTCAGTATAGATTGGCTTAGGAGTATCTTATTAGGGATAACAGCAATATTGGCTCTATACACCATATTTAAATATAAGAAAAGAAGTGTTCAGCAGTGGCTTAACAGGCTGAACGTCCTTATAAATTTTACTTTACTAGGAATATTTGTATATCGAATGCTAAACTCATCTGGAGAAGGCTTGCTTTCGGAGAAAGGTGTTGGGGTTTTCGTACCCGTGCTTTCTATCGTTTTTTTGTTTTTAGCCAACAAGGCTATCAGACGGGACGAGAAGCTCGTAAAATCAGCAGACCGATTGCGATAGACCTATAATCTTAGTAGTGTTGTGCGTTAAAAAAATCCTAAGTGTTTAAACTTAGGATTTTTTTATTATCTTTGTGCCCTATTTATTAAATAAATCAGATAATGAAAAGAACATATGCAGGTATTCCAACAGAAAATGCAACGCTGGAAAACTCGAAAGTAATGCTGGTAACAGTACCTTATGATGGTACGTCTACTTGGGGTAAAGGAGCCGATAAAGGACCTGAATTGTTTTTAGATGCCTCAGAAAATATGGAGCTATACGATATTGAAACAGATACCGAGCCTTATCTCAACGGAGTGTTTTTAGCAGGTGAAGTAAGCGAAAACAGTTCGCCTGAGGCAATGACACAAGCGGTTTATGAAAAAACCCAAGAACTATTGAAGCACGAAGATAAGCTATTTACTCTTTTTGGCGGAGAACACTCAGTGTCTATTGGTTCTATACGTGCCGTAGGTGAAAAGTATGAAAAACTCACAGTATTGCAACTTGATGCCCATACTGATTTGCGCCCTGAGTATCACGGTTCAACCTCTAATCACGCTTGTGCCGTATTTGAAGCTAACCAAAAACACAAATTAGTACAAGTAGGTATTCGCTCGATGGATGTAGAGGAAAAGCAATATTTACCAAAAGGACGTGTATTTTTTGCTCACGAAATAGCTAAAAACAAAGAGTGGGTTGAAGATGTACTTGACAAGGTATCGGGGAATGTATATATCACGATAGATTTAGACGCTTTCGATCCTGCTATTGCACCTTCAACAGGCACTCCTGAACCAGGAGGATTGCAATGGTACCCTACTCTTAAACTCTTACGTAAAGTGTTTAAAAAATGTAATGTGGTAGCGTTTGACATTGTAGAACTAATGGATAGTCCGCAGGCTAAGCCTACGGCTTTCTTGGCAGCTAAACTTTATTACAAGATGTTAGCTTATTATTTTAAATATAGAAGTAAGAAAAAAGAGAATAAAGGTATAGAAGAGCTTTTTGCGAAGAAGGGATAAATTAATGATTATAAATAATAAAAAAGGCTATTTGATTTTTCAAATAGCCTCTTTTGTTTATCCTTTTAGTACTTGATGTAAGAATTTATCGAAAATAATCTTAAACCATTCAGTATACCGATGCGGGTGCTTAGCAATATCTTCCTTTATCTTTTCTGGAAGTTCCCAACGCCAATCGGCTACTTCTTCAGGGTTGATAGTAGGGGAGGCGTTATAGTATCCTATGAGAATATGGTCGAGTTCGTGTTCTGTAAGCCCGTTATCAAAAGGGGCTTTGTAGATAAAACTCAATATATCAGTGAGTTCTGTAACAAAACCCATTTCTTCTTGTAAGCGACGCTTGCCTGCTTCAATAGTTGTCTCGCCCTGACGTGGGTGACTGCAACAAGTATTCGTCCACAAGTTAGGCGAATGATATTTGCTAGCAGCTCTTTGTTGTAGCATAATCTCCCCTTTATCGTTGAGTATAAATACCGAGAAAGCCCTATGTAATAAGGCTTTTTGGTGTGCTTCAAGCTTCCCCATTAAGCCTATGGGAGTATCGTGTTCGTTCACTAATATTACTTGTTCTTCCATATTTGCAAATAGGAGTACTTATTTTACTTCCATTCTATCGCCTTTTTCAATTCCCCATTTATCGGACAATCCTCCATTGATTTCTAATACATACATAGCGGGTTTCTCTGAAGGTAAAGAGGTTTCGTCGTAAGGGCGAGCGTTTTTAGCTATACTTACCACCTTTTTATCTTTATCTAAATAGATGATATCCAAAGGTATTTCAGTATTTCTCATATAGAAAGAACGAGGAGCTTCTTCTGGAAAAATAAACCACATTCCTTGATGTTCGTCCATTGAAGAGCGGTACATTAGTCCTAAGGCACGCTCCTCATCATTTTTAGCAAATTCAACTTCAATAGTTTGGATAAGAGAGTCGTTTTTAAAGATAGAGAGTTCACCGTCCCGAGTAAAATCAATATCCTGAGGAGTGATTTCTATTTCTTGTACTCTATTACTCTCATTAGAGAAGAAACGAGGTAAAATAAGGGCAATAGCTGCTAAGGCTACCAATACTAATGCTACAATTACAAAGTGTTTTCTAAAAAATTGCATTCTAATTATAAAATTTAAATTTTAACTCTAATTAAGTTCTAAAATGTTCACAAAATTAATATTAATACTTACGTGTTTCGATGCGATTTCTGAATAACAAGTAGAAACCTGCTAAGATAAATGGAATACTGAGCCACTGACCAGTAGAGAGCAAGCCGAGAGAGCTTTCGAAACCTCCTTGACTTTCTTTTACAAATTCCACTGCAAAACGAATACTCCACAAGAGTACTAAAAATAGTCCAAAGATGAAGTAAGGTTGGTCTTTTTTGTCAGTTTTCCAATACACATACCACAATACCCAAAACAAGCAAAAATAGCCAAAGGCTTCGTATAATTGTGCAGGGTGTTGGTAAGGGATAGAAGCTAAAATATCAGCATAACGAGGGTCGTGAGCAATGAGTTTATAAGCAGTTTGAGGGTCGGTTTGTTCAGTAATAGCCATTGCTCGACGGGGAGAGATAGCTCCGCCTTGTACAAACTTCACCCCTAACGGATAAGTATTGCTTACTATTTTGCCGTTGATTTCGGAATTGAAAAAGTTACCAAAACGCACAAACATACCTCCGATAGTGATAGGAATCACCACACGGTCTAATATCCACGATAGGCTAATATCTTTATACTTACGTACATACAGTATCATTGCGATAATAATACCTACGGCAGCTCCGTGACTTGCTAAACCTGAAAAGCCTGTAAGCTCCCAACCGCCACCGGGTTTCTCTTTAATAGGTAAAAAGATTTCGAGCAAGTGGTCTTTGAAATAATCCCAATTGTAAAATAAGCAATCACCTAAACGTGCGCCTACTAAGGTAGCTATAGCGGTATAAACGAACAAGGTGTCCAGCTGTTGTACTGTTTTGCCTTCGTTCAGATATATTTTTTTAGTGAGAAACCACCCCAAGCTAAAAGCCACGATAAACATCAAGCTGTAATAGCGAAGTGAAAAAGTACCTATAAAAGGTAGGTTTAAAGAGGCAAGAATCTCATTAGAATTCCATATAAAATTTAAAGCAATCATTAGTATTTATTTTTGAGATGCAAAAGTACGATTTTTATTTAAAACGACAAGTTATTTATAAAATTAATACCCGGTTAATGCCAATAATACCAATAATACCAAAGTTAATACTAGAAATGCCAATAATACTAATAATGATGATTGAGTGAATAGAATAGGGCAGATTGGGGCTTGGGGTAATGAACTAAAATGTACTGAGATTTTTCTGTTAAAGAATATTAAATACCGCAGATTTTTTAAATTTATACCACAAGGTCTTATTTTAAACCTCAAAAATACAAAATATTGATAAACAATATATTGGTTTAATTTTTATCTTTTACTTTTGAGCCATCTCAACCGAAGGAAGAGCGAAGGTAAGGCGAACCTAAACCGAAGCTAAGGCGAAGATAAGCCCTTAGTATGCTGTATATCAACTCATAAAAAATGCTCTTCTTATTATTGAGAAAAAAGTGTTAAAATCGGGTATATTGCGAGGAAAACGCAAAAAAACTTTGCAGTATAGAACAACCATTAGCAAAGTTACTGAATACAAACCAATGACAAATATTTGCTTTTGAGTTTGAATTGCTATATCTTTGCACTTTAGAATTAACTGTTAATCATTTATCAGTAACCATTAAATAAATGCTTAGAATAGAAAATATCAGTAAACAATATGGCGACTATACGGCTTTAGACGATGTGTCGTTACATATCCCTAAGGGGAGTATCTTTGGTCTGCTGGGACCTAATGGGGCGGGAAAAACCTCACTGATACGTATTATCAACCAAATTGTATTGCCCGATGCGGGTAAAGTGTTCTTCGACGGAGAACTGTTACAACCTAAGCATACGGCACAAATAGGCTATTTACCCGAAGAGCGTGGTTTGTACAAAACGATGAAGGTAGGTGAGCAGGCTTTGTATTTAGCACAACTGAAAGGATTGAGCAAGGAAGAAGCTAAGGAGCGACTTAAATTTTGGTTCAACCGTCTTGATATTGGCGATTGGTGGCACAAAAAAGTACAAGAGCTCTCCAAAGGTATGGCACAGAAAATTCAATTTTTGGTAACTGTACTTCACAACCCTAAACTGCTGATATTTGACGAGCCTTTTAGTGGTTTCGACCCCATCAATGCGAATATTATCAAGGACGAAATTCTATACTTACGGGAGCAAGGAGCAACGATTATCTTTTCTACTCACCGAATGGAATCGGTTGAAGAGTTGTGCGACCATATTGCGCTAATCAATAAATCGCGTAAGATATTAGATGGTAAACTCATCGACATTAAGAGGGCTTATAAAAACAACTTGTATGAAGTAGGTTTAAAAGTTGCTGAGGAGCAGAAAACAGCCCTCTTAGCTGAACTTAAAAGCCAATTTGAAGTGAGTGAGACAAATTTTAAAACGCTATATGACGAGTTAAAATTACATATCCAGAAGAAAGAGGGACAAACGGCTAACGATTTGTTGCAATACCTCACTACACGTGCCGAAGTAACGCACTTTGTAGAGTCTATCCCCTCAGTAGATGAGATTTTTATATCGACCATTAATAAATTGAAAGAATAGTATAAGATGTCTGAAAGGTCTTCCGCTATAACGGAGTAAGTGAATAAAGAGAGGGAAGGTTCTTTATTGAATATAGATTTTTAACCTCCTCCGTTCCCCCTCCAAAGGGAGACAGTCCGTAATCAAACCTCCAAGAGGAGGAGCTGTAGCGACACAAAAGAGACTTTTAGATAGCATAAATTGACAAATTAAGATGAAATACTTAGGAATTATTACTCGAAGAGAGTACTTAAATAAAATACGTAATAGGTCGTTTGTAATAATGACGTTTGTAAGTCCGTTGATACTTGTTATCTTTGCGCTTGTGATTGGTTTTTTGACCAACGTAAACAATAAGAGCAAGGCTAAGGATATTGTGATTGTAGACGAGAGTGGACTCTATGCCAACACTTTTGAGAATACCGAGACTATTCAGTACGAATATCTCAGCAATGTTTCACTCAAAGATGCCAAAGCCGAAGTGTTAGCAAAAAGCAAATATGGATTGTTGTATATCCCTGATAAAGGCGACCAAAATATTGCTTTTTATAGTGAAGAGTCGCCTTCGTTATCGCTTACCAGTGAGCTTACTAATGCTATGGAGCGGACACTCTTTCAGCATAACCTTACTAAAAAAGGGATTGACAAAAAAGAGATAGATGCCGCTAAAACGCATATAAGCATACAAATGGAGAATTTTACGGGAGAGAAGACCTCGGAGTTGGATAACGTAATGAAAATAACCATTGGAGGCATAGCGGGGTATCTTATTTTTATGTTTATCATCATCTATGGTAATATGATAATGCGCAGTGTGATAGAGGAGAAAACCAATCGCATTGTGGAAATCATTATCTCATCAGTTAAGCCTTTTGAACTAATGTTAGGCAAGATATTGGGTACTTCATTAGCGGGTCTTACCCAGTTTGCGATATGGATAGTTATAGGAGGTGTACTGTTGGCATTAGCACCCTCCTTCTTTGAAGTAAATACCTCTGCACAAGCGGTACAAGGAGCGGGAAACGTGTCGGAAATCAACAATATAGTGGCTGCTTTGTACCATTTCCCTTTTGCGGAAACCTTTGTGGTGTTCCTATTGTTCTTCATAGGAGGTTATTTGCTATACAGTTCGCTTTATGCGATGATTGGCGCAATGGTAGACAACGAAACTGACACACAACAGTTCCTAATGCCTATATTATTACCGCTAATATTAGCCTTTTATGTAGGTATGTTCTCGGTAATTGAAGAGCCTCACGGTACGATTTCGGTAGTGTTTTCATACATACCTCTCACTTCGCCCGTAGTAATGTTGATGCGCATACCGTTTGGGGTAGCGTGGTGGGAAGTACTGATTTCCCTCGTTATTTTGTATCTCACTTTCTTTGCGGTCATTAAATTAGCATCTAAGATATACCGCATTGGTATCTTGATGTACGGCAAAAAAGCTAGCTATAGAGAGGTGTGGAAATGGCTCAAAATGAAGTAAAATGAAGCTAAAAAATCAATATATTAACCGCGAATTGAGTTGGCTAAAATTCAATGCACGCGTACTTCAAGAGGCAGCCGATGAGCGAGTGCCTCTATTGGAACGTTTGCGTTTTGCGGGTATTTTCTCGAACAACTTAGATGAGTTCTTTAAAGTGCGTTACGCTACTGTAAAACGAGTGGCGATGAACGAAACCTCAGATAAAGAACTGGGGGTACACGCCAAAGAGCTCTTGGAAGAAATTACCAAAGAGGTAATACAACTACAAGATGAGAGTTTGAAAATTATTGCCACTATTACCAAGGAATTGGAGAAAGAGCAGATATTTATAGTAGATGAAAAGACGTTATTACCCGAGCACGAAGCCTTTGTAAATACCTATTTCTACGATAAAGTACGCCCCGCCCTCTTTACTATTATCCTTAATGATTTAGAGAAGTTCCCACAACTGAAAGACGATGTGGCGTATTTGGCAGTGAAAATGACCTTAAAAGAAGAAGACGAAAAAACCTCAGGAGTACAAAAGTTCTTTTCATCACGTGTTTATAAAGAAAAAATACAGTACGCCCTTATTGAGTTGCCTGCTACCCTCGACCGTTTTATAGAGTTGCCTCAAATAGGGGATAAGCATTATATTATTATGCTTGATGATGTGATACGCTTTTGCTTGCACAAGATATTTAATATTTTCAATTACGAATCGCTTACGGCAAATATGATTAAAATCACCCGTGATGCCGAGTTGGACATAGACGATGATTTGAGCAAGAGCTTTATCGAGAAACTCTCGACCAGTATAGAAGACAGACGCAAAGGCGAGCCGGTGCGCTTTGTGTACGACAAGATGATAGACAAGGACACTTTGCAATTTTTATTAGAGAAAATGGGTATTATGAAAACCGACAGCGTAATCCCAGGAGGGCGCTACCATAACCGCCGCGACTTTATGAACTTTCCCAGCTTAGGGCGTAAGGATTTGACATATGCCTCTATACAGCCACTACCTGTACAAGGACTCACCTCAGAAGAGAGTTTGCTAAAGAAAATTGCCGAAAAAGACTATTTGCAATACACGCCTTACCATACTTTTTCTAACATTATATGGTTTTTGAGGGAAGCTGCCCTTGACCCTAAGGTAAAATCGGTGAAAATAACCATTTATCGTTTGGCAAAGAACTCACAAGTAGTAAATTCACTTATCAATGCAGTGAAAAATGGCAAACAAGTAACCGTACAGATAGAATTGCAAGCTCGTTTTGATGAAGAATCGAATATACGATATGCTGAACAGCTAAAAGCAGAAGGTGTAAAAGTCATCTTCGGCGTACGCGGACTGAAAGTACACAGTAAAATATGTGTGATTGAACGTAAAGAAGGTAAAGAACTGAAACGTTATGGATTTATCAGCACTGGTAACTTCAATGAAACTACTGCTAAAATCTATACTGATTATACGCTGTTTACTGCCAATCAGGAGATACTCAAAGAGGTGAACAAAGTGTTCAACTTCTTCGATACTAACTACAATGTGCAAAAATTCAAGCATCTGATAGTGTCTCCACACTATACCAAAAAGCAACTCAAACACCTGATAGACGAAGAAATCAAGAATGCTAAGGCAGGCAAAGAGGCGTATATCAAGCTGAAGATGAATAACATCACTAGCTACAAGATGATAGACAAGCTATACGAAGCCAGCCGTGCAGGAGTAAAAATACAAATGATTGTACGTGGTATTTGCTGTTTGGTGCCAGGAATCGAAGGAATGAGTGAGAATATAGAGGTAATAAGTATAGTTGATAAGTTCTTGGAACATCCACGTTTGTTTATCTTTGCCAACGGAGGCAACCCTAAATTCTACATCTCTTCAGCCGACTGGATGACGCGCAATATTTTATTCAGAGTAGAAGTAGGTTGCCCTATTTACGACAAAGCAATACAGCAAGAGTTGATAGACACCTTCGAAATAAGTTGGGAAGACAATGTAAAGGCACGTATAATTAACGAGGCACAAGACAATACCTACCGCCCTCATACTATCCCTCCTTTGCACTCACAGGTAGCCTTATACGAGTATTATCAGCATAAAAATAAGCGCACCAAATAGATGAAAAGACCTCAAATAAAATTAGCACAATACGTAATAGAAGCCTGTAAAGCCAAACAAGTAAAGCACATTGTTATTTCACCAGGGTCGCGCAATGCCCCTCTGACTATTGGCTTTGCCAACGACCCTTATTTTAACTGTTACAGCATTGTAGATGAGCGTTGTGCTGCTTTTTTTGCCTTGGGCATTGCTCAGCAATTACAGCAACCTGTGGCAGTGGTGTGTACATCGGGCTCTGCCTTGCTGAATTACTATCCCGCTTTTTCAGAGGCTTTTTACAGCAATATACCATTAGTGGTCATCTCAGCCGACCGTCCGTCAAGCAAAATAGATATAGGCGATGGGCAAACCATACGTCAGGAGAATGTACTGGCAAACCACAGTGCCTATAATGCCAATCTATCCGATGAAGCACATAGCGATAAGAGTAATTTTTACGAGCTAAATAGGGCACTGAATACAGCTATAGAGGAGCAATTGCCGGTGCACATCAATGTACCTTTTGAAGAACCCTTATACCTTACTACGGAAGAGCACTATCTTTTTAAGAATATAGCTGCAAGACCACAGAAACCTATTATTAATGAGAGAAAAGCCACTGATTTTGTAAAACATTGGAACGATTCAGCTAAAAAAATGGTATTAGTAGGAGTATTGGCTCCTAATAGTGTAGAAACACAATATGTAGAGTGGCTTGCTAAAGACCCTTCGGTATTGGTACTGACAGAAACTACATCTAACTTGCACCACTCCGATTTTATTCCTTATATAGATAAATTACTCACTTATACTGAAAGAGACCCAGCTCTAAAAGAAGCCTTACGACCTGATTTATTACTTACTTTTGGAGGCTTGGTAGTTTCCAAAAAGATAAAACAGTTCTTACGTAGTTATAAACCTACTTATCACTATAATGTAGATTTGCACAAAGGTTATGATTCATATTTCTGTTTAACAGCTCATTTTAAAGCGGATATCAATACTTTTTTGAGGGAGGTAACCCCTAATTTGGTTAATGTTTCTTCTACTTATCAACAGCAGTGGTTAGAGATGAAAAACGAGATACAGCAAATACATTTAGAGTATATCAGCCAAATGCCTTTTTCCGATTTTAAAGTGTACAGTGAGGTATTCAGTAATATTCCTAATGATTATATTATACAGATAAGCAATAGTTCTGCAATTAGGTATGCCCAACTGATAAAAGCACACCCTTCTTGGAAGGTGTTTTGCAACCGAGGTACTAGCGGTATCGACGGTAGTATGAGCACTGCTATTGGGGCAGCTGTAGGAAGCGCATCGCCCACAGTGTTCATTACAGGTGATTTGAGTTTTTTTTACGACAGCAATGCTCTTTGGAACAAATATATTCCACAAGACTTTAGAGTGATTCTCCTCAATAATCAAGGTGGAGGCATTTTCAGAATACTGCCCGGTGATAAAGCTGACCCTAACTTTGAATACTTCTTTGAGACACCTCATAGGCTTACAGCAGAACATTTTTGTAAAATGTATGGCATTAGCTATCAGTTAGCAACTAATCTATCTGATTTACAGAAAGATTTAAGTAATTTTTTCGAAGTATCAGAGAAACCTAAGCTGTTAGAAATCCATACACCAAGAAAAATAAATGATAAAGTTTTGTTAAAATATTTTGAGGTATTGAAAAAATGACTACCTTTACCGCATTAATAATTTTAAATATAAAAAATTATGAGCAAACGTGATGAATTAATTGCTGTGTACACCCAAGATTTGAAAGAAAAATGTGGTGAAAAGAACCCAGATGTAGCGTTCTTAACAAAAGTAACTGTAGGTTTAGGTCCTTCTATCTACAACGCCGATGCTTCTAAAGTATCAGGCTCTGACCAAGCAGAGTTAGACCGTGTAAAACAAAACTTCCTAATCAAAAAATTAGGTTTGAAAGACGGTCCTGAGTTAGACAAAGCTATTGAAGCTGTGTTAGAAAAATACGGTAAATCAAACAGAAATAAGCACCGTGCAGTTGTTTATTATTTGTTGGCTAAACACTTCAAAAAAGAAAGCGTTTACAACAAATAAAAGCTTTTTTAAAAAGAACAAGAGGCTATCCAATTCAGATAGCCTCTTATTTTTTATGTAGATATTTCTAGAAAGAACATTCATATCTCAAATAAATAGTAATTATTCCACCAAATAACTTACCCGAATAGCACGAAAGTTTCTGATAGCTTGAAAACTGTTTTCAATACGCCTGATACGCTCTTTAATGTGACGTAAAGAGACTTCGGAGGGGTGTACTTTCACCAAAACATCTTTCAGATATTCATTTCTAATACGCGAAATAGGAGGAAATTCAGGACCTAGGACGTCTATTCCTCTTTGAGAAGCAAAAACTTCACGAAGTGTATTAGCAAACCACTCAGCACTTTCATTTACTCGGTTAAAATTACTGTGTTTGAGAGTTATTTTTATCATTTGTACAAAAGGAGGATATAAAAAGGATTGGCGTTCCTCTATCTGACTTTGATACATTCCTCTGAAATCATTTTGTAATACTTGCTGAATTACGGGGTGCTGTGGGTTATAGGTTTGTATCAATACTTTTCCTTGTTGGGCACTTCTTCCCGCACGCCCTGATACTTGCAATAATAGCTGAAAACTCCTTTCGTAAGCTCGGTAGTCAGGAGAATGAATGAGAGCATCGGCATTCATTACGCCTACTAGACCTATGTTTTCAAAATCTAATCCCTTCGTGATCATTTGGGTACCTACTAATATTTGCGTTTCTTGCTGCTCGAACTTGGATAATATTTTTTCATATCCATATTTACCATTGGTAGTATCCTGATCCATTCTGTCTATGGCTATGTTCGGGAAAAGCACTTCTAATTCTTTACTAATTTGCTCTGTTCCGAAGCCTTTTGTTCTTAAATCAACACTTCCGCAAGCTATACAGGCTTTGGGCATAGGAATTGCATAACCGCAATAATGGCATCGCAACTGATTACTGCTTTGATGAAAAGTGAGACTTACATCGCAATGTGGACATTGGGGCACCGTGCCACATTGCATACACTGCACGATAGGAGCATAACCCCTTCTGTTTTGAAAGAGAAGCACCTGTCTCCCTTGCGATAAAGTATTTGTAATTTCATTTATCAGAATGTCGGAAAAATGCCCGTTCATACGTTTGCGATGGTGCTTATCCTTAATATCAATAAGTTCGATAATAGGAGGAAGGAAATCTGCGTAGCGTTTTGATAAGTATACAAATCCATACTTTTCAGTCTTCACGTTATGCATACTCTCCAACGAAGGCGTTGCCGAACCCAGCAAAGTTTTAGCTTTGAAAATGTTTGCTAACATAATAGCAGTATCCCGTGCTTGCATTCGAGGGGCTGGTTCAAACTGTCGGTAAGAATTATCGTGCTCCTCATCAATGATTACAAGCCCTAATTGCCTGAAAGGCAAGTAAACTGATGAGCGAACACCTACAACCAATTGCGCTTTGGGATTATTATTTAGTACATTATTCCAAACTTCCACCCGTTCGTTCGTACTATATTTAGAATGATATACTGAGAGGCTCTTGCCAAAGTGATTTTTGAATCGATTGATAAGATGAACTGTCAAGCCGATTTCAGGAAGAAGATAGAGTACCTGTTTCCCTGCCTTTAAATATTGGTCGATAAGTTCAATGTAAATTTCAGTCTTCCCAGAGGCGGTAACTCCTTGTAAAAGAACTGTATTTTTAGTCTGAAACTGTTTCTGAATTTGATGAAGAGTTTCTTCTTGTACCTCATTGAGTACCTTTTTTGTCGAAACATCACTATCAGCAAAGCTAACGCGGTCTTTCTGTAAGTAGTATTCTTCAAAAATACCTTTTTCTATTACTGATTTTAGTACTGTTGTCGATACACTGGCTTCTTCTAATAATTTTTCTGCTTTTAAAGGCAATACTTCTCTGTTGATATAATTAAAATAAGCTATTATCAGCTTCTTTTGCTTTTCCGACCTTTTTAAGAGTTCTAAGGCTTTTTGCAAGCCTTCTTCAGTTTGATATTCAGAAGATAAACGAATGTATTTGATGAGTTTTGGTACATATTTTTCAAATATTCTTTCGGAAATGCGAGCAGCTCCTTTCTCTACTAAGCTCTTCATCACTTTCAGTGCTTTGTTTTTTGGGATTATCTTGCTCACCTCACTACCTTTAAGGGCTGTTTTGTAATGTAAGGCTTCGTATACCTGCCACTCGTCATCGGTAAAGAGTGTTGAACTTAGTTCTTTTTCTGCAATTTCGATTATTGTTTCACTTTCTAATAAAAAAGCCGATGGCAAGGCTGATTTTAGTACTTCCCCTAAAGTGCACATATAGAAATCGGCTATCCATTGCCAATGTTCTATTTGCTGGGGAGTAACGATAGGCGTTTCATCTAAGATATATTCAATATCTTTGGTGTCATAAGAAGGCTCAACAGTATGTATATGATGTACTATAGCCGTGTATACTTTCGATTTACCGAATGGAACAGCCACGCGCATTCCCATTTGTAAGAAATGTGCTTCGTTTTCATTAATACGATAGGTAAAAAGTTTAGAAAGCGGAAGCGGCAAGATTACATCTACAAAATACATCAGTCGTGTTTTTTAAGTTTCAGAAGCGAAGCATTCAGTTCAAACCCCAATAACAATATGTTGGCATTTAACCATATATAAAGCAGGAAGATAAGCAATGCCCCGATAGACCCATACAGCTGGTTGTAGCGAGAAAAATTCTCGATATAAATACCGAACAAATAGGTTGTCAAGCCGAACAATAACACTGTAAAGAGCGAACCTGCTGAAAAGAACTTACTTTCCCTGCCTTCAACTGTGCCGAAGTAAAACAGTAGTCCTGTACCGAAGTAGGTAATCAGTGCGACAAAAACTATTTTCGATATTTTAAGTAGCGTTTCGTAATCGGTAATAAAATTGATTTTATCGAGGTAAGGTACTAAGTATACTTCGTAATAAATGAATACAATCACAGCAAATAGAACAAGAAGCGCCAAAATAATTGCTACCATTAGGGCGTAGAGATATTGCTTGATATAGGTGCGTGTGATTTGCCGATGGTACGAATACTCAAACCCTCCAAAAATTGCCATAATACCATTGGTCATTAAGAAAATAGAAAGAAAAAACACCGAAGACAATAAGCCACCACGTTTTTTATCGGCGATATCGAAAAAAATATCCGAAAAGAAATCGTGCGTACCTGGGGGAAGCATATCTTCAATAAAAGCCCAAAAGTCTCCCTGGAAATTTTCGATAGGAATATAAGGGATTAAGTTTAAAATGAACAGCAAAAAAGGAAAGATTGCCAAGAAAAAACTATACGAGATAGCGCTCGCCCGATAGGTGAGTGCGCCTCTAATAATCCCTGCGGTATACAGTTCGAGCAAATCATATAATGAAAAAGCATTCTTAGCTAAAGGAATACTTTTTAAAAAGCTTACGAATTGTTTGATAATGGGAAGGTTATGTATTCTCTCTTTTAATGTCATCAGTAGTTAGTTTTTTTTGGAAAGCATATTGCTTTTAGTTGATTTTCTTTCTTTTAGTCGCTCTTTTATCGCTCCGATAAACCAATAAGGAATAACCATACATAAAAGACAGAATAGCCAAAAACCAATTAGGAAAATGACTACAAAAAGGAGAAAACCCAAATATTGCTCAATGCTGAATAATAGATAATAAACGCTCATAACTTTTTCTATCTAATTACCAGTTTATGGCTTCCTTCCCTACGGATGTAAGATAGGCATTAGCTTTGCTGAAATGTTTGTTGCCAAACCAATAGCCTTTGTTTGCACTCAAAGGAGAGGGGTGCCCTGAGGTAAGAATACAATGTTTTGCCGGGTCGATAAGGCTTGTTTTCTTTTTGGCATAACCACCCCACAACATAAACACTATATTGTTACAATGTGCTGAAACTGCTTTAATAACAGCGTCAGTAAAAGTTTCCCACCCTTTATTTTGGTGGCTACCAGCTTCGTTGGCTCTTACGGTGAGAGTGGCGTTCAGCAGCAAAACTCCTTGCGATGCCCAGCGCTCCAAATTGCCACTGATAGGGTAGGAGGTACCTAAATCTTGCCCTATTTCCCTAAAAATATTGATAAGTGAAGGTGGGTGGGCAATGCCATCGTGTACTGAAAAACACAAACCGTTTGCCTGCCCTTCGCCGTGATAGGGATCTTGCCCGATGATAACTACTTTCACCCTGTCCAGCGGACAATGGTCGAAAGCCGAAAATATTTGCTTTCCTTTGGGATAACAGATATTTTCGGCATATTCTTTCTTTACAAAATCGGTGAGCTGACTGAAATACGGCTTATTAAATTCTTCTTGTAATACCGACTTCCAGCTGGGGTGTATGTTCACTTCCATAGTTTATGGGGTAACATTTGTATTTTCTTTGTTTTTGGCAGAGGAAGCACTCGGCTTTCTACGTGCTATCACATCGGCGTAATACTTCCTGCTGTTATTGATGACCTCCAACGTCTTTTTGTAGAACTCATCTTGTTTCACTCCCGATAGAGTTACAATGTAATTTACCATATTGCGGTAATCATCTGAGAGCTCTTTGCGTAGCGGACGTATATGATAGGCTTCTTTTTGCAAGGTTTGAAACGACCTGTGCGAAAAAAGTTCATCAAACGCTTTATTAGATTTTTCCAACTCACTTACAAACTCCTTAATTTGCAAGGTTTTTACTGCATTTACATAAGGTTCAGTTTTGAGCTGAGTAATGAGGGTTGTAAGGTTGCTGGTTTCTTCCTCATACGTTTCTTTTGAAACATCTTTATAAGGGTCTATAAGCCTTTTTAGCGTTTCAAAAGCCTTTTTCTTATCGTCCGTCTTCGCATATTTATAGGGGCGAATACTCAAACGCAAGGCACGCATATCGGTATCTCTTGCGTGGTCAAGCTCGGCGAGTTTTTTGGTCTCTTCACTAGAACGGATTCTTTCCAATCCCTTTTCATAAGAAGGAATTTTACCTTTTAACTTTTCGAAGAGCACTTTAAAATCGGCATCTGTTTCCAATTTTAAATCAGTCTTGCCGAAATCTTCAAAAAATCGCACTAAAAATTGTTTAAACTCGGCATTATGCAAGCGAGCAAGGTCTAAATTGATTAACTTCTCCTTTTTCATAAGTAGAAAATATTTTTTGAGGTTGTTAAATAATATAATATTATAAATTAGGAATTATCTTAAATAATGATAATCCTCGTTTTTATGCGACAAAATTACGAATTTCTTTTTTTATATCCAAAATTATTTTCAAAGTTTTTTATTGATATATGAAAAATCAATGTTATTATATGGTGTTTGTATTATATTTGATTCAACTTTGCCAAAGTTTCAAACTTTGGCAAAGTTAATACTGCAAAAGCAACTATTCAAGTGTAATATTCGTCGCAACATTCCCCCTTTGAGGGGGGCAAGGGGGGTGTTTGCATTATAATTGTAATAATTTACGCAGAAAAGACCTACCCCGTTCCCCTTTCGAAGGGGAAAATCCGCAAAAGTACACTTTTTTGTAACTTTACAAAGTTAAACTACTCAAAAAGTGGCTCGCTATTGATTTTATAAAGTTCGGCAACACAAAAAGTGACTTTCTATCCACTTTAAAAAGATAAAGAACTTAAAAAGTGATTGTTTTTTGGACAATTACTTTTTTGAAATATTAATAAGGTGTCTTTTCGGTAAGTTGAACTTTATCGGATTTTCTGTACGAGCTCCAATTCGTCCAAAGAAACAGAGGTAGTAAACGCCCCGTAATTTACTATGGCTTTGCCTTTTTCAATCTTATCGATACTTCCCACGCTTCGGCTGTCTTTAATGCGCACACGGTCGCCTACTGAAAGGGCGCGTTGTAGCTTTTCCTTTTCGGCGCGTTCTTGGGCAATGCGCTCTTTCTTCTCTTCTTTGCGTTGCTGGCGGATAGCCTCCATTTGCCTATGAACTTCTTCGGTAGTAGTTTTTTTCTCCTCTTTTTGCTTGGTGCGTTCCTCTTTGCTTATTTGTTTGCGCTTGGCGTTTTCCATTTCAATGAGTTTGAGAAATTCGGATACCAAAGGGCGACGCTTACCATCGTAGAAATAACGTTCGGCTATCTGGTCTACCTTACTACCTAAGGTAATCATACGTTGGCTTTGGTCATAGAGCTCTTGATAATTTATGAGCTTGCTTTTTACTTTATCATTGAGTTCCTCCAAACGTTTGGCTTCTTCGCGGGCTTTGGTTTCTTCATCTTTCAGGGTTTCGGCAGTTTTTTCCATTTTGGAGCGCTCTTTCTGCAATTTGGCGATAGTGGCATCAAAACGCACTTTTCCTTTCTCTATTTTTTTCTTAGCCCGATTGATAAGGCTAAACGGAATGCCGTTTTTCTGCGCCACTTCAAAAGTGAAAGAACTTCCCGCTTCGCCTATTATTAGCTTATAGATGGGCTCTAAGGTTTTATCGTTGAAAAGCATATTGGCATTGCTGGCGTGAGGCAATTCATCTGCCAGCATTTTTAAGTTGGTGTAATGGGTGGTAATCACCCCAAAAGCCTTTCGGTGGTAGAACTCTTCTAAGAATATTTCAGCCAAAGCACCTCCTAATTCGGGGTCGCTACCTGTCCCGAACTCATCTATCAAAAACAAGGTGCGGTGGTTGCACTTTTTGAGGAAGTAATTCATATTTTTGAGTCGGTAGCTGTATGTGCTAAGGTGGTTTTCAATAGATTGGTTATCTCCGATATCGGTAAGAATGCGTTCAAACAAACACATTTTAGAACGATGATGCACCGGAACCAGCATTCCACTTTGTAACATTAATTGCAATAAGCCAATGGTTTTAAGCGTAATACTCTTTCCGCCCGCATTAGGTCCCGAGATGACAATAATACGATTTTCATCATTCAGTTCTATGGTTTGAGGGAAGGTAGTAACACCTTTTTTGGCATTGCTAAGGTACAGCAAAGGGTGATATGCTTCACGGAGGAATAGTTCGCGCTCCTGAGTGATTTCTGGCAAAAGTGCGTTCATTTGGTGAGCGTACTTGGCTTTGGCGCAAATAATATCAACGGCTGTGATGTATCGCTGATAGTCTTTCAGCAGGTCAGCAAACTGACTGATGAAGGCGGTAAGTTCTCTTAATATACGCTGGATTTCCTCTTTTTCGTCATAAAGCAAATTGGAGAGTTCACGAGAGTAGATTTCGGTTTGTCGCGGTTCTATATACACTATGCTACCCGTTTTTGAGCTCCCCCATACGGTGCCTTGTACTTTTCGGCGGTACATCGCTTTCACTGCCAATACGCGGCGGTTTTCTACTACGGTCTCGCGAATATCATCGAGATAGTCGGCAGTGTTATACTCGGCGAGAGCACGGTTGAAACTTTCGTTTAGTTTTCCTTTCAAGGCACTCAGCTCACGACGTATATTGCCAAGCGTAGGAGAGGCTTCGTTTTTTATCTCGCCGTACTTGTCCAACACTTTATCGATAGCGTTCAGCAGTTCGGTAGTATACTCGATACTATCAGCCGTTTCGAAAAGAGTAGGGTATAGCGTTTTGAACTTCTTAAAGAAGAGAATTTGGGTGTTTACAACCTCGCTGATACGATGAATCTTCCTAATGCTCGACACTTCTAACAAGGCGTTTTCAATAGATAGAAGTTTAATTTCGGAAGTGATAGATTCGCAATAGTGTGAAGGGATTGTGTTGTTATTATCAAAAGACGATAGGTATTCATTGGTTTGATTCAGTGCCAATAACAGGCTCTCCTGATTGTCGAAAGGCTTGATACGTAAGGCGTATTTCTTGCCGAGTTCAGTAAGGCAAAGGTCAGACAAATGAGAGAGTACAATGGGGAACTCTAAGTCTTCAAGTGTTTTTGTATTCATTTAGTTTTTAGGAAATATCTTTTTGTGATATAAAATCATCAGCCCCACTGCTATACATATTGCAGAGTCAGCCACATTGAACACGGGCTCGAAGAAACGAAAACGTTCGCCTCCCCAAAAGGGTACCCAGCTGGGAAGTGTAGTATCGATAATAGGGAAGTAGAACATATCCACCACTTTGCCGTGCAAGAGGGTTCCGTAAGGATTTTCGGCAAATAGGGTAGCAATGTTACCATAACTATGGTCGAAAATTATGCCATAAAACACCGAATCGATGATATTGCCCAGTGCTCCTGCCAATATCAAAGAAATGCAAATGATAAGTATCTTAGGTTGTTGCTTTCTCACTGCCGATACCAGCCAATAGCCGATACCTATTACCGCTACAATGCGGAAGAGGGTAAGAATGAGTTTGCCGTATTCGCCGGGAATTTTAGTACCCCAAGCTGCGCCTTCGTTTTCTACAAAGTAGATTTGAAACCAACTGAAAACGGTTACGGCTTCGTTGAGGATAAAGTGTGTTTTGATGTATATTTTGCTCCATTGGTCGATGATAAGTACCAACAGAATAATAAGGAATGCGTGTTTTAATTTCATATTGTTTTTTTGCTAAATGAGGCGCAAAGATACTAAAATAAAGGTTAATGACAAGCCATAAAGCAACAAATACTATAAGCTGACTTAGTTTTCACTCTTTTCTTTCTCCAAGAATTTTTCTTTGTCTTTGCGAATTTGTACCAATCGGTAGTTTTCAGTGGCTATAACAAAAGCAGATAGTTTGTTTTTCTCCAAGAACTCTTTTAAATCAGTAACAATGCTCTGAGCTGAATAAGCATCGCGGATATTATGAACTACCAACCAAGTTTCATCGGCATTATAGAGGTCTTCTGAAAGGGTAAGTACCTCAGAAATTGCCTTTAATTTCTGGGTAAGTTGTTCTTTTATAGTTGTACGTGTCTCAGAAACCGTACCTGTAATGACTACTTTCCATTTCGTAGCCTTATCGTCAGTAACAAAATCTTCGGTTTCTACATCTTTAAGCTCATCTAATAGATTTTTAGCCTCTTCACTTTCAGCAGTGGCAGGATAGTTAGTCGCTATCTGTTGTAACTGCGCTTGGTAAGGAGCAAGCCCCTCTAAACGTGCCGTTGTTTTGGCTTGCAACAGTGCGATAGCAGGTGCTACTGAAGTTTCACGATACTGCGCCCCTTCTGTTTGCAACTGGTGAGCCGTCTCGATAATTTCACCGCGATTGTATTGAGCCATAAGGGTATCAACAAAAACTTGTGCCTGTTTATTGCGCTCTTGTTGTGAGGTTTTGCTTCCTTGCAATAGTTTTGCATAATCGGTATTAGGATAGTTAGCAAGTAGTCGCCCTTTGATGGTTTCAGCTTTGGGGTTATGAGTATCAGTGTAATTCTTTTGGAGCTCATAAAGTGTAACTACTTCTAATTCGGGAGAAGGATTGTTGGCAAGAACACGTTCTAAACGTTGTATAGCCAATTCATTTTCACTGAATTTAGAGCGATAGAGCACGCCCAACTGGTACAGGGCTTTATTTCTATCGATGTTAAGTTGAGCGATTTCGGCTTCGGTCTTAGGAAGTTGAGAAAGATAAGTATCGGGAGTTTCTACTTCTTTTTCAGCTATTTGTTGTGTAGTAGCTGAAACAGTGAGGTTCGCCACAGTGGCATTCCCCATACTCGACCAACGCCAGTTATCTTCCAATTTGCGGTCTCCCCAATATTGTTGAAACTGTTGTTTCCCATAAGCTACACTCATCGGATTGTAGAAATAGAACTTGCCACCCTTTTCAGTAGTAGCATCGGGCATCGTTACCCCCATACCTGTGTTGGCAACCTTTTTATTGTGTTGCTTTTGTGTGCGAAGAGCAATTGCTTTCTGTACAGAATCGATATGTTTTTGGTAATACGCACGACGTTCTGTCTCTGGCAAGCGCATAACTTTTAATATGCTATCATTTTTCTTAACGACGTATTCTAACTCAGCAATCTTAGACAAGTTATCTCTTTTTCTGCGAATAAAAAGATGTTCAAAGGTATGTTCAGGGATATAAGTAAGAGTACTATCCAAATGCTGATAAGCTCCTGTGTAGTCTTTTTGGTCAAAAAATAATTCAGAGAGACGTGTATGAGCTTTTGCTTTTAACGGATTGTTATTCTTATTGTTGGAAAGAGAACTGCGATAAAAATCGGTAGCCAAACGCTTATCATCATCTTTTAAAAGTTCGCCGTGAGTGTAGTAAAGCACATCGAGATAGTTTTTGTGCTCATAACGGCGTTCAAGCTTGGTAAGGTAAGCTAAAAAATCAGCCTTTTCTTCAGGGGTAAATGTTTTGTTGCGAGCCTTTCCTGCTTGGGCTTCTACCCATAACTTGCGCGGAATCTTCCAATTTTGCTTCACAACCTTTTCAAAAGCTACTTCGGCAGAGTCTTTTTGATGCTGTTTTTCATAAAGCTGAGCTGCAATAAAGTAATATCTACCACGTAAAGCCTTATTACGAGTGTATTTACCAGCATTGTAAAGCGCATCGGCAGCCTCAGGATATTGTTCTTGGTTGATATAAGCCTGTCCTAAGGTAGCATAGGCTTCAGCTCTATCATTTTTGCGTAATTTAGGATTCTCTTTTAAAAATTCAGTGAGTTTTTCTATGGCAATTTTATCTTTACCTAAACGGAGATTAGCTTTTTGTGCCCAAACCGCTGCCTCAGGAATACGCTCGCTCGTTCCGTAGTTCGTAAGCAGGTGATTGAAAGCCTCTAAGGCAGGAAAGAAACGCTCATCGTAATAACGGGCTTGACCGAGTAACATATAAGCGTCGTCAATTTTATAGTTGCGTTGTACTCCTTTAAAAACCATAGAGTGTTTCTGAATGGTTTTAATAGCTTTTTCTTCAGCACGTTGAAAATCAGCATTACCTGTACCATCTAATTGCACTTTTCCTGTCATACCAATAGGCTCTACGGGTAGAATTTCACTAAAATTATCTTGATATTTTTCGCGTAGTTCATTAAGACCTTTGGCATATGCTTCCTCCCCATTGAACAGTACATTATACTTGGTAACAATAGGTTGCATCTGACGGTTATAATAGGTATTAGCATTAGGTGTACAAGCTAAATATAGCAAAAAAACAACTAAAAAACTACTGTATAGTAAAACTCTTTTCATACTTTTTCATAAGTGCTGTTACAGAGTGCGAAAGTACTACTTTTTTTTAAAAGAGCGAAATATTATTTCAAAAAAATAAGTTTTCTCTACCAAAGCACCGCTTTATATACAGTTTAGATATATTTTTACTCTTGTTATCCTTCGTTCATTGTTCGTCCTTTCTTCGTCCTTTCTTCGTCCTTTCTTCGTCTTTTGTTCGTTCATTGTTCGTTTTTTGTTCGTTTTTTGTTCGTCTTTTGTTCGTCTTTTGTTCGTCTTTTGTTCGTCCTTTGTTCGTCTTTTGTTCGTCTTTTGTTCGTCTTTTGTTCGTCTTTTGTTCGTCTTTTGTTCGTCCTTTCTTCGTCTTTTGTTCGTCCTTTGTTCGTCTTTTGTTCGTCTTTTGTTCGTCTATTGTTTATCTGCCCGTGTGGCTCGCACTGTCTTTTGTTCGTTTATTGTTTATCTCACTTTTCCGTTACTACACTCCCTCTCCTTGGGAGAAGTCTCCGAATAGGAGAGTATGTGACTGGGGAGAGGATATTTTGTTCGTTAATTGTTTATCTGCCTATCGTGCTACGACCTCGCACTGTCATTGATTTAGTATTATTGGCATTATTGGCATTGTGGTATTAAAAGACATTTGCTAATCTGCTAATTCTTCAATATCTTTGCACCTTCAATTTAAAAACACTGTTAAATCGATAACACATTAGTATGACAAACATTCAATATATAAAAGCCCAAACACAACTACCTGAAAAAGCTATTGAAAACACACTTTCACTATTAACCGAAGGCTGTACTATTCCCTTCATTGCACGCTATCGAAAAGATAGCACTCAGAATTTAGATGAAGTAGCCATTGAGCATATAGCCAAATCCCAAGCTGATTACGACAATATCTGTAAGCGCAAAGAAACAATTCTCTCTTCTATTGAAGAACAAGGGAAGCTTACAGACGAATTGCGCAAACGTATTGAGAACTCTTTTGAGCTCAATGAATTAGAAGACCTATACTTACCTTACAAAAAACGGCGTAAAACAAAAGCCGATGTAGCCAAAGAAAACGGCTTAGAACCTCTTGCAAAACAGATAATGAGTCAGCGTGTAACCGACTTGGAACTATTAGCAGGGCGTTATCTTTCCGATAAAGTACCTAGTGAAGAAGAAGCTTTACAAGGGGCTTCGGATATTATAGCTGAATGGATTAACGAGAATACGTTTATACGTCGCACTCTTCGCCGAATATTCCAGCGCAAAGCAATCATCAGTAGCGAAGTAGTCAAAGGTAAAAACGAAGAGGAAGAAGCTCAGAAATACGCTCAGTATTTCGATTGGGAAGAAGTCCTTAACAAAGCGCCTTCTCACCGTGTATTAGCAATGTTGCGTGCTGAAAAAGAAGGATTTGTAAAACTAAAAGTACAAGTAGATAATGAAGAAACCTTACCTTTTATGGAAGAAAACATCATAAAGAGTAGGGGAGAAGTAGCCGATTTCTTGAAGAAAACGGTAAAAGACAGCTACAAACGCTTATTAGAGCCTTCTATTTCCAACGAAACACTACAAGAGGCAAAAGATAAAGCCGATGCGAAAGCTATCAGTGTGTTTGCCGAGAACCTCTCACAGTTGTTATTAGCCTCTCCTTTGGGTGAAAAGCGCATTTTGGCTATTGATCCAGGATATCGTACAGGTTGTAAGGTAGTGTGCTTAGATGAAAAAGGCGACCTTTTGCATCACGATGTTATCTACCCTCACGCTCCCCAGAATGATATGACTATGGCTACCAAAAAGCTCAGCACAATGGTTTCTCAATACAACATCCAAGCCATTAGTATAGGCAATGGTACTGCTTCTCGTGAAACAGAGTCGTTTGTAAGAAGTATTGCTTTCCCTAAAAAGGTAGAAGTATTTGTGGTGAGTGAAGCAGGAGCATCAGTCTATTCAGCTTCTAAAATAGCTCGCGATGAGTTCCCCGATTATGATGTAACTGTACGTGGGGCAGTATCCATAGGCAGGCGTCTTGCCGACCCATTAGCTGAATTAGTGAAGATAGACCCTAAGAGCATAGGAGTAGGTCAATACCAACACGATGTAATTCAGTCGTTATTGAAAGAGGAGCTCGATGCAACCGTAGTGCGTTGCGTGAACAAAGTAGGGGTAAACCTCAACACAGCAAGCAAATCACTACTCAGTTATGTATCAGGAATAGGGGAGAAGATGGCTGAAAACATAGTAGCTTACCGCTCGGCTAATGGTGCTTTTAGTAAGCGAGAAGACTTAAAAAAGGTACCTCGTTTGGGTGATAAAGTATACCAACAGGCAGTAGCTTTCTTACGTGTACATAATAGTGAGAACCCGCTCGACAATTCAGCAGTACACCCCGAAGCCTATCCTATCATCAAACAAATGGCGAAGGACACGGGTATCTCAGTTGCACAACTTATAGGTAACAAGCAAGCTATTGCCTCTATTGATATTCAAAAGTACAAAACAGATAAGGTGGGTGAACTTTATTTGAAGGACGTATTAAAGGAATTAGAAAAACCAGGGCTCGACCCTCGTACTACTGCTAAAGCCTTTGCCTTCGACCCTAATGTAAAAACCTTTGATGATGTACGTATAGGAATGATATTACCTGGTATAGTAAACAATATTACTGCCTTTGGTTGCTTTGTGGATATAGGTGTTAAAGAAAGTGGATTGGTACACATCTCTCAACTGAAAGATGGTTATGTTTCTGATGTAAATGAAGTAGTTAAACTCCACCAACAAGTGCAAGTAAAAGTTATAGAGAAAGACGAAGTGCGTAAACGCATTTCACTAAGTATGGTGTGGTAATAATTAACGATGGAAACACTTACAATTTGCAGTAGATACAAACGCTATAAAGTACCTCATCAAACACGGTTCGTATTATCAGAATAAAATAAGCCTGTATGAAAAACTTTTCATACAGGCTTATTTTAAGTTGCTATCTGCTCTATATATGTTACTTTTCTGCTGAAAGAAGTGCGTCTAAACGGCGTAGTGTTTCCTCTTTGCCAATCACTTCTATAATATCGAATACGTGAGGTCCTTTGAGTTCACCTACTAAGGCTAAACGCAACGGAGGCATCACTTGTCCGAAGCCTAAGCTTTTAGTTTCCATATATTGTTTTACTGCTTCTTCTAAAGCTACTGAGGTGAAGTTAGATGTGTTTTTAAGAACCTCACTTACTTCTTTTACGATTTCAGGAGTTTGCTCTTTCCATTGTTTTTTGAGTGCCTTTTTGTCGTACTGAGCAGGAGCTTCAAAAAAGAATTTGCTAAGTTCCCAAAAATCACTCACAAAGGTAGCACGCTCTTTGATGAGACCAACTACTTTCTCTATCGTAGCCATCGGAACTGTAACGCCTCTTTGGGTAAGGTCTTTTTGGAAAAGGGTAGCTAATTCTGCATTAGGCTTCATTTGTAGGTATTGGTGGTTGAACCACTTTATCTTTTCAGGGTCAAAGCGAGCCCCTGCCTTATGTACTTTTTCCAAATCGAAGAGTCGCACGAGTTGCTCGATAGTGAAGATTTCTTCATCGGTACCAGGATTCCAACCCAAGAGTGCTAAAAAATTGATAAGTGCTTCGGGAAAATACCCTTCTCCACTAAAACCTTTGAGGGTTTCGCCATTCTCTGTCCAATCCATTGGGAAAACAGGGAAGCCTAATTTGATACCGTCACGCTTGCTGAGCTTACCATTACCCACCGGTTTGAGGATAAGAGGTAAGTGTGCAAAAGCAGGGGCTTGCCAACCAAAAGCGCGATAGAGCAAAAGGTGCAATGCCATAGAAGGTAACCACTCTTCACCGCGTATCACGTGAGTGATTTCCATTAAGTGATCGTCTACGATATTTGCCAAGTGGTAAGTAGGCATTCCGTCGCTTTTGAAGAGCACTTTATCGTCTAAGGTACTCGTATCAATAGTTACTTCACCACGAATCATATCGTTCATTTTTAGCTGTTCGTTATGTGGCATTTTAAAGCGAATCACATACTCATCGCCACGCTCTAAGCGTTGTTGTACTTCTTCTTTGCTAAGTGAAAGTGAGTTTTGCAAAGCATCACGTGTAGCCCAATTGTATATAAAGGTCTCTCCTTTGGCTTCTGCTTCCTTGCGAGCTGTATCTAATGCCTCAGCAGTATCAAAAGCGTAGTATGCCCAACCGTTATTGATAAGGGTATCGGCATATTGTTTGTATAACGGTTTGCGCTCACTTTGGCGATAAGGGGCGTGTTTGCCTTCTTTGCCTACTCCCTCGTCGTAAGTAAGACCTAACCAATTGAGAGAATTTATGATGTACTGTTCTGCGCCTTCAACATAGCGATTTTGGTCGGTATCTTCTATACGAAGTAAAAAATCACCGCCGTGCTTTTTGGCGAACAAATAATTAAATAGGGCGGTACGTACGCCTCCGATATGCAATGCTCCCGTAGGACTGGGAGCAAATCTAACTCTAACCATTTATTTTTATAATAATTTTAAATCTTTAATTACTTTGAAAGCTATATCGATGTGGTTTTCGGGGATTACGATAGTAAATTCGTTGGCGGTAGAAATCACCTCGTTCATATTCACTCCCTCCCAAGCCAAACGTTGGAATATAAAATAATAAATGCCCGATACTGAGACGTTTTCTTCGGGAAGTTTTACACTGATAGCTCCTAAATCGGTGAATTTGTGTAAAATGCGTTCCTTCTTAAAGATATTCTCAACAATAGACTCCATTGAGTTACTGACAATAATATTTGCTTCATTTACCCCACGAGTAGTAGCGTAGAAGATATCTCTATTATTTTTGATTTTATTGAGTAGCTGAGCCTGAGCATTCATAAAGGTTTCAGAGGTTAAGAAAGTATAGTCGGTTAAATTTGAACGAACAATAATATCGCCTATATTCTTCAATACTTTTACAATACGATGAGTAGAGCGAAACTCCATATCTACTGAAAGGCGTTTGAGAGCCATAACAATAGCCCCATTGCGCACTTCACGCTGAGTAGTTTCAGCTTGTATATCCTTACGTATGATACGAGCCAAAGAAGTAAGGTTAATAATCCCTTCTGAAAGAGCGGTTTGTAAGAAAGGTTTTGATTTGATATAGTGCTCGACGGCTGATGCTATTGTTTTCATTTGTATTGGATATTATAAATTTATTTAAAAGTAATTGGGGGCATAAATCATTAAAAAGGATAAAAAGCTTCTTCTATATAGTTTAAGCTAAATTCTGCATTGTTTTTTACGATGGATATAATATCGAATTGTATTTCTACATCTAAGTCTTTTTTCTTTATATAAAAATCGGTAGCTTTCACTAATAGTTCTATCTTTTGCTGATTTACAAAGCTCTCGGGTTCACCATAAGCACTTGAGCTACGTGTTTTTACTTCTGTGATATGCAAAATATTTCCTTTTTGCGAAATGATATCAATCTCGGCGTGCCCAAACCTAAAATTGCGTTCTAAAATAGTATGACCTTTTTCTATTAGGAAGTTTACGGCATCTTGTTCTCCTTCATTTCCTAAATCGTTGTGCATTGCCATAATAAGCGTTGGTTTTATAATTTAACGCCAAAAGTACAAAATATTAATATATGTAACAAAGAAATATTAGTTTTTTTTCATTTCTATAAGTTGAGAGGGACTAAGCTATTTGATATCACAATACTAATTATA
>ERZ772766.256-NODE-256-length-32642-cov-8.490686_pt1 | contig 32642 bp, 33 predicted proteins | sample MGYA00511379_ERZ772766 | MGnify/ENA primary metagenome ERZ772766 (study PRJEB29015, sample SAMEA2737895) | human oral metagenome | biome: human oral; feature: human-associated habitat; material: dental | place: China | collected 2116 ...
CCAATCCGCCCAATCCGCCCAATCCGCCCAATCCGCCCAATCCGCCCAATCCGCCAGTGCCGCTGATGTTGGGTGCCGCCAAGCCGCCCAAGAACGCCCATGCGGTGCCGTCAATGTTGGCCAAGTCAGGCAGGGATGTTTTCGCGGGCGAGGCCACCACATCTTCATGACTTCTTTTGCCGCCGGGCTGCCCAACCTGTCGATCTATCGATCTGTCGATCTGTCGATCTGTCGATCTGTCGATCTGTCGATCTGTCGATCTGTCGAGCTGTCGAGCTGTCGATCTGTCGATCTGTCGAGCTGTCGAGCTGTCGAGCTGTCGAGCTGTCGAGCTGTCGAGCTGTCGTTTCGGCCGGGCTGCAAATGTTGACCAAGTCAGGGGAGGGATGTTTTCGAGAGCTGGGCCACTGCATCTTCCATGGACTTCCTTGCTCCCAATTCGCTGAACTGCCGATGCCGCCGAGCATCAATTATGCAGGGCAGCTGATGCTTGCCTATAAACCACATAAAATGATTCAAACCACATAATAAACCACATAGGAAAATATAAAATCCCTTTGAAAACAATATCTGAACCACAAAACCACATTAACCACACCTATATAGCTAATTAGCTTATTTTTTCATACAACATTAATGCCAGACTTGCTGCATTTACGCAGCATTCAGAGAAGATTTGTATGAATAATTAAGAGCATTAGCTATAAGTATCACCTTATTGAGTACGTTTTGAAACTCGGATTTTCTGACTGGGGTAATTAATTGAGGTATACGTATATTGAAGGATTTATAACGCATTGAAAAACAAATATTTTTTATAAATATTTAACTTCCAACGTCGCTACCTATGCGGCCGCCCTGTTGCTCCTCACCCTGTTCAGCACCTGGGATGTCAAAATGGTTTGGGAAATCATCCCGACGCTGTCTGTCATTGCGCCAGGCGCCGCGCTGTCCGCCTCGGTTTTGTCCGTCTTCCTGCCGCAGGCACCGCCTGCGGATGAGGCGCAACCGACGCCGCAAAAAAGCCCGCCCGCAGCAACCCATGCCCCTGCCGCGACGACGCACACCGGGCAGGTCCGCGCATTGTCCATGAAGGACTACGCGTTCTATATCTCGGCGCAAACCCTGTTGGGCGGTACGCTGACGACACTGATATTCGTCCTCTTCATGGCAGATGATGATGTCTTCCTTCCGGCGCTATTGCTCTATATCACCTTCTGCGCCCCTTTTGCGGTGGTGTGCTGCTGCACGGGCTTTCTCATGGGCTATCTGCGCCTGTGCCGCGACGCGCACGGCATCACCCGTTCCATTGTGCTTACCGTCGTCATCTACACGATTACCGTACTGCTCTTCGCGCTGTTCATCGAGGCGCTGTCTTACATCGTCCCGCTGTTGCCACTCGTGCTGTTATCCGCCGCGCTGTCCGCCTCGGTTTTGTCCGCCCTCCTGCCGCAGGCACCGCCTGCCTGAACGCCCGTTGCGGCAGTGCCGCACGCCGCCGTTTGCCTTGTCCCGGCCGGACGCGCTGCGTACAATCGCCCTGCATGCCGAACGACATGTTTCCATTCATGGCAATACAGAGGAGTAACTCTCATGCAAGAAAACGTCATCGTCGCCATCTTCAACGTTCCCAGCGAGGCCTACCAGGCCTTTTCCGAACTGAAAGCCCATACCCAGACCGTCGACAGCCTGATTGCCCAGGCCGTGCTGGTGAAAAAGGAAAACGGCCTGCTGATTCCCGCCGAAAGCACCGATTTCACCGCCAACAGCACGGAGGGCGCGTGGACGGGCGGCCTGATCGGTGCCTTGCTCGGCATGCTGGGCGGCCCCGTCGGCGTATTGCTCGGCGGCTCCTTCGGCGCGCTCATCGGCAGCGACGCGGGCGCGGCGCAGACCGCAGGTGAAGCCTGCCTGCTGGAAAATGCCGCGCAGAAACTGGACGACGGCAGCACCGCCCTCGTCATCCTCGTGCAGGAAGCGGATGAAGCCGCGCTGGATCAATTCTTTGCCCGCTTCCGCACCGTGGTGCTGCGCCGCGACGCCGCCGCCGTGCAGCAGGAAGTGCTGGCCGCCGCCGAAGCCCAGGCTGAAGTCGCCCGCCAGGTGCGCGACGCGTGGAAAAAACACAAAGCCGCCGAACGCCGCGAAAAGGTGGAAGCCTTCAAGGCCGAGCTGAAAGAAAAATTTGCTACCCTCGCCGCGAAGATCAAGAAGAAAGGCTGAAAACTGCCTGATATGCCGGAACGGCCTGTACCGCCCGATGCGGTGCAGGCCGTTTTTTATGCAGCGGGGCGGTCGTCATGCGCGGTATCCCTCCGCCGCCGCCTCGCGGACAAAATCGAGAAAGCACTGCACCCGCGCGGGCAGCAGGCGGGTGGCGGTCAGGGCGTGGATGGTGATGCCGTCTGCCGCCCAGTCGGGCAGGATGACGATGCCCATGCCGGCGACGGCGAGGCGTTGCAGCAGGCCGGGGCTGTTGGCACGGCAGGGCGCGTCAATGGCGATGGTTGCGCGGCGGCCGTCGGTGTGGTGCAGCGTCCAGCTTTCTTCCTGCGGAAAACCCGGGCAGCGGTGGCGGGCGAGGTCGGCGGGCTGTGGCACTTCCTCGTGCGCGGCGAGATAGGTGGGGCGGCGTAGAGGTAGCGCGGCAGGTGCATGAGCGGGCGGGCGATGAGACGCTCATCCAGCGGTTCCCCGGCGCGGATGACGGCATCGACCGGGTCGCGGAACAGATCCACCCGCTGCGGCGAGACGTCCAGTTGCAGGCGGATGGCGGGGTAGCGCGCGGTGAAGGCGGGCAGGCGCGGCGCCAGCCACCGGTAGGCGAAATCCACCGGCAGTGACAGGCGCAGCAGGCCGGCGGGCTGCTGCGGGTTGCCGTCCGGCTCGGCGAAGAGCCGCGCCGCTTCTTCGCCGATGGTGCGGGCGCGCTCGTAGAAATGCCGCCCCGCTTCAGTCAGCTCGATGCGGCGGGTGGTGCGTTGCAGCAGTTGCAGGCCGAGCGCCTTTTCCAGCGCGCTGATGCGGCGCGACAGCGTCGATTGCGGCAGGTGCAGCTTTTCCGCCGCGCGGCTGAAGCTGAGTGCCTCGGCGACGGCGACGAAGAGGGTCATGTCGTTGAAATCGGGCATGGATTATTCCGCTGGTGCATAAGAGTTATCCATTCTAGGGGATTTATCCGCCGCCGGCGGTCATCCATACTGCTCGCACATTCACCAACGAGGACATCACCATGTACCAACCTTTCTCTTCCCAAGATGCCGTCATGCTTTTGATTGACCACCAGGTCGGCACCATGAGCTGGGTCGGCTCCATCCCCTTTGAAGACATGAAGCGCAACGCGCTGATGCTGGCGAAAAGCGCGGCGGCATTGGGCATCCCCACCGTGTTGACTTCCAGCATGGAAGAACACGCGCAGGGCCCGCTGCTTGCCGAGCTCGGACAAATCCTGCCCAAAGCATTTGCCAACCGCGTCAAGCGCGCCGGCATTGTGAATGCCATGGCTGACCCGAATTTCGCCACTGCCGTCAAAGCTGCCGCCGGCGACAGAAAACGCATCATCATCGCCGGCGTGACCAACGATGTCTGCACTGTCTATCCGACCCTCACCCTGCTGGAAATGGGCTACGAAGTGCAGGTGGTGGCCGATGCGGGCGGCTCGCCCAGCGCCATCGGCGACGAATTGTCCCTGCGCCGCATAGCCGCCGCAGGCGCAACGGTCGTCGGCACCAACCAGCTTATTGCCGAACTGGCGCAGGACTGGAGCAGCGCGGACGGGCAGAAACTGCTCGCCGTTGTTGCCGAAGCCTTGCAAGGAGAAAAATCATGAAACTGCTCGAACCCTTCACCCTCGGCACCTTCACCCTGAAAAACCGCATAGTCATGGCCGCCATGACCCGCAGCCGCGCCGCCGCCGACGGCACCCCCACCGCCATCATGGCCGAATACTATGCGCAGCGCGCCTCGGCGGGGCTCATCCTCTCCGAAGCCACCAACATCTCGCCCGCCGCCATCGGCAGCCCCTTCACCCCCGGCCTCTACAACGACGCGCAAATCGCCGCCTGGCGCCGCGTGACTGCCGCCGTGCATCAGGCAGGCGGCCTTATCTTCGCGCAACTGTGGCACACCGGCCGCGTTGGTCATTCATCCGATCGCGGCGGGGCGCTGCCGCTGGCGCCGTCGGCGGTCAAAATCGAGGGGATGCAGCACTTCACCGCGCAGGGGATGCGGGACTACGAAACCCCGCAGGCGATGACGGCAGCCGACATCGAGACGACCATCGCCGACTACGCGCAGGCAGCGAAAAACGCCATCGCCGCCGGATTTGACGGCGTCGAACTGCACGCCGCCAACGGCTACCTGCCGCAACAATTCCTCGCCGACAGCAGCAACCGGCGCACGGATGCCTACGGCGGCAGCATAGAAAACCGCGCCCGCTTCACCCTCGACGTGATGCGCGCACTGATTGCGGCGGTCGGCGGCGACAAAGTCGGCATCAAAATCAGCCCGCTGCACCCCTACGCCGGGATTGTCTTCACCGACCCCGTCGGCGATTACCGCTACCTGATCGGCGAACTGGGCAAACTGGATTTCGCCTTCGTCGAACTGATGAAACGCAGCCCGATGTTCCCGCTCCTGCCGCACTACCCGCAGGACGACGAAATCGCCCGCTTCGGCCCGCTGGTCAAGCAGACGCTGGTGGCCGGCACCGCCTACACCCGCGACAGCGCCGAAGCCGAACTGGCACGCGGCATCGCGCAACTGATCGCCTTCGGCAGCGGCTTCCTCGCCAACCCCGACCTGCCGGAGCGCTTCCGGCAAAACGCCCCGCTGAACGCGCCCGACCGCGCCACCATGTTCGGCGGCGGCGGAAAAGGCTACATCGACTATCCGGCGCTATAAGCGGCCGCGACAAACCGCCCTCCGGGGCGGTTTTTGCCTGCCTGCTGCGCGAACGGATGGATTTCGGGCGGAGGCCGACGCATCCCGTCTGCGGCAGAGCCGATTTGTGCCTGCTGACCGAACGCCCTGCTGGCGCAGGTGCTGGCCGAACTGCACGCGCACGGCGTCATTCCGCTGAGCGGCATCGTGCCGCACACCGGCGCACAAGGCGCCGTGCAATCCGTCTATCTGCGCGACCCCAACGGCAACCTGCTGGAAATCAGCCGCTATCCGTTCCCCCCGGTGGCAGAAAACCCCTGAAAGCCGCACACCGTCATGCATCCGCCTGCTCTTCCCGCAGACTCCCCACCAGGGCGCGGAACAGCGGCGCATCGGCGCGGCGGTGCGGGTAATAGAGATGGTAGCCGGTGTAGCTGATAGCCCAGTCGGCCAGCACTTCCACCAGCGTGCCGTCTGCCAGCCGCGCCTGCACCACATCGCGCGGCGTCCAGAACAGGCCGAAGTCCGCCAGCGCCGCTTCAACCAGCACCGCGCGGTTGGCGGCGAAGCGGCCGGTGGCGCGGATTTTCACCACCTTGCCGCTGTGGGGGGCGAGAAATTCCCACACCAGCGGCCCGCCGGAGGAGAGGATGAGGTTGATGCAGCGGTGGGCGGCCAGGGCGGACGGCGTCTGCGGCGTGCCGTGGGCGGCGAGATAGGCGGGGCTTGCCACCACGCACATCCGCATGTCGGGCGAGACGCGCACCGCGATCATGTCGCGTTCCAGGTCGTCGCCGAGGCGGATTCCCGCATCGAAGCGCTCGGCGACGATGTCGGCAAAGCGCGATTCGCCCACCAGTTCCAGCTCCACTTCGGGGTAATCGCGCAGGAAGCGGGCGAATTTTGGCCAGAGCTGCGCGATGGCGTGTTCGGAGCCGTTGATGCGCAGCCGCCCGCGCACGGTGTCGCGCATGGCGGAGAGGGCGTTGAGTTCGTCGTCAATGACGTCGAACAGCGGCGAGAGTTTCTGATAGAGGCGCTCGCCCGCCCCGGTGGTGGCGACGCTGCGCGTGGTGCGCTGCAACAGCTTGATATGCAGGCGGTCTTCGATGCCGCGAATGCAATGGCTCAGCGCCGACTGCGACACGCCGAGGAGCTGCGCCGCCCTGGTGAAACTGCCGACACGCGCCACGACGAGGAAGGCGCGCAGGTCGTTCAGGTTTTCTTTCATGCTTCCGGTTCCCGGCTAAAAGCCGCCAGCCTATGCGCTTCGCGGCGGCGGGGCAAGCGGGGCTTTTTGCCGTGAAGGAAGGAGAGGCCATGAAAAAACCGCCCCGGAGGGCGGTTTTTTGGCGGGCGGTGTTCACACGTCCCAGTTCTTGAAGCCGGTCAGCCAGCGCGCGAAGTTGGGGTCGCGGTGGTCGAAGAAGCTGTTCGGCAGGCTGGTAGCCAGTGCGCTGTGGCCGGTATCCAGCGTGGTGAGGCGCAGCATGTCGTCGCTTGTCAGCGCGAAGTCGAAGATGGCCCGGTTTTCCCGCATGCGTTCGGCGCGCACGGTTTTCACCAGCGAGACGATGCCGCGCTGATAAAGCCAGCGCAGCGCCACCTGCCCCACCGTTTTGCCGTATTTTTTGCCAATTTCCGTGAGCAGCGGCTGGTTGAAGAAGTCGTATTTGCCCTCGGCGAAGGAACCCCAGGCTTCGACGGTGATGCCGTTCGCCTGCATGTAGCCCACTTCGCGCGTTTGCTGATGGAAGGGGTTGACCTCAATCTGGTTCACCATCGGCGCGATGCGGTTGAAGGTAGCGAGATCGACGAGGCGGTCGCTGTGGAAGTTGCTGACGCCGATGGCGCGGATTTTCCCCGCTTCATAGAGTTCTTCGATGGCGCGCCACGCGCCGTGCACGTCGCCGTAGGGCTGGTGGATGAGGTAGAGGTCGAGGTAGTCGAGTTGCAGGCGGTTCAGGCTGCGCTCGAACTGGGCTTTGGCGGCGTCGTAACCGGCGCTGTTCAGCCACAGTTTGGTGGTGATGAAGAGTTCTTCCCGCTGGATGCCGCTCGCGCGGAGGGCGCGGCCGACCTGTTCCTCGTTGAAATAGGCGGCGGCGGTGTCGATGTGGCGGTAGCCGTTGGCGATGGCGTCCGTGACGACGCGTTCGCATTCTTCCGGCGCGACCTGATAGACGCCGAAGCCGAGCAGCGGGATGGCGACGCCGTTCGCAAGGGTAGTGGTGGTTTGTTGGGTCATGGGGGTTCTCCGGTTTAGGGTTGGGTGTGCGGTACTTCGCTCCAATGGCTATACAGGTTTCAACACACAGGACGACACATGAAGCACGCTTCTATATGTTGCCCTGATTTGGAAGGGTTACACCTCTCCAAATATTTCCTGACTTTACCGCTCTGAAGAGCGGAGTTTCAACCATTAAGGAAGCTTTGGTGAAGTTAGAGCGACGGTTTTTGATCAGCCATTGTCCGTGGCGGTGGCGGTTTCTGCGGCAGTCGGCGCGGCGTAAGCAGGAAGGCAGGCGGCAAGCGCCAGGGCAAGCAGGGCGGTTTTTTTCATGGGCCTTTGCCCTCCTCGCTCCACCAGTATTGGGCGGTGGCACCGCCGTCGATGAGGATGTCGCTGCCGGTGATGTAGCCGCCGCGCTCGCTCATCAGCAGCTCGGCGAGGTTGGCGATTTCGTCCGGCGTGCCGCCGCGCCCCACCGGCAGGGCGGCGAGCATGGCGCGGTAGAAGTCTTTACGCTCGCCGTTGAGTTCGTCGTTGGCGAGCGGGGTGTGGATGATGCCGGCGCTGATGCAGTTCACCCGCGCGCCGCGTTGCCCCCAGCGTACCGCTGCGGCGGCGACGCGCAGCGCATTGCCGCGTTTGGAAAGCTGGTAGGCGCGCAGGCTGTCGGTTTCGTTTTTGATGTAGGGCAGGTCAAGCAGCGCTTCGCACGGGGTCAGCGCCAGTTCGCGGTTTTGTTCGGGGGTGAGCGGTTCGAGGCGGTGCGCCGACTGCGAGCCAATCATCACCGCCGCGCCGCCCGGCGCAATGATGTCGCCGAATATTTCCAGCAGCACCGCCGTGCCGTAGAGATCCACCTTGAAGAGCAGCGCGGCGGGCGCTTGCGAGGGCGAGACCCCGGCGGTGTTGATGAGTCCCTTCACCGCGCCGAGCGAGGCGGCCAACGCGGCGACGGCGCGGATGCTGGCGCGGCTCGATACGTCGCAGGCGGTGGTGTGCACGCGGTAACCGGCGGCGCGCAGTTCTTCCGCCTGCTTTTCCGCGTGTTCGGGTTTAAGGTCGGCGAGGATGAGCTCGCGGCCGACGCTGACGCGGCGGGCGATGGCAACGCCGATGGCGCCGCTGCCGATGAGGACGATGACTTCTTTTGGCATGGTGTTCTCCTGTAATGGAAGCGCGCATTGTAGGCGGCGGGTGTGGACGGATAAACGCTAGCGCGTCGCTAGGGGTTATGAAGGGGATTCATAAAAGACGCGTAACGCTGCCGCTTATCGCGCGGGATTACAATAATTGCCCCCTTCAATCACAGAGGAACCCTCATGTCCCGCTCCCTGCTTGCCCTGGCCGTCTGCGCCGCTGCCGCCGTCCACGCCGAACCGCTGCCGCTGATCAGCAACGACGCCAAATACTGCGTGAAGCCCGATGTCTGCGACACGGTCATCGTTACCGCCATCAATAGCCCCGATGCCGCGCTGAATGCCTATGCCGACAGTCTTTTCAACAGCGCGGACGATGCGGAAACCGCCGCAGAATACCGCTTTACCGGCTTCGATCACGCCGCGCTGGAAGCGTGGATTACCCGCGTCGGCAAGGAAGAACTCGGCGATGGTGAAGACGTACCTAACAACGACTATTCCCACGATTACGGCGTCAAGCAAATCGGCGAAACCGCGCATTACCGCCTGCTTGAATTCATGGTCAGCACCTACCTCGGCGGCGCACACGGCATGTATGGCAGCAGCTTCCACGTCCTGCCGAAAGCGGGCGAGCTACGCCGCCTGACGCTGGACGACATCCTCCTGCCCGGGCAGCGGCAAAAGCTGGACGCCCTGCAAAAACAGGCTTTCGAACGCGCCCTGAAAGCGGACGGCTACGGCAGCGGGGCGATGAGCGACGCCGAAATCAAGGAACTCTACGACACCTTCCCCTTCACCGCCAACGACAACTGGCGCTTCGACAGCAAGGGGCTGGTCTTCCAGTACGCCCCCTACGAAATTACGCCGTACAGCCTGGGCGCACCGGAAATTCTCGTGCCGACGGCGGAACTGCACGGCATCATCAAGCCGGACATCCTCGCCGAACTGCCAAGCTGGCAGCGCTACGATGCGGGCAAGGCCGAAAAACGCCCGCAGTGGCGGCAGCCATAACCATGCGCCTCCTCCTGCTGTTGATGCTGCCGGTGCTGCCGCTCCCTGCCGTCGGCCTGCACGATTTCCGGGAAAACGGCCGGGGCGGCCTGCAAGACGGGGCGGGTCGGGTGCTGGTGCCCGCCGCCTATCCCGACACCGGCTGGGGAACATACGAAGAAGCGCCGTAAGGCGGGGAAATCGAATTTATCGTCAGCCTCCGGCAAGAAGCCCTGCCGCCGGTATCGCCGCCCCGGCCCGGGCGGCGGGTGATGTCTGTGACCGCGCAGGCAACTCCCTTTACTCGCCGCTCTTCTTCGACAACGGCATGGACCTTTGGCACGAAGGCTGCCGCCGCTTCGTCGAGCGGGGCAAAGTCGGCTTCGTCAATGGCAACGGGGAGAAAATCATCCCCGCCCGTTACATCGCCGCTGACCCGTTCCACCACGGCTACGTGACCGTTTACACCGGCAACTGGCGCACGAAATACACAGACGGCGGCGAGCACGCCGTGCTGGAAGCGGCGGACGCGACCGCACAGACCCACATCATCAACCTGCGCGGCGAGACCGTGCGCGGCAGCACGCAGCCGCTTGCGCCGGCAGACATCAACATCGGCGGGCGCTACTACCCCTATCCCTTCAAGCACAGCCCGTTCGAGCAATACATCCTGGCGAAACTCGCCGCGACGCCCGCCCTGGCCGAACTCGCGCTTTACGACTACACCGGGCCGCGCGACGGCCTTGTCCTCGGCTTCGCCATCACCGCCCGGCCTGACCGCATCGAACCCTACTACCGCCTGAGCGCCTACATCTATGACAAGGAGCGGCGGGCATCCCGCGACGATGAAATGTCGCGCATCATCGCCGACCGCGACGGCCGCCTCTACTTCCGCGCCTGGGGCGAAGACACGCCCATCCCGCTGAAAGACCGGCTGCGCGCAGCGCTGGCAGACGCGCGCGCGGACATGATGCAACGCCGCGACCGCCCGCGCCCCTACCGCTTCAACGCCGTACGCCGCCTGCTTGCATTGCCGTTGCAGTGGTTTTGATACCCCATCCCCAAGCGATCATCTGCCGTAGGGCGGGCTTCAGCCCGCCGCAATCATATTAATGGTGAGCTGAAGCCCACCCTACGAACCCCGTTTTATTTCTTGGGATCGGAAGGAGGCGTTGCAGGCGGCCTCTCTGCGTTTTGGGAGGCACGGGCGGGTTTTTTGTCGTGCATGACGTATTTGGCATGCCCCGCCCGCAAAAAAGCCGCCCGGTCATCCGGACGGCTTTTGTATTTAAGGAGCGCCGTTTTTATTTGAAGTCGTCTACTGTCAGCAGTTTGCTTTCCTGAATGGCCTTCACGTTGCGGGTGCCGGCGAGCATCATGTTGATGGCGAGTTCTTTTTTGAACTGGTCCATGACGGAGTTGACGCCTTGCGCGCCGCCGAGGTGCAGGCCGTAGAAGATCGGGCGGCCGACGGCGACGATGTCGGCACCGCTGGCGAGTGCCTTGAAGACATGCGAGCCGCGCCGCACGCCGCCGTCGAAAATCACCGGCACGCGCTTGTTCACCTGCTTGGCAATGCTAGGCAGCATGTCGAAGGTGGCCGGCGCGCTGCCGAGCTGGCGGCCGCCGTGGTTGGAGACCCAGATGGCATCCGCGCCGGCGTCGATGGCGATGTTCACGTCTTTGGGCGATTGCACGCCTTTGACGATGACCGGCAGGCCGGAGAGTTTTTTCACGTAGCCGATGTCTGCCGGGGTGAAATTCTGCTTGGCCTGGGCGAAGATTTCGCCGATGCCCGAACCCTCGCCGGATTTGGTGCCGTCGTTCCGGGTGGCGAGGAAGGCTTCGAGGTTGGCAAAGCCGAGCGGGAACTTGAAGTTGGTGCGCACGTCGTCTTCCCGGTAGCCGCCGACCGGGGCATCGACGGTGAGGATGATGGCTTTGGCGCCGTATTTTTTGGCTCGCTCGATGGTGAAGCGGTTGAAATCGTCGTTTTTGCTCATGTAGAGCTGGAAGAAGAAGGGCTTGCCTTCGCCGACGGCGGCGGACACTTCTTCGATGGTCTTGTTGCCGTAGGTGCTCAGGGCGGGGATGGAACCGGCCTGAATCATGCCGCGCGCGGTGGCCTCTTCGCCATCGACGTGGGCGAGGCCGTGGGCGGCCATCGGCGCCTGGATGACCGACACGGTGAGCGGGATGCCGAACAGTTCGGTGGTCATGTCGATGTCGGCGGTTTCCAGCCCGGCGAGGATGCGCGGCTCGATGTATTTTTTGTCGAAGCTGCTGGTGTTCTCGCGCAGCGACTGTTCGTTTTCCGCGCCGCCGCGCACATAGCCGAAGGCACCGGCGCTCATGCTTTTTTGCGCTTCCGCTTCCAGTTCTTCCAGATTGACGATGTTCAGCGGCTTGTCCGCCGTGCTGGCCTGATAGTCTTCGGCCAGGGCGGGGGTCAGCGTCAGTGCCAGCAGGGTGGCGGCGAGGCAGGGTCTTGTCGTTTTCTTCATGGGCTTTTCCTGATGGGGTGAAATGTTCGGAGCGAACGCGGTGTCTATACAGGTAGTCGCCGGACGCTGTCAAAACGGCGGCGGCTCACAGCAGCCATTCGACCGGCAGCCAGCTCAGGATGATGGTGCTGCTGCGGCGCAGCCAGCTGCTGGCCGGTTCGCGGGTGTAGGTGACGGTGCGGCCGTTTTCCAGGCTTTGCCATTGCAGTCTGCCGTTGTCGTCGAGGCTGACGGCATAGGCGTGGGTGGGCAGGTTGGCGGCGAGGTGGCGCGCGAAGTCGCCGGCAAGCGCCGGGCTGTCGATGAGGATGCCGTCTTCGCTGTTCAGCGCGGCGGAGCGCGGGTCCATGTTGAAGGAGCCGACGAAGACGTATCTGCCGTCGGCGGCGAAGCTTTTGGCGTGCAGGCTGGCTCCGCTGTGGCCGGTGATGCCGCCGTGGCCGCTTGCGCTGATGGTGGCGCCGGGTTTGAGTTCGTAGAGGCGGATGCCCGCCGCGAGCAGGCGGCGGCGGTATTTGGCGTAGCCGGAATGGACGGCGGCGACGTCGCTGGCGGCGAGGGAGTTGGTGAGGATGGTGATGCGCACGCCCCGCCCGGCGATGGCGATGAGTCCCGCCGCGCCTTCGGCGGTGGGGACGAAGTAGGGCGAGACGATGATGAGTTCGCGCGTGGTTTTGCTGAGGACGGGGCCGATGTCGGCGAGCAGGGTGGCGCTCAGGGCGGTTTTGCCGAGGAGTTTGTCCGGCGGGTCGCTGTGCAGGGTGGTCGGCCCCCAGTACAGCGGCAGGCTGCCGTCGCGCAGGCGGGCGACGGGGTCGTCCCGGTCGAGGGCGCGCAGGTAGGCGCGGGCGGTGGCGCTGTCGGGCAGGGCGGGGGCGGTGCGGCTGCCGCTGCCGGGGATGATGAGGGCGACGGGGTAGGCGGCGGCGCCGTTCCAGTAGCGGTCAAAGTCGTCCGCGATGGCGGTTGTCACCGGGCCGATGCTCAGGGTGTCGAGGTCGGCGAAGAGGACGCCGTCGCCGCTGCCGAAGTATTCGTCGCCGATGTTGCGCCCGCCGATGATGGCGATGTGGCCGTCGGCGGTGAAGGTTTTGTTGTGCATGCGGCGGTTCAGGCGGGGGAAGTCGCCGAGGTAGCCGAGGATGCGCCAGCGGCGCTGCATGAAGGGGTTGACGAGGCGGACGCTGATGTTCGGGTGGGCGTCGAGGGTGAGGAGGAGCGGGTCGAGGCTGCGGGTGTTGTTGTCATCGAGCAGCAGGCGGACGCGCACGCCGCGCGCGGCAGCGCGGTAGAGGGCGGCGGCGAGCAGGCGGCCGGCGTTGTCGTCGTGCCAGAGGTAGTATTGCAGGTCGAGGCTGCGTTGCGCGCTGTTGATGAGGGCGAGGCGGGCGGCGAAGGCGGCGCGGCCGTCGGCCAGCGGGTAATGGCCGCTGGCGTCGGGGTGTCCGGCTTGCAGGGCGGTGATGCGCTGTGCCAGCGGGGTTGCCGTTACCGCAGGCAGGCGGTGGGTGGTGCCGATGTTGTTGCGCGGCGGCAGGGGGCGGTAGCTGCAAAGGGCGGTGGCGATGAGGATGGCGATCAGGATGAGGAGACCGCCGGCAATCTTTTTCAGCATGGGCGGCGGGGTCAGCTGAAGTCGAGCCCGCGCAGCGCCGCTTCGAGTTTGCCGCGCGCGAAGAGGAGGTTCCAGCGGTTGCCGCCGTAGGCGCGCCACAGGCCGGTGGCGCGCACGCCGCACAGCAGCAGGGTGCGGATGCGGTTGATGGTTTCCGGCTGTTTGAGGTATTCGGGGCGGCCGCCGACCATGATTTTCCCCGCCGCCCGGCTCGCGGTGTCCTGGTAGGCGGCGGCGAGACCGGCGAGGAGGTTGGGGTGGTTCGGCGGGTAGTGTTCGGCCTGGCGGCGCGCGTCGTGCAGGCGGGTTTTGAGGATGTCCATCAGGGCGCGGTTTTTCGCGAGGCGGCGTTCGACGTGCAGGATTTGCGCGCTGTAACGCAGGCTTTGCCGGTCGTTCTTGCCGTTAAAGACGCGCAGGAACGCATCGCGGCCGCGCGTGAGCGGGTCATGCGGTTCGCCGTAGTAGTCGGCGATGTCGGCGGCGTCATGGCGCAGCAGGCTGGGGATGAGGGTGTTTTCGGCGGCGTCATCGGTTTCGCCGCGCTCGGCGGCGGCGCGCAGGCGGTCGATGGCGAGGAAGAGGGCGGACATCGCCCAGGCTTGCGCTTCGGTATCGGTGTGCTTCATGGGGCTTCTGCGGTTGGGTGGCGGGCCTCGATGACGCCGCCGCCGAGGCAGCGGTCGCCGTCGTAGAGGACGAGGTATTGGCCGGGGGTGACGGCGCGTTGCGCTTCGGCGAAGGCGACGTGGATTTCGTCGTCGCCGCGCCACTGGATGCGGCAGGGCTGGTCTTCCTGGCGGTAGCGGGTTTTGGCGGTGTAGATGTGGTTTTCTTGCGGCGCTTCGTTCAGCCAGGAGAGCTGGCGGGCGGTGAGCGCCTGGTGGTAGAGCAGCGGGTGTTCGCCCTGGCCGACGATGAGGGTGTTGTCGGCAAGGTTTTTGTCGAGGACGTACCACGGTTCTTCGCTGGCACCGGCGACGCCGCCGATACCCAGCCCCTGCCGCTGGCCGATGGTGTAGTACATCAGGCCGATGTGTTCGCCGATCCAGGCGCCTTGTGCGGTGATGATTTTGCCGGGCTTTCCCGGCAGGTAGGTGCTGAGGAAGTCGCGGAAGGGGCGTTCGCCGATGAAGCAGATGCCGGTGGAGTCTTTTTTGTCGTAGGTAACGAGTCCCGCTGCCTCGGCGATGCGGCGCACCTCGCTTTTTTCGAGGCCGCCAAGCGGGAAAATGGCGCGCGCGAGCTGCTCAGGGGTGATTTGGCTTAAAAAGTAGCTTTGGTCTTTGCCGCCGTCCACGCCTTTGTAGAGGGCGGGCGCGCCCGCGTGTTCGCCGCGCCGCGCGTAATGGCCGGTGGCGAGGTAGTCAGCACCGTGAGCAGCGGCGTAGCGGGCGAGTTCGGCGAACTTGATTTCGCGGTTGCAGAGGACGTCCGGGTTCGGCGTGCGCCCCGCCTGATACTCGGCGAGGAAGTGCTTGAAGACGCGCTCGTGGTATTCGGCGACGAAGTTCACGGTGTAAAGCGGGATGCCGATGGTTTCGCAGATGTCGCGGGCGTCTTCCAGGTCTTCTTCGAGGGTGCAGTAGCCGCTGCCGTACGTCTCTTCCCAGTTTTTCATGATGATGCCGAAGACGTTGTAGCCCGCTTCTTTGAGCAGGTAGGCGGTGACGGAGGAATCGACGCCGCCGGAGATGCCGACGGCGATGGTGGCGCTTTTCGCGGGGAGGTAGGTGTGGTGCATGGGCGGTGTGGTTGCAGGCATGGGCGGTATTGTAGCGCGGCTTCTTTGTGGCGACGCGCGGCGCTACACTGCGTGCCTTCACAATCATTCATGAGGCTTTTATGTATTTGACCTGGAAGGCGCTGCATATCATCGGCGCGGTGTGCTGGTTCGCGGAGCTGTTTTATCTGCCGCGCCTTTTTGTGTATCACGCGCTGGCGCAGGCGGAGGGGGATGATGCCTCGATGCGGCGCTTCTGCGTGATGGAACGCAAGCTCTACATCATGGGGCATATCGGCATGGGGATGACGCTGCTCTTCGGCGGCCTGCTCTTGTGGGCGGGCGGCTGGGCCTTTCTGAAAGGGCAGGGCTGGCTGCACGCGAAGCTGCTGCTGGTGGCGGGGCTGGTCGTCTATCAAATCGTCTGCGGGCGAATGAACCGCGCCTTCGCTGCCGGAAAGAACCGCCGCAGTCATGTGTTTTACCGCTATTTCAACGAGGTGCCGAGCCTGGCGCTGATCGGCATCGTGCTGCTCGCCAGTCTGAAGCCGTTTTGAGCGGGTCGTTATGGCACCGGTCCCCGCCGCGCCGGTGAACGGAGGCGTGCACGGCGCGGGGGGAGACGGTAGCCGCTATGGTTTTGCGGCGGTACTCAGCCGCGTTCGCGGAAGTCGTCGCCGATAAACGTGCGCAGCGGGTTGCCGCGCTCGATGTGGAAATGGCGGCAGTGCTGCGCGTATTGCGCGGCCGCTTCCCGTTCCGCCGCCAGCGCGGCGTGGCGGGCGTCAAGCAGTTGCCGGGCGAGACGACGGTTGGCGTGCTGCGAGCGCTCGGCCTGCACTTTGACGCGCAGGCCGCTCACGCTGTCCGTCGCCCACACCGCGCTGCGGGTTTTGTTGACGTGTTGGCCGCCTTTGCCGCCCGCCTTGCAGCTTTGGATGCGGATGTCGCCGCGCGCGACCGGGGCGGCGTCTGCCAGCGGGTAGATGCCGATGTACCAGTTTTTGCGCGGGTGTTTCGGGCGGAGGCGGCTGTGCCAAATCCAGCAGAGGGTGCCCTGCCAGCGCGCGGCGAAGGCCGCTGTGCCGTCGCCGCCCAGGGTGATGACGGCGGAGCGGATGCCGTGCGCTGTGCGGCGTTCGTCGCTGACCGCCACACGGATGCCGTGCGCGGCGGCTTCTTCTTGCAGACGTTCGAGGGCGAGGGCGGCGGCGTCAATGTAGTCAAGGGCGGCAGTGCGTTGGAGTTGCTGGATGGCGCTGCCTTCGGGGGTGGTTTTGTGGTCGGCAATGATGACCACGGGGGTGTGGTTGCCCATAGGGAATCCTGTGATGGTCATGCCAATTCCGGCAAATCATTCGGGGGCGCTGGCGCGCCTCCCCGGCTTGTTTTCCGGAATCGGTATTCAGATAAAGGACGCAATCACAGGCGGGCGGGAGAAAAGGAAGGGAAGCCGCTCAGGCGTTGTGATTGCAAGGGGTGGTGCTGGTCGTGATGGTGCACGTCATGGGGACCTCCTTGCGGTTGGATGGATGGGAAACGGGTGCGGATTATAGGGAGGCTGGGGCGGGCGGGCAAGGGTTTGTGGCATTGCTGCAACAGGCGCAAATCCCGCGCGTCCCGCTCAGAGGATGCGCAGCAGTCCGGGGTCGTCGGCATGGTCGAGCAGCATGGCGCGCACGCGGCTTTGCCACAGTTCGCCGAAGCGGGCGAGTTCGTCCGGCGTCGCCCGCCCGCTGACCGCTTTCGGCATCAGGCTTTGCATTTCTGCGGGAAAGGGGACGACCGCAGCGTTGAGTTCGAGCTCGACGGCGGCACCGTTATCGAGGCGGCGCAGCCGCATCAGGCCACGGATGGGGGCGTCGTAGGCAAGCAGGTCGCGGCGGGCGAAACGGGCGGCGGGGCCGATGCCGCCGAAGCCGGTTTCCGCTGCCGCGCCGGTGAGCAGGGTGGCGACGGTGGCGATGACGCCGGTGGTGCCTGCGTCGCGGCTGTCGCGCATCTGCACGGCAATGCCACCGCGTTCGGGCAGGTCGTCACCATAGAGGGCGCGCAGGCCGCGCCGGGTAAGCAGGTAGGCACCGGCGACGGTCGGGCAGGAATGCCCGGCGAGGCGCACCGCGTCGGCGTAGTGGTATTCGAGGATGCCGTCTTTGGCGGCGCCGAGGAAGGCGGCCAGCGGGTCGCGCACGCGCTGGGTCGGGGCGGCGGCAAAGAAGGCGGGGAGGGTTTCGTTCATGGGAAGGCTCCGTTGGGGTTGGTTGGCGGATAGGGTCACATAGGAATGGGGCAAGGCGGCGCAACACCGTTACGGTTTTTTAGATATTTGACTATATCCGAAAGCCCCGCCGGGGCGGGGCTTTCTGTACAGGTCGGAGGCTCAGTGGGGCAGGGGGTTGCCGTTCAACAGGATTTGGCCCTCTTTGCTTTCGATTTTGGCGCGGTATTCGTCACCTTCGAGGGTGACGAACATGGCGCCCTGCTGTTCGACCATTTCGCTGAAACCGAGTTTGTCCACCAGCGTTTTGCTGACGCGGAATTCGGCGTTCAGGTCGAGATTGTTTTTCAGGAGCGTTTGCAGGGGCAGCGGGTTTTCCTGCGCGTTATCAATCGCCTGCTGCCATTCTTCCGCCGTAACCGGGCTGTCGCTGCGGATGCCGACGGAGGCGGTCAGCAGTGCCTTGCCGCTGTCGGTTTGCGCTTCGAGCCCGGTATCGAAACGGGTTTTGTTTTTGACGATTTCGCCGATCGCGGTTTTGAATTTTTCGCGGGTTTCCGGCGGTAAGTCGGTTTTGCCTGCCGCGAGATGCGGATTGAGCAGTTGCAGGCCTTCGCCCAGGGCGGTGTTGGCGGCAGCGGAGAGTTCGCTCAGGCCGACGTGGATGCGCAGGCTCTGCGGCTCGACCGGCAGCGCCGGAATCGCCTGTTTCAGGGAGGCGCCGTCGAGTTTGAAGAGGAAGGTGCCGGTCATGTCGTAGTTGCCGGCGGCGGTTTTTTTGCTGTCCGTCTTGAAGTTGAAGTCGCCGAGGTTGATGGTGTCGGTGTTGTGGGTGACGCGGATGCCGGTGGCATCGACATTGACGCTGCCGAGGTAGCCACCGATGGCGCTGTCGAATTTCAGGCCTTCGCCTTTGCCTTCGATGCCCGCCAGTTCGAAGGTGCTCATGCCGTCGGCACCGGTGGTCTCGGTCTTGATGGGATCGATTTTGAGGTGGAAGGTGCCGTCTTCCTTGATGCCCCAGCCGCCTTTGACGGCCGCGATGCTGACGGTCGAGGTGTTGCCGTCTGCCTTGTCGGCATCGGTGATGGTCAGCGGTTCAAGGGCGAAGTCGATGTCGAGGACACCGTCGGTCAGGGTTTTGCTGTTGTAGCGGATGTTGTAGGCAAGCCCCTTGAAGTCGATGCTGTCGTCGCCGTTTTGATGCTGGAACGGGCTGATGGTCGCGGTGGCCACGGCGTTGTCGTCGGTGAGCAGGTCGGTGTGCATGTGCAGGTGGTCGAGGACGGTGCCGAGGCCGTCGGCAACGGCGGCGTTCTTGTCCGCCGCTTTCGTGTCGTCCGCCGCCGCTTCGGCCGGTTTTTCCGCGTCTGCTTCGGCCGGTTTTCCCGCGTCTGCTGCGGCGGTGGTTGCCGCCTCGGCCGGTTTTTCCGCGTCTGCCGCGCCAGTTGTCGCTGCTTCGGCCGGTTGTTCTGCGGCAGGCGGTGTTTCTTCCGCCGTATCTTCCCCGTCTGCCGCTTTATCGGTCATGGCGCTAAAGTTATCGACAAAGACCTTGACGTCTTCCGGGTTGTCGAGTTTGTGTTCGACATGGGCGACGATGCCTTTGTCCAGCAGCGCCTGGTTGTAGGTGATGGTGTCGGTGAAATGCAGGGTGACGGGCCGGATGCTGTCGCCATAGACCTGCGGGTTGAGGTCCAGTGTGAGGCTCGTTTTGGCCGTCGCGCCCGCTTCGCCGCCCTGATAGTCGCTGACGCTGTATGCGTATTTGCGGAAGAGGTTGGCATTCGGGCCGCTGGCGTATATTTTTTCGTACACGGCACCGGCGAGCGCAACATCTGCCTTGTAGCGGGCTTCGACTGCGGCGGCCTGTTGTGCGGCGGGCGCGGCGGCGGCTTTTTCCCCGCCCGTTTGGGTCTGTTCGGTGGTGCTGCCTTTTTCCGCCGGTTTTTTCTGATCGTCGCAGGCGGCAAGCAGCGCGGCGGCGGTGAGGACGGCAAGCGCCAGTTGGCTTTTTTTCATCGTGTTTTCCTGTGGTTGGGGGTGAAATTCTGCGCGATTATAACCGTTGCGCTGTTTTTCTTTATATATGTTTCGGTTAGGGTCGTTGCAGACAGGATTGGGACAAGGCGGTGGGGCGGGGCATCACGGCACTTCCTGCCACCACGTCCGCTGCGGCGGCTCGCGGTAGTCGAAGACTTCGCCGGGGTAGGGCGTCGCCACAATAAGCGGGGTGGCTGCTGCCGCCTTGCTGAAGCGCTCGATGGGCTCGCGCCAGGTGTGGCCGGAAAGGTCGTATTTCGCCCAGTGTACCGGCAGCACGGTTTTCGCGCCCACATCCAGCGCCGCCTGCACGGATTGTTCCGGCTGCATATGGATGTCCGCCCATTGGCTGTTGTAGGCGCCGTTTTCCATCAGCACGATGTCAAACGGCCCGAAGCGTTCGCCGATGGCGGCGAAGTGCGCGCCGTAGCCGCTGTCGCCGTTATAGAAGAGGCGGCAGGCGGGCGATTGCACCACCCATGAGCCCCACAGGGTGCTGTTGCGGTTGGTGAAGTTGCGCCCGCTGAAATGGCGCGCGGGGGTGAGGGTCAGGCGGATGTCGCCCAGCGCGGCTTCTTCGTACCAGTCCAGCTCGGTGATTTTGTTATCGGCGACGCCCCAGCGTTGCAGGTGCGCCTTGACGCCGAGCGGGACGTAGTAATGCCCGACTTTGGGGTCAAGCTCACGGATGGCGCGGTAGTCGAGATGGTCGTAGTGGTCATGCGAAAGGAGCACGGCATCGAGCGGCGGCAGGTCGGCGGGCAGGGTCGGATGGGTCTGCGGGAAGGGTGCGCCGCCGAAGGGCAGCGGTGTGGCACGGTAGAACACGGGGTCGGTGATGAGGCGCTTGCCCGCCATCTGGAAGAGCACGGTGGAGTGGCCGAACCAGGCGAGGCGGCCGTCTTGCAGCGTGTCCGCTCGCAGCGGCTCGCTCGGCAGCGGCGCGGCGGGGTTTTTGCCTGCGGGCGGGTTGAAGTAGCCGCGCAGCCAGTCGAGGGTGGAGTGGTTTTTGCCGTCCGGCGTGATGAGCTCGGTCGGTTCGAGGTTTTGGAAGGAGGTGCCGTTGTAGTGTTCGGAAGCCCGGATTTTGGCGAGACTGGTCGTATCCGGTTTGCCGCCGAAGGTTGGGTGGAAATGGATATAGGCGGTGACGGTAAGCGTCAGCAGCACGGTGAGGATGAGGAGCCATTTCAGGGTTTTCAGGGCGAGGAACAGGAGGTTCATGAGGATTCTGTTGGCAAAGGGCAGCAATCGCCGGTCGGAGCGGCAGGTTGATGTGGGCAGACCAAGAGCTTCGCGCAGGAGAGGTGCAGGGGCGGCTTCAATCCAGGTATTTGCTCGCTTCGCGGATGCTGAGTGTACTCAGGCCGTACCGGTGTGCGGCGATGTAGTGCCGCACCCAGGCGGCGTCGGTTTTGCTGTATTGGCGCAGCGCCCAGCCGATGGCTTTGTTGATGAAGAATTCGTGCCGGTTGAGGTTGTTGTTGATGACGGTTGCGAGCAGGGCGGTGTCGGTGGCGTCTTTGGCGGGCAGTTGGGCGGTGATGGCGGCGCGGCGCAGCCAGTGGTCGTCGGCGCGGCTCATGGCTTCGAAGGTCGTCCGCGCTTCTGGGCAGCGGCGCAGGATGTCGCCGAGCGGGCGGATGAAGGCGTCCACGCTGTCCCACCAGGCGTTGCGGCTGATGAGGGCTTGCAGGCGGGAGAGGTCTGCCGCCGTGAGCTGCGCCTGTTTGCCGTGCAGGTAGTTCGTCGCGATGTAGTGCATTTCGCGGTAGGGACTGGCCCAGCAGGTGTCGATAAACGCCCAGTCCACCGCCCGGCCCTTGTCCGCGCGGAGGTACGGCTTGCCCAGACTGCGCCGCACGGGGGTGGCGATGCCGAGGAAGGTGAAGCGGTTTTTCATGTAGGCGGCCATTTCTGCCGCTTTCTCAGGTACGGCAACGGCGCGCAGGGCGGCAAGGATGGCCGGGGCGTCCATGGTTCAGTTCCCCGCCAGTTGCCACAGCAGACGCTGATGGGCGACGGCATCGGCGAAGCCGGGCACGCTGTGGCTGCCCGTGCTCAGGTCGGCATGAACGGCGCGGTAGGTGTCAATCAGGTTGTCCGCTGCCGCCGTGACCGGGTTGAAGGTGTCCGTCCGTCCGCCGCGCGTCACGGTGATGGTCAGCGGTTCGTACTGGATGTGGCCGCTGTTGCCCGTCGCGCTGATGCGGCAGTTGTCGCATTCGATGTCCATGCGCAGGCCGCTGAGGGCACCGGAGTAGATGGCGTTAATCAGCCCGCCGTCAGCGGTTTGCCCGCTGAACAGGACGTTATCGGTGGTGGTGCGCGGGATGGTTTCGCCGGTGTCTGCGAGATAAACCTGCGGGAAGACGCAGCGGGTGAGTGCCGCCATGTGCGTCAGCTCGCCGAAGAGGTAGCGCAGGGCGGCGAGCAGGTGGGCGAAGGGGATGGTGAGGGTGTTGACGCCGTTTTCCTGCGCCTGTGCGTAGCGGTAGCGCGAGACGGTTTGCCGCGCCCGCGACGGGTCGCCGCCGAGAATGGTGCAACTGCGCATTGTGCCGCTTGCCGCGTCATCAAGGATGGCTTTCAGGCGGCGGACATAGGGCGAATGCACCGCTTGCAGGCCGATGAAGGTGCGGCAATGGTAGCGGTCGGCGAGGTCGGTCAACGCCTGGGATTGCGCAGGATCGGTACCGAGTGGCCATTCGCAGTAGATGGCTTTGCCGCTGGGGATGATGCTTTCCAGCAGGGCACGGTGCTGCGGCAGGTTGACGGCGACGACGAGCAGGTCAATGTCATCGCGCGCCGCCAGTGCCGCCGCACTGGCAGTGTGATAAGGCACACCGTATTTTGCGGCGGCGGCAGCAGCGCTGGCTGGGCTGCCCGCTGCGAGACCGTTCAGGGTGAAGTATTCCGGCAGGGCGCGCAGAGCGGGATAGTGCGACATTGCGCCCCAGCCGCCGTTGGCGCTGAGGCCGATGATGCCGACGCGGATTTTTTGCATGGTTATGTCTCCTTATTCAAGTACGCGGGTTTCACCGCTGACCGGATCATCGACGCTGACTTTGCCGTCGGCTTTGGCGACTGTCAGGGTAAAGAGGCGCGGCGCGGTGTTCGGGTCGCCGCCGCAGGTGGCGTCATGCTTTTCGCGGACATCAATTTGGTAGTTACCGCTTTCTTCTGCGGCTTCAAAGGCCAGGCACTCGGTTTTCAGCGAGGTCAGCTGGTGCTTTTCCAGCGCGGCGAGGGCGGCGGCGAAAGCGGCATCTTCGCTGTTAACGGGCGCGGCAACCGCGCTGATGCTGGCGGCGAACAGGGCAGTGAGCAGGATTTTTTGCATGGTGTTGTCCTCGTAGTGTGGGGGAGAGCGGAAGGTTTAATAAAAAACCGCAGACCCGCTGCGGTTTTTGCTGAGAGGCGCGCTTTAGTAGGCGCCGAGGATGTCCAGTCCGGGCAGTTTTTTGCCTTCGAGGTATTCGAGCATGGAACCGCCACCGGTGGAGATGTAGTCCACTTTGTCTTCGATGCCGAACTGGCCGATGGCCGCGATGGTGTCACCGCCGCCGGCGAAGGTGAAGCCGGGGCAGGCAGCGATGGCTTCTGACAGTGCTTTGGTGCCTGCGGCAAACGGCGCCATTTCGAAGACGCCGACCGGGCCGTTCCAGACGACGGTTTTCATTTCGGCGATGATGCGCGCGTAGTTTTCGGCGGTTTTCGGGCCGATGTCCAGGATCATTTCGTTGTCGGCAACATCTTCGACGTTTTTGACGGTCGCTTTGGCGTCCGCCGAGAATTCGGTGGCAACGACGACATCCACCGGCAGCGGGATGTTGACACCGCGATCGCGCGCTTTGTCCAGCATGGCTTTGGCGTCGTTGAGCAGATCGGGTTCGTAAAGGGAGGCACCGACATTGATGCCTTCGGCGGCGAGGAAGGTGTTGGCGATGCCGCCGCCGGGGATGAGGGTGTCCACTTTTTCGAGCAGCGATTGCAAGACCAGCAGTTTGGTGGAGACTTTGGAGCCGCCGACGATGGCGAGCAGCGGGCGAGCGGGGTTTTTGACGATTTTTTCCAGCGCTTCGACTTCTTGCTGGATGAGCAGGCCGGCAACGGCGACTTTGGCTTTTTCGGCGACGCCGTAGGTGGAGGCCTGGGCGCGGTGCACGACGCCGAAGCCGTCGCTGACGAAAACGTCGCACAGGGCGGCATATTTTTCGGCGAGCGCCGGGTCGTTTTTCTTTTCGCCTTTGTTGAAGCGGCAGTTTTCCAGCATGACGATGTCCCCGGCGGCGACTTGCGGCGCTTTGTCGAGGTAGTCCTTGACGAGCGGCACGTTTTTGCCGAGCAGTTTGCCGAGGTAGGCGGCGACGGGGGCGAGCGAGAAGGCTTCGTCGTATTCGCCTTCGGTGGGGCGGCCGAGGTGCGCCATGATCATCACGGCGGCACCGTGGTCAAGGGCGTAGCGGATGGTCGGCAGCGCGGCCTGGATGCGGGCGTCGCTGGTGATTTTGCCGTCTTTGAGCGGGACGTTGAGGTCGAGCCGCATCAGGACGCGTTTGCCGTTGACGTCGATTTCGCTGAGTTTGCGCATGGTTGTTTCCTCTCGGGGTTGTGGGTGTTCAGAGCAGGGCTTTGCTTTGGGCGATGATGTTGTCCACGGTCAGGCCGTAAAGCGGGAAGAGTTCGCCTGCCGGGGCGGAGGCACCGAAGGTGTCGATGCCGATGACGGTGCCGCGGTCGCCGCTGATGCCGCGCCACGGCAGGGTAACGCCCGCTTCGACGACGACGGTCGGCACGCCTTTGGGCAGGACGGCGGCGCGGTAGGCGGCATCCTGCTGCTGGTAGAGGTCGAGGCAGGGCATGGAGACGACTTGCACGCGCAGGCCTTCTTCGCGCAGTCTGGCGGCGGCGGCGGTGATGAGCGCGACTTCGGAACCGGTGGCGACGAGGTTGAGGTCGGGGTTTTTCCCGTCCGCTTCGAGGATGTAACCGCCTTTGGCGATGGCTTTGCGGGTGGCTTCGTCGCGTTTTTGCTCGGGCAACCCCTGGCGGCTGAGGGCGAGGACGGTTGGGGTGCTCGGGTTCAGGGCGCTGCGCCAGGCGACGAGGGTTTCCTGCTGGTCGCAGGGGCGCCAGACGTTGAGGTTGGGGATGAGGCGCAACGAGGCGATATGTTCGACGGGCTGGTGCGTCGGGCCGTCTTCGCCGAGGCCGATGGAGTCGTGAGTGAGGACGTAGGTGACGGGCAGTTTCATCAGCGCGGAGAGGCGCATGCCGTTGCGCATGTAGTCGGAGAAGACGAGGAAGGTGCCGCCGTAGGCGCGCAGGCCGCCGTGCAGGGCGAGGCCGTTCATGATGGTGCTCATCGCGAATTCGCGCACGCCGTAGTGGATGTAGTTGCCGCTGAAGTCGCCGGGGGTAATGCTTTTGGAGGCGGCTTTGCTCCAGGTGAGGTTGCTGCCGGTGAGGTCGGCCGAGCCGCCGATGAGTTCGGGCAGGTGCGGCAGGAGGAGGTTGATGGCGTTTTCGGAGGCTTTGCGCGTGGCGGTGCTGCCGCCCGCTTCGTTGTATTGGGCGAGGGCGTTGTCGATGGTGCGGTCAAGGTTTTCCGGCAGTTTGCCGCTCATGACGCGGGCGAATTCCTGGGCTTCGGCCGGGTATTGGTCCTGGTATTGTTGCCAGATATGTTCCCAGGCGTCTTGCAGTCTGGCGCCTTTTTCGCGCAGGCTGGCCGCCTGATAGGCGCCTTCGGGCAGTTCGAAGTCGCCTTCGGGCAGGCCGAGCGCTTTTTTGGTCAGCGCGATTTCTTCTTTGCCGAGCGGGGCACCGTGGGTTTTTTCGGTGCCGGCAAGGTTCGGCGAGCCGTAGCCGATCTTGGTGTGGCAGATGATGAGCGAGGGTTTGCCGGTTTCGGCTTTGGCGGTGTTGATGGCGGTGTTGATGGCGTCGGTGTCGTGGCCGTCAATGTCGCGGATGACGTGCCAGCCGTAGGCTTCGTAGCGCGCGGCAACGTCTTCACCAAACCACGGCGCGATTTCGCCGTCGATGGAAATGCCGTTGCTGTCGTAGAGGCAGATGAGTTTACCGAGGCCGAGGGTGCCGGCGAGCGAGCTTGCTTCGGCGGAGACGCCTTCCATCAGGCAGCCGTCGCCGAGGAAGACGTAGGTGTAGTGGTCGATGAGCGGCAGGTTGTCGCGGTTGTAGCGGGCGGCAAGGTGGCGTTCGGCGATGGCCATGCCGACGGCGGCGGCGATGCCCTGGCCGAGCGGACCGGTGGTGATTTCGACGCCGGGAGTGTCGCGATATTCGGGGTGGCCGGGGGTTTTGCTGTGCAGTTGGCGGAAGTTTTTGATGTCATCCAGCGAGAGGTCGAAACCAGTGAGGTGCAGGAGGGAGTATTGCAGCATGGAGGCGTGACCGTTCGAGAGGATGAAGCGGTCGCGGTTGTACCATTGGGTGTCGGCGGGGTTGACGCGCAGGTGCTCGCGCCAGAGGACGGCGGCCATGTCGGCCATGCCCATCGGGGCACCCGGATGTCCCGAATTGGCTTTTTGCACGGCATCCATGCTGAGGATGCGGATGGAGGCGGCGAAGGTCTGGATGGGGGTCATGCGGGGCTCCGGTTGTGATGGGAACGGGTCAGGCGGCGTCTGCAACGGCGTTTTGTTGCGGGGTCAGGAGTTGCAGGTAGTCGAAGAAGATGTGCAGGGTCTCAAACAGGGCAACATCGGGAACGAAGTTTTCTTTTTCATCTTCGTCTTCCACGGCGGCGTTGCGTTCTTCGATTTCTTTTTGCGCTTTTTTGTCGGCATTGAGCAGCGGGATGTCTTTGCGCTGCGCCGCTTCGTAGTCGTCCTGGTATTTTTTCCAGCCGCTGTGTTCGCTTTCGCGGGCGGCGAGGTTGAGCGGCCAAGTTTTCTGGCGGTTCTTTTCGAGGACTTTGTCGATGTATTCCTGGTAGCGGCGCAGTTCGGGCTTGCCCAGCATACGGGTTTCGTGCAGTTGGCGCAGGGTGGCGAGGGTGCTGTCGGCGATTTTGCCTGCGGGTTTGATTTTGACGGCGGTGATGGATTTCCACGGCAGGGCGTATTCTTCCGCCTGTTCGCCGACTTCGTCCGCCGCGAAGAGGGCGGGGAGCTGAATGTCGGGCGAGACGCCCCGGAATTGGGTGCTGCTGCCGTTGACGCGGTGGAACATGGAGATGGTGAATTTCATCGCGCCGAGGTTGGGAGTGTTGTTGACGACGAAGTCGTTGAGGTTGACCATCGTTTGCACGGTGCCTTTGCCGAAGCTGTTGCTGCCGATGATGAGACCGCGTCCGTAATCCTGGATGGCGGCGGCAAAGATTTCCGAAGCGGAGGCGGCGTAGCGGTCAATGAGGACGGCGAGCGGGCCGTCGTAAGCGGTGCCGGCTTCATCGTCGCTTTCGCTGCGCACGCCGCCTTTGGCGTCGGAGACGATGACGACGGGGCCTTTGTCGATGAAGAGGCCGACGGTTTTCACCGCTTCGTAGAGCGAACCGCCGCCGTTGCCGCGCAGGTCAACGACGACGCCGTCCACTTTGGCGTCGCGGAATTCTTTGAGCAGGCGCTCAACGTCGCGCGAGGTGCTGCGGTAGTCGCTTTTTTCTTGTTGCGCACCCTCAAAATCCATGTAAAAGGACGGCAGTTTGATGACGCCGATGCGGCGGGTGATGCCGTCTTCGCTGATTTCTTCGATGGTGGATTGTGCGGCCTGTTCTTCGAGTTTAACTTCGTCGCGTTCGAGGGTGATTTCGCGCACGCCTTTGGCGGCGTTCGCAGGGTCGATCAACAGACGCACGAGGGTGCCTTTTTTGCCCCGGATGAGATCGACAACTTTATCGAGCCGCCAGCCGGTGACATCCACGATTTCACCGTCATGCCCCTGGGCGATGCCGATGATTTCGTCCTTGACGCTGAGTTTGCCGCTTTTGTAGGCGGGGCCGCCCGGCACGAGTTCGCGGATGGTGACGCGGTCTTCTTCCAGGGAGAGGATGGCACCGATGCCTTCGAGCGAGAGGCGCATGTTGATGTTGAAGTCTTCGTTGGTGCGCGGCGAAAGGTAGTTGCTGTGCGGGTCGAAGCGGTTGCTGACGACGTTCATGTAGATATCGAAGACGTCGTTCATGCTGATTTGGTTGAGGCGGCGCAGGGCGCCGGTGTAGCGGCTGCGCAGCAGTTTCAGCGCTTTTTCTTCGCTTTTGCCGGATACGCGCAGGCGGATAAGCTGGTCTTCGATGCGTTTTTCCTGTTCGGCCCGGGCGACGGCGACGTCGGCCGGCCACGGTTGCTTTTTGCCGCTTTTGGCTTCGGGATAGGTGATGGTGCTGTCGCCGCCGAGGTCGAACGGGCGGGACAGGCGTTCCAGCGACCAGCGGTTGAGCGCGTTCGCCCGCTCGCTGTAACGCTGGTAGATGGCCAGCAGCGCGCTGAGGTCGCCTTTGTTGGCTTGCAGCAGCGCGTCGCCGTAATGCTTGAATTCGTCGATGTCGCTTTGCAGGAAATAGATGTGCGACGGGTCGAGCGCTTGCAGGTAATCGAGGTGGATGTCGCCGGCAATGGCGGAGAGTTTCTGCTTGCGGTAGTGGTGGTTGACCAGCAGGTTGGTGCCGAGACGGAAGGCTTTTTTGTGTTCGTTGCTGATAATCAGCGGCTCCGGGGCGTAGTCGGGGACGGTATCGGTGGTGGTTTGGCCCGCGTTGCTGTGCACACAGGCGGAAAGCAGGAGGGCAAAGAAGATGACGGGTAGTCGTTTCATCATAAAAGTTTCGTGTTTGAGCGAGATAGTAAAACTGCGTTAGTTTAACATGCTTTCCACCCAGCGCGGGACTTCGACCGAGGCCTTGCCGCTGCAAATATGGTGGAAAAGACTGGCACCGTGGCCGGGTTCGAGATTGATTTCATAGGTCTTTGCACCTGCCTGCCGGGCGAGGGCGACGAAGCCCGCAGCCGGATAGACCTGTCCCGATGTGCCGATGGCGGCAAAGTGGGTACAGTGGGCAAGACGATGTTCGATGGTCGTCATGTAATACGGCATTTCGCCGAACCAGACGATGTCGGGCCGCATGCCGTGTGCGCGTTTGCAGATTGGGCAGACTGTTTCTGTGGTGCAGTCGTCGTGCCAGTTATCTTGCACACTGTCGCAATACAGGCACCGCACACTGAGCAGGCTGCCGTGCATATGCAGCACTTCCGTCGCGCCGCCGCGTTCGTGCAGGTCGTCCACATTCTGCGTAATCAGCGTCACCCTGCCGGGCAGTGCCTGTTGCAGGCGGGCAAGGGCGATATGGGCGGCATTCGGCTGCACATCGGCATCATGCAGACGGGCGCGACGGGCGTTGTAAAAATCCTGCACCAGTTTGGGATTGCGCGCGAACCCTTCCGGCGTGGCGACATCTTCCACGCGGTGGTTCTCCCACAAACCATCGCTGGCGCGGAACGTCGCAATTCCGGACTCGGCGGAAATCCCCGCCCCGGTCAACACCACAATACGCTTTTCCGTCATGACTTTTCCCCCGCACAAGCGGCGATAAACAGCATCGCCCAGCCCACCAAAAACGCCACTCCGCCGACTGGCACCAGATAGCGCACCTCTTCCGTACCCAAAAATGCCATCACATACAGACTGCCGCAAAAACAGCACAAACCCAGCAGCCAGCACAGCCCGGCGGCACGGCAAAATGGCAGCGAAAGCCGCAGCGGCAACGTCGCCAGCAGCATCAACGCCAGCGTGTGCACGATCTGATAACGGTGCGCCTTGTCAAAATAAACGGCGTGCAACCCGCCGAACACATCATGCCCGGCGATAGCGCCGAGCGAGACCCACAAGAACCCGCTCAATGCGGCGACAAGCAAAAACAGACGTGCCGTGCGGCTGTGCGGATACGCCGCTGCGGGTGGGGGATGATTATGCGACTGCTTGACCATAAGACCTCAATATATAGCGGAAAACCGCCGCCGGGAAACAAATCACTGCTATAATCCCGCCGCTTTGACGGGTGCGGACACACATATTACCACCGCCCGCCGACAAGACATTTCGCCGCACACAAAAACACCGCGCCGCTATCCCGCCCAACCTTACGGAACTACACCCACATGGTCTTCAACTGGTTCAAAAAACGCAACAAAACTACCGCCGCACAAGAACAAGAAAAAGCCACCGCCCCTGTCGAACAGACAATCGCCCCCCATCATGAAGAACCCTCCGCTACCGATGCCCCAAGCGAAGTAACAGCGGAATCTGCCGCCAACGCGGCATCATCCGCAACTGTCGCCGTTGAAACCACGGCAGATGGGAAAACCACGCCGCTTGCGACAGACGAAAACATTGAAACCGCTATTGCCGAAATCGCGCCAGGCGGGGCAACCACGCCGCTTGCGGCAGATGAAAACATTGAAATCGCTACTGCCGAAATCGCACCAGGCGGGACAACCATACCGCTTGCCGCAGATGAAGTGGACGAGAACGTCGCTACCGAAAACGACGACATACCTCAACCACAAATCAAACCCAAAAACGAAAGCGGTTATTTCGCCCGCATCCGCCGGGGACTTGCCAAAACCCGCCACGGTTTTGCCAACCTGTTTCTCGGCAAAAAAACACTTGACCAAGACCTCATTGACGATCTCGAAGCCCAATTGCTCACGGCCGACGTCGGCATCGAAGTCACCACCAACATCATTGACACCGTCACCCGACAAATCGACCGCAAAGAACTCAAAGATGTGGAAGCCGTCAAAGCAGCCGTATGCGACCATATGCAACAACTGCTTGCCCCCTACGCCCAACCGCTGGATACCACAACCGCTAAACCCTATGTCATCCTCATGACCGGTATCAACGGCGCAGGCAAAACCACCACCATCGGCAAACTGGCGCGTCACTTCCGGCAAGAAGACAAAAAAGTCATGCTTGCCGCCGGTGACACCTTCCGCGCCGCCGCTGTCGAACAACTGCAAACCTGGGGTGCGCGTCACGACGTTCCCGTCATCGCCCAAAGCCCCGGTGCCGACGCCGCATCCGTTGCTTACGACGCCCTGCAATCCGCCACCGCGCGCGGCATCGATGTCCTTATTATTGATACCGCAGGCCGCCTGCATACCCAGGACCACCTCATGGCCGAACTGCAAAAAATCAAGCGCGTCATCGGTAAACTCAATCCCGCCGCCCCGCACGAAACCATGCTCATCATCGACGCCGGCAACGGGCAGAACGCACTGCGCCAGGCCGAACAATTCCACAAAGCCGTGCAACTCGATAGCATTACCGTCACCAAGCTCGATGGCACCGCCAAAGGCGGCATTCTCTTTGCCATCAGCGAAAAACTGGGTATCCCCATCCGCTACATCGGCGTTGGCGAACAGCCCGAAGACTTACAACCCTTTAATGCAAAAGAATTTGTGCGCGCGCTACTATATACAGAATAAAACATAAACGCGTAAACAAACAGAAAAATCAAACATAGGAGCCTTAACATAATGACGACAACAGCACTAACCCTCAGCCACCAAAACTGGTTAACCCCCAGCACCGACATCGACCAATACATCGCCAAAGTACGGCAAATCCCGGCGCTGGATGCCGACGAAGAACGCCGCCTTGCTATCGCCCTGCAAGAGACCAACGACATCAACGCCGCACAAACCCTCATCGTCCACCATCTCAAATTCGTCGTCCACATCGCGCGTGGTTTCACCGGCTACGGCCTGCCGCTGGGCGACCTTATCCAGGAAGGCAACATCGGCCTGATGAAAGCCGTCAAACGCTTCGAGCCGCAACGCGGTGTGCGCCTCGTCTCCTTCGCCGTACACTGGATCAAAAGTGAAATCCACGAATACGTCATCCGCAACTGGCGCATGGTCAAAATCGCCACCACCAAAGCGCAGCGCAAACTCTTCTTCAACCTGCGCAGCATGAAAAAAAATATCGGCTGGCTGAACGAAGAAGAAGCGCGCGTGATTGCTGATGAACTCAACGTCAGCACCAAAGACGTTTTCGAAATGGAAAGCCGCATCCATGGTCAGGACATCGCCTTCGAGCTCGGCGATGATGACGAAGACAATGACCATTTCAGCCCCTCGCAATGGCTGGCGGACAGCAGTGTCGACCCGGCAGAAAGCGCAGAAAACGCCGAACACGACAACCTGATGCAGCGTAAACTCGCCAAAGGGCTGCAAGCACTGGATGCACGCAGTCGTGCCATCGTCCAGGCACGCTGGCTGAATGAAGACAACAAAGCGACCCTGCAAACCCTTGCCGACCAGTACAACGTCTCGGCGGAACGCATCCGGCAAATCGAACAACAGGCCATGCATCAACTGCGTAGTCACATTGAAGCCTGAAAATACGGGAAGGTGGAATAACCACTTCCCCGATACCACTATCCGCAGAAAAACAACAAAACCCAATCATCAACCGGCAGAGTGCGCCGACAGGCAAACCCAATAATGAACGCAACAACGACACACGGAGACGAAAACGACATGAGTTCCCAAATCAAAAAAGCCGGGCTGAAAGTCACCGGGCCGCGCATGAAAATCCTCGAAATCATGGAGCGCGAAACCACGGATAATGACCGCCACCTCAGCGCGGAAGACGTGTACAAAATCTTGCTCAAAGCGGACGAAGACATCGGTCTTGCCACCGTATACCGCGTCCTCACCCAATTCGAACAGGCGGGCATCCTCAAACGGCACAACTTCGAGGGCAACCACAGCGTCTTCGAAATTGACAACGGCGATCACCACAACCATCTCATCTGTGTCAAAACCGGCAAAGTAGTTGAATTTTATGACAAAGCCATCGCCGAACGCCTCAAAGAAGTCGCCCGCGAATACGGCTACGAACTCGAAGATCACAGTCTCATCCTCTACGGCGTTTACGACGAAGCACTCGCCAAATAGTCGTAAAATCGAATGAATGAGCCAGGATTAATTCAACAAAACGCTTCCGCAAGGAAGCGTTTTTTACGAACAGGCATGGAGAAAAATGCATAAAAAAGCTTCTGTGTTCTGGACAACACGTTATAGTTATAGTTAATTAAGATAATAATAGGACAACAATATTTCCTCAAAAGTGCTGTATTTGGATATAAATTTTCTCACGTATTTTTTAGATTCACCCAAACTTTCTCTATAGGGATAAGATCCGGTGAATATGGTGGTAAAGGCAATACTGCATGACCATGATTCTTTGCCATCTCTTGTAAGAGATTTATTCTGTGAAATGCCGCATTATCCATAATAATGACAGATTTTTCAGTTAACTCAGGTA
>ERZ772766.259-NODE-259-length-32574-cov-4.464344_pt1 | contig 32574 bp, 28 predicted proteins | sample MGYA00511379_ERZ772766 | MGnify/ENA primary metagenome ERZ772766 (study PRJEB29015, sample SAMEA2737895) | human oral metagenome | biome: human oral; feature: human-associated habitat; material: dental | place: China | collected 2116 ...
GGTCCATCGCCTTTGTCTGCATGGTGCTGGGCTTCATGCTCGCCGTGCAGTTCCGCGCGACGGAGGACATGCGCCAGTCCGTATCGCAGCAGCGCGTGGAGGAGCTTGCCACGCGTCTTTTGGAGACGGAGAAGGAGCGCGACCGTCTGCAGGAAGAACTGAAGGATACGAAGGACGCAGCGTCGGAAGGGCCGAGCAACGATTACCAACGCATGAAGGGCGGCTTCACGGCGCTTGCGGGACCGGGCGTCATCGTCACGCTCGACGACAGCAAGGCGACGTCGAAGGCGGGCGAGAATCCGAACCTCTACCTCATTCATGACGACGATCTCCTGCGCGTCATCAACGAACTGCGCGCCGCAGGCGCAGAAGCCGTGTCCATCAACGGGCAGAGGCTCACGGGCACGTCGGAGATCCGCTGCGCGGGACCGACGCTCTCCGTCAACAACGTGCGCTCAGCGCCGCCCTACAAGATTCATGCCATCGGCGACCCCGACAGTTTGGAGAAGTCGATCAAGATGCGCGGCGGCGTCGAGGACACGCTGAAGGTCTGGGGCATACAGATCGACGTGAAGAAGGAAGAGCATGTCGAGGTGCCCGCCTACAAGGGCGCGGCGTCGTTCAAGTACGCGAAAGCCATCGAAGCGCTTTCGGATGAAAAGGAGGGGTCAAGATGATCCTGCCCGTTCTCGGACTTCTCGTCGGCGTCGCCGTCGGCATGCTCTCGCCGATCACTGTGCCGCTCGCCTACGCGAAGCTCTCCTCCGTCGCCTTGCTCGCCTCGCTAGATTCCGTTTTCGGCGGCCTGCGGGCGGCGTCGGAAAACCACTTCGACAATGCCGTATTCATCTCGGGCTTCTTTATGAACGCCCTCATGGCGGCGTTCCTCGTCTACATCGGCGACCGCCTCGGCATCGACCTCTACTATGTGGCGCTCTTGGCGTTCGGCTTGCGTGTCTTCCAGAATCTGGCGATTCTGCGCCGTCATTTCTTCGAAAAGCATAATTAGAGAGGCAAAAAGAGAAAAAAGCAAGCATTTTCATAATTTTTTTATGGCGCACGTATTAAAATAATGATAGAATGGTAGGGAAACTTTTGAGGACGACTGCCGTACTCCCTCTGGTGGGACGAAAGGCGGACTATGCTATATTTTGGGGGTTGCTATCGTGTTTGAATTGGATGATATGGGTTTGGACCAGTTCGCCAAGATCAAGGTCATTGGCGTGGGAGGCGGCGGCAGCAATGCTGTGAACCGCATGATTTCAGCGGGATTGCAGGGCGTGGAGTTCATCGCTGTCAACACGGACGCGCAGGCTCTTTTGCACGCGATGGCGCCGAAACGCATCCAGATCGGCGAGAAACTTACGCGCGGCCTCGGTGCGGGTGCGCGTCCTGAGATCGGCGAGCAGGCGGCGGAGGAGAGCCGCGATGACATCCTGCAGTCGCTGCAGGGCGCGGACATGGTCTTCGTGACCGCCGGCATGGGCGGCGGCACGGGCACGGGAGCGGCGCCCGTCGTCGCTGAGTGTGCGCGTGAGATCGGCGCTCTGACCGTCGGCGTCGTCACGCGCCCCTTCACGTTTGAAGGACGTCTGCGCCAGAAGAAGGCGGAGGCGGGCATCGCGAAGCTGCAGCAGCACGTCGACACGATCATCACGATTCCGAACGACCGCCTGCTGCAGGTCGTCGACAAGAAAACCTCGATCACGGATGCGTTCAGCTTCGCCGACGACGTCCTGCGCCAGGGCGTCAAGGGCATTTCCGACCTCATCGCTGTGCCGGGGCTGATCAACCTCGACTTCGCTGACGTCAAGTCCATCATGAGCAATGCAGGCTCGGCGCTCATGGGCATCGGCGAGGCGACGGGCGAGAACGCCGCCGTCACCGCCGCCAAGTACGCGATCGAGTCGCCGCTCTTGGAGACGAGCATCGAAGGGGCGCACGGCGTTCTCCTCAACATCTCCAGCTCGGCGGAGAACCTCAGCATGTACGAAGTCAACGAAGCCTCGTCGACGATTCAGGAGGCCGTCAACGTCGATGCGAACATCATCTTCGGCGCGTCCCTAGACGAAACGCTCGGAGATACCGTGCGCGTGACCGTCATCGCGACGGGCTTCGACAACGATACGGTAGGCATCCAGCGTCCCGCTGCGACGGCTGCCCAGGGAAAGCCCGCGCAGCCCGGCGCAAAGCCCGTCCCCCAGGCCGACACGCCGCTGCCGAAAGCGCCGAGCTTCAGCAACTTCGACATCCCCGAGTGGATGAACCGAAAGCGCGATTGAGGGCAGGCAGAAAAATATTGTGAAAAACAACAGGCATCCTTTCGGTGATGGAAGGGTGCCTGTTTTGCGTGTGCATGATGCGGCGCATGTTCTGTTCCTCCGTTAAAGGATTTTCAGTCAAAGATTTTCCACCGATTCGCTTGGATTCGTGCTATAATAGTCTTCACTAGATGGATTTTGAGGGGATGGCGAGAGTATGAGGAAGATGGCGCTGAGTCTGGCTCTGGCGCTGGCGGTGGCCTTGGGGACGGATGCCGTTTCTTTTGCGGCACTGCCGCAGACGCAGGCTCGTGTGCAGGTGCAGCAGCAAGCGGCGAAGACTCTGACGGGCGTGCGCTTTGGCACGAACGATGAGCGTGAGCGCGTCGTCTTCGACTTGACGACGCTGCCCGTCTACGAAGTCCATACGGAAAACGACGGACAGAGGATCGTGCTTTTCCTTGCAGGCGCACGCAGTCAGGCCGCACAGCCGGAGATTTCGGGCAGCATGGTCGAGAGCGTGCGCGTATCGGCTGTGCCGCAGGGCGTCAAGGTCATCATAGATCTTGCAGCGCCGGCATCTTACGAGGTCAAGACGCTGGCGAATCCGACGCGCCTCTTCATCGATGTGCAGAAGGAGTATGAGGTCGTTTCCGAGGAGACGCCTGCGCCCGGTTTGAAGCTCTCGACGCTCAAGAGGCTCGACGCTCGCGGCCGCCTGACGGGATGGGTGCTGGAGGCCGATCCCGCCCGCTATCGCGCCGTGCCTGTGCTCGCCAAGGGGGCTGTGCCGGGACGCGCTTCGGTCAGTGCGATGTCGGATATGGCAAGAGCCACGGCGGCTATCAATGCGTCCTACTTTGCACCGAACGGCGAGATCCTTGGCCTTTTGAAAATGGACGGCACGATCGTCGGCACGACGTACTTTCGGCGCAGTGCCGTGGGGTTTGCCGCTGACGGCAGGGCATATTTCGGCCCTGTCGATTACAGCGGAACGGTGACGCTCGGCAAGAGAAGCTGGCCCGTGGGCGGCGTCGATGCGGAGCGCGGCGAGGACAGTCTCGTGATTTACAATCATTACTATGGCTCGACGACGCGCACGAATGAATATGGACAGGAGTACATCGTTCGAGGCGGCAGGGTCGCTGCGGTCAACTTGTCGGACAGCCCAATTCCGAAAGACGGCCTCGTCATCTCGGTGCACGGCAAGGCGAAGGACGCCTTCGCCCAAGTGAAGGTCGGCGACGCCGTACGTGTGGAGGAGGCGATCGGTGCGCCTTGGGAGAGCCTGCCGACAGTCATCGGCGCAGGCCCGATGCTCGTCAAGGACGGCGCCGCTCATGTGACGGCGGAGGAGGAGGAATTTCCTCCCGACATCGCACGCGGCCGTGCGCCGCGCACGGCGTTCGGCGTGACGGCGGCCGGGCATTACCTGCTCGCTGTCGTTGACGGACGCCAGTCGCACAGCATTGGCTGCACGCTGCAGGAGATGGCGGAGTTCATGCTGCAGTTCGGCGCCGTTCAGGCGATCAACTTCGACGGCGGCGGTTCGAGTGCGCTCGTCGTCGGCGGCGAACTCGAAAACAGTCCGTCCGACGGGCAGGAGCGTGCCGTCGGCTCGGCGCTCGCGCTCTTGCCGCGCTGACGACGGCATTTTCCCGAGTTTTGTTGGCACATCGGAAAGAATCCGTTATAATGGAGGGGATGAGATGAGAAAAGCACTGGTGTTTGGCATTTTTCTTGCCATTATGATGTTTACTGTTCATGCGCTGACGGCAGAGGCGGCGGTGGACGCGAAGTCCGGCATTGCCGGTACGGTTACATGGCGGGCTGAGCCGGGAAGCGCGCTTGCGGCGGGTGCGGAGATCGTGCGCGTGCGCACATTGACGGGCGAGGTCGCGGCGGCGCGTGCCGAGGAGGACTGCAGCGTGAGCGAGATGCTCGTCTCCGTCGGCGACGACATCACTGCGGGACAGGTCGTCGCGCGCTTGAAGAAACAGGATGAATGACTGCGAGGGAAGACTCCCTCTTTTGTGCCGCTCTCCAATCTGTACGAGGTGATATATTTGCGTAATTTCAAAAAGAAGATGCTCGCGCTCGGTCTGTCCCTGTCTCTTTCCATGGGCGTGGCGGCAGCGGCTTCCCTGCCGCCGACGCTGCCGCTTTCGGAGGTATACCCGGGCATGGAGGGGACGGCGTACACCGTGGTCGACGAGTCGGGCGAGATCGTGCCGTTCCATGTCGATGTCGTCGGCACGTACGATGAAGGCTCGTCGACGAACCGCATCATGGCGAAGGCGTCAGGCCCTGTCGTCGAGCGCACGGGCGGCACGCTGCAGGGCATGAGCGGCAGCCCCGTCTATGTGGACGGGGCGCTTGTCGGCGCGCTTTCGGCGGGCATCAAGGGCATGAGCCTCTATACGTTCTTCATCACGCCGATTGAGGAGATGCTGCCGATCTGGGATATGCCCGACTACAAGGCGGTTCATCTGAAGAAAGAAAAAAAGGAAAAGGCGGCGGACGCCGATGAGCCGATGGGCGAAGGCATGGGCGAGGGCATCGGTGAAGGTGCTGGCGAAGGCGGCGAAGGTGGGACGGAGCAGACGGCAGGAAAGCGCGCCAAGCTCGAAAAGGAAGAACTGCCGGAGCTAGCCGAGGCCACGGCGGAAAAGCCAGATAAGAAGCCGACAGGAAAGCAGGGAAAGGACTCCGAAAAGAGAAAGAAAGCGGAGAAAGAAAAGCCTGCAGCAGCTGAGGCAAAGATGGAAAAGGCAGAGAAGAAGCCCGCAGCTGCTGAAGAAAAGAAGGAAAAAGCAGAGAAGAAGCCTGCGGCTGAGAAGGAAGACTCTGCAAAGGCAGAAAAGAAGCCTGCGGGAGAAAAGAAAAAGCCTGCAGAAGCGGAGAAGAGGCCTGCAGCGGAAAGCGAAAAGACCGAAGAAGCGAGGAAGAGGCCTGCCAAGGCGAAGGGAGATCCTGCTGAGACAGAGAAGCAACCCGCCGAGGCGATGAAAGAGCCGGCGAAGGAGACGAAAGAACCGGCAGAGGCGTCAAAGAAACCGGCGGAGAAGAAGCCCGAGACGCAGGCGAAGTCGGCGCTCTATCTCGCAGGATTCGGCAGAAGCGGCTCCGCCTATATGGAGGAGAAGCTCTCCGCCCTCGGGTTCAAGGCGGGCGAGATGCCGGCCTTCGGCACGCCGACGCCAGGTGCGCATGTCGTCTATGATGCGGCTCTCGCGCCCGGGAGCGCCGTCGGCGTCGCCGTTTCCTACGGCGATTTTTCCGTCGGAGCGACGGGGACGGTGACGGCGGTCGACGGAAAGCGCGTGCTCGCCTTTGGTCATCCGTTCCTGCACAAGGGAAATGTCAACTACTTCATGACGGATGCCAAGGTCGTCGGTACGATCAGCGGCCCGACGGACGGCATGAAGATTGCGAGCATCGGCAATATCATCGGGCGCATCAATCAGGACCGAGAGGCGGGCGTCGCCGGCATCATCGGCGCATTTCCCGAGAGCGTGCCGATGCGCGTGCGCGTGAAGGACACGTCGCTCGGCTACGACAGGAAGTTTGCGGCGCAGATCGCCTACGACGAGGATTTTCTGCCGGTTCTCGTGCCTGGCATCGCTTACGCGGCGATGGGCAAGACGTCGGATACGCTCGGCGAGGCGACGGCGAACCTCAAGTTCACGATTCGCACGACGGCGGGCGAGGATGGCAAAATCGAGCGCTCGAACATGTACTATACGGCCTCGGACGTCGGACAGGCTTCCGTGGGCGAGTTGGCGCAGGTCATGACGCTCCTCTGTCAGAATGCGGAGGAGGAGGCCGACGTGACCTCTGTTGACGTCGACATCGAGATGGAAAGTACGCGCAAGACGGCCTCTTTGATTTCCGCTGTGCCCGAAAAGCCCTCGGCAAAACCGGGCGAGACGGTGAACTTCCGCACGACGATCAAGCCCTTCCGCAGGGAGAAGGAAGAGCTGCTGATTCCCTACCATGTGCCGGAGAGCCAAGCGCCGGGCGTTCTGAGTCTCGATGTGCGCGGCGGCAGCTTCGTCCCCGTGACGGCGGCTCTCCTGCAGAATGCGCTCGGCATCGATACGAGCGCCGAGGAGGACAAGACGCAGACGACGGCGGACAAGCTCAAGCAGTTCCTGCAGCTCGGCAGGAACAATGAGATCATCATAGCGCCTGCGATCGCGCCCAAGCTGCCTCTTTCGGCGGAGGAGAAGAAGGAAGCGAAGAAGCGCCTGAAGAAGCAGGAGAACGCACCGCGGAAGAAGCAGGAGAAGCGCATTGACCTCCTCGGGCAGAAGGCGAAGAAGCAGGGCAATCCTTTTGAAGCGAGGTTTGAGACGGGGTATGTCATAGACAATGTGATCCACGCCTCGTTGCTGATCGAGGAAGAGGACAAGAGATGATGACGCGGCTGTTGGAGAAAATCGGTTCGTTCGTGCTCGAAAGATTCGAGTGGGTCGGCTCCGTTATTTTGCTCCTCGCCGCCGCCGTCAAAGAGATGCGCCGCCCCTTGCGCTTCCGACACATCTTCGCGCAGATGTCGCATCTCGGCGTAGACTCGCTCGCCATCGTCTCTTTGACGATGCTTTTCACGGGCATGGTCATGACGCTGCAGGTCGCACATGAGTTCATCCGCTTCGGCGCACAGTCGACGATCGGCGGCGTCATAGCCATCGCCGTCGGGCGCGAGCTTGGCCCCGTGCTCGTCGGCGTCGTCTGCGCAGGGCGCGTGGGGTCTGCCATCACGGCGGAGATCAGCACGATGAAGGTCACGGAGCAGATCGACGCCCTGCGCGTCATGGCGACGAGTCCCATCGGCTACCTCGTCGTGCCGCGCATGATCGCGTGCATGTGCATGGTGCCGCTCCTGACGGTCTTCGGCGATGTCATCGGCGTCTTCGGCGGCTGGTTTGTCGCTGTGCACTATGCGGGCATCGCCTCCTATACCTTCACGAACTCCATCCAGGTCTTTGCCGTGCCGCACGACGTCACGGGCGGACTCATCAAGGCGGCGGTGTTCGGCGTCGTCATCGCCGTCCTCGGCGCATGGTACGGGCTTCATGCGCCCGAAGGGGCGGAGGGCGTGGGACGCGCCACGACGAAGAGCGTCGTGGCGGCGATCGTCTGCATTTTCTTTTTGAATGTGTTCCTGTCGTTCTTGCTTTATTGACGGGCTGAGGTGGAAGATATGATACGGCTGGAAGGTGTGACGAAGAGCTTCGCTTCCCATGAGGTGCTGCACCCTCTCGATCTCTGCGTCGAAGACGGCGAGACGCTCGCCGTCATCGGCGGCTCGGGTTCGGGCAAGAGCACGCTCCTTCGGCTCATCATCGGGCTGATCCGCCCGACCTCGGGCAGGATCTGGATCGATGACGCCGAAATCTCACAGATGACGGAAACCGAGCTTGACCGGGTGCGCCTGAGGATGGGCATGGTCTTCCAGTATTCGGCACTCTTCGACTCCATGACCGTAGGGGAGAACGTCGCCTTCGGGCTTCGCGAGCACAAGCGCCTCAAGGAGGCGGAGATCGTGCGCATCGTGCGCGAGAAGCTGCATCTCGTCGGCCTCGACGGCAGCGAGCGCATGATGCCGGGGGAACTGTCGGGCGGCATGAAGAAGCGCGTGAGCTTGGCGCGCGCCATCGCCATCGACCCGTCCATCATCCTCTACGATGAGCCGAGTTCGGGACTCGATCCCCTGACGTCGGCGAAGATCGACGACCTCATCATCGAGACGCAGAGGAAGCTTGGCGTGACGAGCGTCGTCGTGACGCATGACATGGCGAGCGCCTGCCGCATCGCCGACCGCATCGCCATGCTGCACAAGGGATCGCTCATCGCGCTCGATACGGTCGAAGGGTTCAGAAAGCTCGAAGATCCGCGCGTCCGCGCGTTTTTTCGCGCGGTGGAGACGGAAGAGAAGGAGGCGGGTTTATGACGACGGAAGCGAAGGTGGGAGCGTTCACGCTTCTCGGCATCGCGATTTTGGCGGCAGTGCTCCTGCAGCTTCAAGGGTTTTCTTTTTCGACGAGCCGCAATTATACGATTTATGTAGGATTCACGCAGGTCGTGGGGCTTGCCCCGGAAGCGGACGTGCGCTATGCGGGCGTGCTCGCGGGCAAGGTCAAGGCCATTGAGCCGGAGGGGACGGGCGTGCGCGTGACGCTCTCCGTCCATCCCGACATTCAGATCCCGCGCGATGCACGAATCTCGCTCTCAGCGAACAGCGTCCTCGGCGACAAGTTCGTCCTCATCTCGCCGGCGGGATCGAAGAGTACGGATTACTTGAAGGACGGCGACTTCGTCATCGGCACGGATGAGACGAGCGTCGATTCCGTGCTTGAGAACGTGAGCGAGGCGGTGTCCGACGTGCACGATCTTCTCGGTTCGTTGAACGACATCCTCGGCAATCCGCGCATGAAGGAGTCCGTCCTCGGCTCGGCGGAAAATGTGCGCGAGGTCACGGCGCACATCCGCGATCTCACGGCCGTGCTTGGGCGCGTCGCGCTGCAGAACGAGGGCAATATGCACGCGATGATGCAGGAGATGCGCACGATCTTGACGAACCTTGCCGCGACGACGGAGACGGTGCGCCAGATGGCGGCAGACGTCTCCGATGGCGGCGCGACGGCTGCAAATCTTCGCTTGACATTGCTGAACGTTGCCAAGGCGAGCGAGAACATTCGGCAAGTGGCGGAGGAACTGCACGACGTCACGGGCGATCCTGCGGTGCGCGAAGATCTCAAGGCGACGATCCATCAGGCGCGCGCTGTCACAGAGAAGGCGAACGACACGCTCGATAACTTGAAGAGCATCGAGGCGCAGCCTTCGCTCGACGTCCTCTACAGCGGCAAGGATCGCGACTGGATCACGAACTTCAACGTCGACGTTTCCAAGGAGGACAGGCCCGATCGCTTCCTGCGCGTCGGCGTCGAGGACATCGGCGAGGGGAACGATCTGAATCTTGAGGTCGGCCGCACGAAGGGCAGGCTCGGCGCACGCGCGGGACTCATCGCGGGCGAGCCGGGCATCGGGCTTGATGCGAATGTGGGAAATCGCTGGCGCTTCTCCGCCGACGCCTACGACCCCGACGATTTCCGCCTGCGCCTTTCCGCGCAGTATCGTCTGCGTGAAGATACGTATCTGATGGGCCAACTCAAAGATCTCAACCGCAGCGAGCGGCGCGCCGCCTACTTCGGTCTGCACCAGTCATTTTAGGAGGAATCATTGTGAAGCAGTCAAAATATTTTTCCAAGAAGCTTGCGGCGCTCGTCGCGGGCGGGCTCTTCTCCCTGAGCTTCGCATCTGCGTCCGCAGCGGAGACGCGCTCTCTCGCACTCTCCGAGAGCGTGGAACTGGCGCTTGAGAACAATCGCTCGATCAAGTCGTCCGTGACCGATGTGGATGCGGCGGACTGGGCATACCATGAGGCGCGCCGCACGGCAGGCCCGAAGCTCACGCTCTCGACGCAGGGCAACCGCGTCGGCGGCAAGGCATACAAGATGTACGACCACGACTATGCTTTTCGGAGCAGCGCGGCGCTTTCCTTCCCGCTCTACACGGGCGGCAGCATCGAGCGCGGCATCGAGGCGGCGCGCTACGGCGTGAACAATGCCGATCTCGCGCTCGAAGGCACGAAGCAGGCGGTGCGTTACCAGACGACGGGACAATATTTCAAGGCGCTCGAATACCGCAATCTCATCAAGGTCGGCGAGATGTCCGTCGCCAATTTGAAGAGTCATCTGGCAAATGTCAACGCGCAGTACAAGGTGGGCACGGTCGCGCGTTCCGATGTGCTCGCATCCCAGGTCTCGCTCGCGAACGCTGAGCAGAGTCTCGTGAACGTGACGAACAACTACGACGTCGCCATCGCCGAACTCAATAAGATCATCGGCTTGCCGACGGATACGAAGCTCTCGTTGGCGGACGAACTCGCCTACAGAAAGTATGATCTGAGCCTTGAGGACTGCACGGAGTACGCGCTCGCGCACCGTGCGGACGGCATCGCGGCGGACTATGCCGTGCGTCAGGCGAACGCTGCCATGGAGGCGACGCGCGGCGCTTCGCTGCCGCAGGTCAGCGCAGCGGCATCCCGCACGGTCGGCGGCGACAGCCTCTTTTCCAACAACACGGATTCGGCGGACACTTGGTCGATCGGCATACAGGCGAACTGGGCGGCCTTTGACAACAACGTGACGCAGGCGCAGGTGAACCAGAAGCGTGCGGCGGTGCACAAGCTGCAGCAGGCGGCGGAGGACACGCGCGAGCAGATTGCGCTCGACGTGCAGACGGCGTACCTGAGCCTCCTAGCGGCGGAGAAGAACATCAAAACGACGAGCGTCGCCGTCGAGCATGCCGTCGAGGACTTCAAGATCGCGCAGGTGCGCTACACAGCTGGCGTCGGCACGAACCTCGACGTGACGGACGCCGACGAAAAGCTCGTCGCGGCGCAGACGAATTACTACGACGCGCTCTACAACTACAACCTCAGCAAGGCGGCGCTCGACCGGGCCATGGGTCTGCCCGTCGACCTCGACACCGTTTCCTACCGTGAGAAAGTCGACGGCAAGTACTATAAGGCGGCGAAGGAACAGGCCGAGACAGCGCTCTACCATACGGATGAGGCGGCGGAGAAGATGGCCGCCGAGCAGAAGCTGCTCGATGAGAAGAGCCGGAAGAGCCGCACGGCGAAGGACGATGCGATGATTCCCGTGACGCACGGCGCACCCGTCAAGACCGCACCTGTCAAGACCGCAGAGAAGGATGCGGCGGCCGAAGCGGCTGCAGCGGGGGAGATGTAAAGCGCATCGAGCCGCGACATCCTTTCGTGCCGCAGAATTTGAAAAAGATACAACGAGGAGGAAGAGCCGATGAAGAAGGGGCGCATTGTTTTCGCTGCAGTCGTCATCGCGCTCTTCCTTTTTGCGCTCGTTTGCGGCACGGCGGCTTACATCGCCTGCACGGGCGCTTATGTTGAGGAGGCGGGCAGGACGCTTTCTGCAAAGGCGTCCGAGTCGCTCGGCGTTCCCGTCGCCATCGACGCCGTGCGGGTCGAGTCTTGGCATACGCTTGCCCTTGACGGCATCGCGGTGCAGGACAGGGCGGGAGAGGAGATCCTTCACGCTGCGCACGCGGAAGTGGAAATGAGCCTCTTCGCGGCTCTTTCCGCCTCGCCTGTCGCCGCGATTTCCCATGTGACGGTCATAGAGCCGGAGCTTTCCCTGCAGCAGCGCGCGGACGGAAGCTGGAACGTCGCCGACCTCGTGCAGCAGGAAGCAGGGGAAAATGATTTTTGCGGCAAGGTCAGCGTGAAGGAAGGAAAGGCGAACGTTGCCGTTTCGGGCAAGGAAATCGCCTTGGAAGATATCGGGGCGGAGCTTGACTTCGCGCACAAGTCTTCTGTTTCCGTCGAAGCCGAGGCCAGCTGCAAGGGCGCACCGCTCGCTGTCGAGGGAGAAGTCTCGAAAGAGCGGCAGGAACTGAAGATCAAAGGGGAAAATATCAATGCGATGGACTATATCGCATTCCTGCCCGAAGGCGTGCTTCCCGACGAGATCGAGCCGCAGGCGCTGCACGTCGACGAGACGGCGCTGAAGCTCGTGCGCGAGGCGGATGACGTTTCGCTTGCGGGCGACGTGCGCCTTTCGGGTGCGAAAGCGCTCGTTCATGGCATGGAGGTTGAGGCGTCGCGTGGACTCGTCGTCTTTTCGGGCAAGGAGGCGCGCATCTTTTTGCGTGCTTCTGCCGAAGAGCAGCAAGCGTCCATTCATGGGAAGGTCGCTTGGCAGGAGGAAGTGCCGAGCTTCAACTTCGTCGTCGAGTCCGCGGCCTTCGATCCGTCGAAAATCTTGGCGCAGAGCCCTTTTCAAGGTTCGGTGCGCGTCCTCGCTTCCGTTTACGGCACGCCGCAGGACTGGAAGGTTGACGGAGAGTGCGAAGCCTCAGCCGCAACGCTCTACGGCACATCGCTTTCAGCGGTGAAGGCAAAAGGTCACTATGAGGACGGCCTTTTGACGGCGAGAGGCGAGGCAGGAGCTTTGGGAGGCACGTTCGAGGGCGGGGGGATGCTTCGCACGGCGGACGGCTCCTACAGCGCACACGTCGAAGCGAAGGGGCTTTCAGGCGAGGAAATCGCCGCCGTACTGCCTGTGGACGGCCTTTCCGTGACGGGGAAGTGCGCTGCGGACGTCGCACTGAGCGGCAAGGGGACGGATTTGGCAGATCTTCTCGCTTATGGCACCTTTTCGGGCGAGGGCGCGTCCTTCGGCGGCGTTGCGGCCGAGAAGGTTTCCGCATCGTTCTTCAAGCAAGGGGAGCTTCTTCATTTTGATAACCTCAACGCGTCGTTTGCGGCGGGCGGCACGCTCGTCGTCGAGGGTGACGTGCGGGGCGGCACGGCGCTTGACATGCGCTTTTACGGTACGGCACTGCCGCTGGCGCTCGTCGATGCCTTTGTGCCGGAGGCCGAGGGCGCGGGCACGCTCGACATCGCGGGCGCAGTGCGCGGCGACGCGTCGAATCCTCGGATCGAGGCGGATTTCGAGGGGACGGCAGGAAGTCTCTTCCATCAGCCGTTTGACGCATTCCACGGTGCCGTGCACGGCAGCGCCGACGGCATCGCCATCGACCGCTTCTCCGTGGAGCGTGCGGGCAAGGAGACGTGGATCGCCGAGGGCAGCGTCGGCCTTACGGGCGAGAGACGCATCGACCTGCGCGTCGATTCCATCGGTGCGCGCATGGAGGACATCGCGGCTCTCGTCGCTCCCGACCAGCCGATCACGGGCAATGTCGACAATACGATCCGCTTCACGGGCACGCTCGACAATCCGTCGGCGGTCGGCTACATCCATCTCTATCGCGGCAGCTACAATGGCTATATCCTCTCGGGCATGGACGGCGACTATTATCTGGAGAACGGCGCCGTGCGCCTGCAGGATTTCCATATCTTCTCACCGCTCGTCGACGTCGACCTCAACGGTACGGTCACGCGCGATGGTGCGCTTGACCTCTATGCCGATGTGCACGATGTGAGCCTCGACCGCTTCGGCAGCAGACTGCCGTATCCGGTCAGCGGCCACGGCACATTTGCCGGGCATATCGCGGGTACGCTGCAATCGCCTGAATTCATCGGCGTGCTCGATGCAAAGACGCTTCAACTCAACGGACAGGCGATCGAGTCCGTGCACGGCGAGATCGTCTATGGCGCAGATGTGCTGCGCGCCGAGAATATCCGCTTCCAGCAGAACGGCGGCGCCTACGCGATGAAATGCACGGCGAATCTCGAAACGCAGGCGCTTGACGGCATATTGAACGTCGAGAACGGTGACGTGCGCGCTCTCTTTGCGATTGCGAACCTCAAGAACGACATCCTCGACGGAAGACTGAACGGCACGATCCGCCTTGGGGGCACTTTGGATAATCCCATGGCGGCGCTTGACGCCGTCGTCGTCGAGGGCAAGGCGGCAGGCTACGAGATTCGTGATATGGCGCTGGACGTCAAGCTCGCCGACCACGTCGTGACGATCGATGAACTGCACGGCAGGCAGGGAGACGGCGTATTCGCCGCCAAGGGACGCATTCCATTGAACGGTGCAGTGATGGATGCGCAGTTTGCCGCGAACGGCATCCCCGCCGGCATGGTCGCGAAGGCAGCGGGGGCGGACGCTGACGTGCGCGGCACGATCGATCTCGCCGTGCAGTTCGGCGGCACGCTGGAGAACCCGCAGGCGAACGCTTCCGTCGAAGTGAAGAACGGCGGCGTGGGCGCGTCGACCTTCGACGATATGACGGGCTTGGCGAGTCTCAAGGACAGCGTCATCAACATCGAGCAGCTTCGTGTGAAGAAGAAACTTGGTGAGCGCGAATACAGCGCGAGCGCCAAGGGTAAGATTCCCGTGAGAAGCCTGACGGCGGCCGCCGATGAAACGGTTGCGTCGTCCGAGCAGATCGATCTTTCGCTCGCGCTCGACGATGCCGATCTTTCGCTTCTGCCGATCCTCTCGCCCGCCGTCGAGTGGGCGATCGGTCCGACGAAGGGCAAGGTGCGCGTGACAGGGACGCTCGAAAGGCCGCAGTTCGCGGGTGAGGTCAGTCTCGCGGACGGAGCGCTGAAGTTCAAGGACGTCGCGACGCCCGTCACGGAGATGAAGGCGCGGCTGCGCTTCTTTGGCAGCAGCATTACGCTTGAGGACTGCACGGGCAAGATGGGTACAGGCTCTTACCGCATCGCGGGCAGGACGTCGTTCGGCGGCGGCAGGTGGCGCGATTATGCGCTCGATTTTAAGGCGGATGAGCTTTCTGTCGTCAGCAGTTTCTATGACGGCCCCTTGACGGCAGACTTTCACATCGAAGAGGGTGAGATGTTCGGACAGAAGATGCCGAAACTCACAGGAGACATCCGCATCCATCATGCGACGCTTTCCATTCCATCCCTTCCCGATGCCGAGAGCACACTGCCCGAGATGATCTTGGATGTCGGCGTGACGCTCGGCGAGCGCGTGCGCTTCTACGATCCCGCACTCTACGACATGCGCCTTTCGGGTGCTTTCCGCTACGGCGGTACGACGCAGCACGTCGAGCCTTCCGGCACGATCCTCGTCGAGCGCGGCACGATCACCTACAACAAGACGCGCTTTACGATTCGAGACGGCGAGGCGTACTTCAACCAGATCGGTTCGTTCTTGCCGAGCCTCACGCTCGAAGCGGAGGCGCACGTCGGCAAAGTGCGCATCTTCCTGCACTCGAAAGGCCCGATCGGGGCGATGGAAACGCATCTCAGTTCGATGCCTGAAATGAGCGAGACGGAGATCGTGAGCCTCCTGACCTTTCAGACGCCCGATCTGAAAAGCTCCCAAGCGCTCACATCGCTTTTGACTTTCGGCCTTTCCATGACGGTTCTCGGCGAATTCGAGACGAATGTGAAGAATGCGCTCGGTCTCGATGAATTCCGCATCGCGGGCGAGGACGTGACGACGACGGACAAGGAGGCCATGCAGCCGGGCGAGGTGGCGCATGGACTCGAATACACGCTGGAAGTGGGCAAGTACATCAACGACAGGGTCATGCTGCGCTACAAGCAGGGCATCGGCAACAAGGTGCGCGAATTCGGCGTGCGCTACGACTTCAACGACCGCATGAGCATCTATTGGAATCGCGACGAGGACGCGAAATCCATCGTTGGCATCGAAGCGCGCATCAAGTTCTAAGCGCGAGGAGGAGGAGTGTCATGAAACTTGAGGAGTATCTGCAGGAACTCGAAAAGGTCGAACTCCTTGCGCCCGAGGAGGAAAAGTCCTTGTGGCAGGCCTTCAAGGAGCGCGGCGAGAGGGCGGCGAGGCAGCGCCTGATCGAGTCGTACCAGCCGCTCGTATTCAAGACGGCGCTGCCGTGGCGCACGAGCGAGAGCATCATGGACATCATACAGGAAGGCACGGTCGGACTCATCGAGGCGGCAGAAAACTTCGACTGGAAGCGTGGCGTAGCCTTCAGCCTCTTCGCCGTCCATCGCATACGCGGCAGGATGCTCAATTTCCTGCAGAAAGAGGGCAGCCGCGATGTCACCTGCATGGACGCGCCCCGCGCCGACGGCAGGGCGCCTTGGGAACTTCTGCCCGACACGACGCCTTCCGTTGCCGAGCAGGCGGAATTGGGCTTCATGACGCGAGAGCTTCATCGGGCGCTCGCGCGTCTGCCGCAGAAGGAGCGCCTCGTCCTGGAGAGCGTGTACTTGAAGAGCGAGACGATTCCGAAGATCGCCGATGTGCTCGACGTCAGCGCCTCGCATATCTACCGCTTGCAGAAGAGCGGCATACGCCGCGTGCGCGGCATGCTCTCGCGCATCATGCGCTTTTAGGGAAGGAGGGAGAGGAAGATGGCCGAGGAAAGGGAAAAGATCTGTGCGCACGTCAAGGCGGCGAAGGACTGGCTGGGGCGTGCAGAATCCTCGTTGGAGAAGGAAGAGGACGTCCGAGGCGGACTCAATCTCATGCTGGCGGAGGCGGAACTGCAGCGTGCGAGAGAGACGCGCAAAGGGAAGCGCTTCGCACGTTTCTTGGCGCCGGCGCTCGCCGTGCTCCTCGCCTTGGGCGGCGTCGCTCTGCAGAGAAGTGCAGAGCCGACGGCGGCGCCTGCCGAGAAAAGCCCTGCGGCGATCGTCGGACAGGGGACGACGGTTCACGAGGAAAAGGGAAATGCGGCTCTCGCCGAACGAATGGAGTCTGCGGCGAATCTTTCGGAATCCCGTGAGATCGAGCTGCCCGTCATGCCTGTGCAGGCGCAGGAAAGCCCGATGGCACAGGCTCAAGGACACGCGCAGTTTGCCGAGCCGCCGCAGCCGCAGCCTGCCTTGGAGCAGCAGATGGAGAAGCCGAAGCAGACCTCTGCCGCTTCGCCGCCGACCGAAGACATGCAGAAGCTCATGGTCACTGCGGGGCGCGTGCTGCGCGAATGATTCCTATAATTCGATGAGTCTGCTGTTAAGTCTTTGCGTCCCCCTTGACCTCGTGGGCATTCATGGTACAATAAAGGGGATGTGAAGCATAGGAGGTTGAAAACTTGGATATGAAGAGAACGCGAATCCTCGCCGGGGCCGTCGCACTTGCTGCGAGCGTTGCCGGCTTTTCCGCAGACGCCTCTGCGGCCGTCGCCGTCGTGGGTACAATGCAAGGCGATCAGGAGATGAAGAACGCCGCTGCAGACGCCGAAGAAATCCGGCGCGTGGATGCGCAGACTGCTGCTGAAAGCGCTGCCGCTAAGACGCAGCTGAAGGATGCGCGTGTCGAGGCGTGGGAAGCTAAGCGCCCCGAGGAGCGCAAGATTGACGAGGAGGCGAAGATCGCCGACGGCAAGACCATCGTCGACATCGTCATCGACGGCGCGGGCAAGGAGACGATGGCGACGGCGCGAGCCGCCCTCGTGCAGCGCGTAGGAGATGTGTATGATGCGAAGAAAGCGCAGGGAGACCGCTCCGCCATCTTCGATACGGGCTATTTTTACGACCTCTACCCGTCGTGGGAATATGTGCCTGAGGGCGTTGTTCTCACCTATCACGTCTTGGAGAACCCCGTGCTTCATTCCGTGAAGATCGAGGGAAACACGGTCGAGAAGACGGAAGACATTGAAAAGCTTGTCACGCTTGAGCCGGGCAAGGTGCTGAACAGCCGCGAACTGCAGAAGAACGTTTCCGCCGTGCAGGAAAAGTACAGGGCGGATGGCTTCATCCTCGCCAAGATCGAGGACATGAATATTGACGCTGCGGGCGACCTCACGCTCAAGATCAACGAGGGAAAGCTCGAAGGATTCGCCGTCAAGGGCAATACGAAGACGAAGGATCGCGTCATCCTGCGCGAGATGCGCCTGAAGATTGGCGAGCCGTTCGACGTGAAGAAGGCGCGCCGCAGCATGCAGCGCATCTACAACCTCGGCTTCTTCGAGGATGTGAACATGAAGCTCAATCCCGGGAAGGCGTCAGGTTCTGTCATCCTTGAAGCGGACGTCGTCGAGAAGCGCACGGGCAACTTCGGCATCGGCGCGGGCTACAGTTCGTCGGACGGCCTCGTCGGCATGATCAATGTCGGCGACACGAATTTCCGCGGCACGGGCGATGCCGTGAGCCTTCTCTACGAGATGAGCGGTGACGATACGGATGCGCGCGGCTTCGTCTTCTCCTATCGCCGCCCTTGGCTTGACAGCAAGGAAACGGCGGCTTCCCTGCGCATCTACAACCGTACCTACGAGTATGACGACTATGACACGGACGGCAATTTGGAAGAAGAGTACATGCGCAAGTACGCGGGCGGCGAGATCACTCTGAGCCGTCCCGTCAACGAGTATGCGACGAACTTCATCACGCTGCGCAACCGAAAGGACACTTACAAGAATCATAAGAGCAGCGGAAATCAGGGCGATCGCAGCACGCCGGCGTGGAAGGCGTGGCGCGATGCGAACTTCGGCACGACGCGCAGCATCACGCTGTCGCGCGTGAACGATACACGCGACAACATCTACAACCCGACATCGGGCGGACGCATGAGCCTTGAGGCAGAATTTGCGGGCTTCGGCGGCGATTTCAACTACCAGAAGTTCACGGCGGAGGACAAGCGCTTCTTCAAGGTTGGCCGAGCGCAGACCGTCGCTGTGCGCGGACAGCTCGGCTACGCGCACGGCTCGATTTCCGAATCGAACCTCTACAAGATCGGCGGACAGGACTCCCTGCGCGGCTACCGTGATGACCAGTTCCGCGGCACGCATCTTTTGCTCGCGACGGTCGAGTACCGCTTCCCCATCGTGAAGAAGGTGCAGGGCGCCGTCTTCACCGACTGGGGAAATGCTTGGAGTAACGACCGCTGGCCGAATACGATCAAGGGCAGCGTCGGCGTGGGGCTGCAGCTTGAGACGCCGATCGGCCCGATCCGCCTCGACTACGGACGCGGCTCGGACGGCGGGCGCGTGCACTTCAGCGTCGGCGGCTCCTTCTGATGCTGGGGCGAAGGGCAAGGGCGGAGGCTTTCTTCGTGCTCTTCGCCCTCGCGTTCCTTTGGCTGGGGGGCGGACACGCCCTTGCTTCGGGTACGATCGCAGCGGTTCGCGCCGAGGTCGCAGCGGATGGCGATGCCTTGCCGCCTGCGGTCAGAGTCCGCATGGAAAAGAGCGTTGCCGCCATCTCCTCACAACTCATCGAGGGAAAACCGCTCTCTTCGTATGAAGAGCGCAGGGCGGCGGATGAGGCGACAATCCGTGAGGTATTCGACAAGGTGCTCGTCGGCTACTCCGTTACGGCCGTCGCCATTGAGCCTGGCGAGGAGACGTACGTCCGTGTGACTCTTGCTCCTTGGGCGAATCGCGTTGAGGCGGTCGAGGTCGAAGTTGTGGTCGATGGCGTCTCGCCTGTCATCGGGAAGATGGCGAAAGAAGACCTCAGAGGCGTTGAGACGGTGTTTCGACAGAGCTTGGAGGGGCTTCCGTCTGCAGCCGTCGACTGGACGAACGGCGTCCTGAAGGAGAGTCTGAACGCCTATATGGCGGAGCATCTGCCCGAGTTTCGCGCCGACTTTGATGTCGATACGGCAAGGAAGACGCACGTCGCGCTGACGGTTTATCCGAAGATGCCTGTCGTGCGCACGATCGATCTCGCCATGCGTTCGGATACGATCGCAAACTTCGCTCTGCTCGAAAAGCGCAGCGTTTTGCAGGCGAAGGCGAACGAGATGCTCGGTGTTCCCGTCGCATTCGTGGCACGCCACGAGGAGGAGTTTGCGCGGGGGATGGAAGAGGTACTCGACGCGTCAAGCGAGTTTCGCACGCTCGGTTTGAAGACACATGCGACGATCGCAGCGGGTGAGCAGACCTCGGTCATGAGTCGCAGCGATACCTCGCGCTATCGTCTGCGCCTTGAGGGCTGGGGCGATGTCGGCAGACGCTCTGCCGACGGCAATGACATAACGTTTCGCGCCCATGCGGGAGCGATGCTGTCGGCGGCGGATGAGATATTCGTACAGGCCGATGTGCTGCCGCAGGATTTCGACTGGGGTTGGGAAGCGGCCTACGAGAGACGCGTCTTTCCGGGAGTCTTCGCGAGCCTTCGCTACGACATGCGCGAACATGCGTGGACGACGGGCGTGCGGGCAGCCCCCCTGCCGCGCGTCGAAGTGCGCTGGGAGTACCGCCGTGCCGACCATACGGGCGAGGCGGGACTCAGCTACCGCCTGCACGATTTTCTGCGCGCCGAACTCGTGCGGGACTCTTCGGGGGGCTGGCTGCGCCTGATTGGCGATTTTTAAGGGCGTCCGCGCCCTCTTGGGCTTGAATCCCCCAAAAGAGTTTGCTATAATGTTTATCGTTGGATATTTGAGGAAGAATCGCGATGCAGCGTTCTTCAAAAGGGAAAAGGAGACAAGGAAATGGTAAAACTTCAAAAGACACAGGTCAAGATCTTTTGCGTGGCGCTTGCACTCGTATTCATTGGCTCGGTCGTGGCTCTCGGCCTTTCGCAGCTCGGCACGAGCACGGCGTCTGCAGCGTCGTCGTCCGTCGGCGTCGTCGATTACCGCAAGGTGATGATGAGTCATCCGGATTACGCTTCGGCTTCGAACGAGATGCAGAAGGCGATGCAGGAAGCGCAGATGCGCTTCGAGGCGGACAACGCAAACAAGAGCGATGAGGAGAAGGCAAAGGCGATGCAGCAGGCGCAGATGGAGCTGCAGCAGAAGGAACAGGATCTCATCTCGGGCATCCAGAAGAAGATCGACGATGCCGTCAAGCAGGTCGCTGAAGCCAAGGGGCTTTCCGTCGTCATCGACAAGAGCGCTGTCGTCTATGGCGGTCAGGACATCACGGACGATGTCATGAAGAAGTTCAAATAAGAAAATACGGATATGAGCGCGCGAGCGCATGATGTACCGGGCGGGCTTCCTGCCCGGTACTTTTAAATGCAGGGGCTTTTTGGGAGGTGGATGCGATGCCGCAGGAAAAGGCGCAGGGCGGCGGCTTTTGGGAAAAGCGCCGGAAGGAAATTTGCGGCGCTCTTGCTGTCCTGTTCTTGACGGCTCTTGGCGGCGCGTTCTTTTTGCGCCGCCGCCCGCCGCTCCAACGAAGCAGGAAGAGGGCGGGATCGGCGTCGTCGATGTGGCGCGAGCTGAGAAGGCGCATGAGGCGTATGTGCAGCTGGCGGATCTTGAAGCGCAGTATGCATCGCTCGCCGCCGACATTGATCGACTGAGTCGTGCGCGCCGCACCCTGAAGCCGCCTGCGCTTGCAGATGAGCCGTTCCAGCTTGCAGCGAAAGAGAAGAATCTGCAGCAGCAGCGTCTCGCGGCGGAAGAGCAGGCGCGTGAGCGCCGCAAGGCGCTCGCTGCCTGGGAGGAAGACACGAAGGACGCCTTTCTCAAGGAAAAGAAGGCGCTCGAAGACGCCTATCAGAACCGCATCGTCAACATCGAGATGAAGATTGACAACCGAGAGGCGATGTTCCTTTCGGAGGCTGATGTAAAAAGCCTGCTCGACGAACTCAAGGCTTTGCGCGAGGAGCGCGGCGAGCGCATACGGGCGCTCTTTGCCGCCCGCGACGAGGAGAAGCGAAAATATCTTGACGCGCTCATCGCGCGCGACGCAAAGAGTGCAAAGTCTACCGCAGCAAGCACACAGGAAGAAGCCGCACGCCAAAAGGCGGAAGCGGAAAGGCGCAACAGCGAGGCGCTCCTGCAGGCGATGCAGGGCGTCGAGATCGATGAGATCCTGCGCCGCAAGAGGGCGGCGCTCGCGGCAAAGGGCGAAGAAGTGCGCATCATTCGCGAGCACATCCGCAAGGATATTGAGAGCAAGGCGGCGAAGCTCGCGCTCCTCCATCATCTTTCCCTCGTCGTTGCGAAGGAAACGGATGAAGCTGCAGATATGCGGCGAGAAGAGACAGATGCTCCCTCGCTTCGCTTTCCTGTCGTCGCTCCCGCCGCACTCGATCTGACAGAAGAATTGATTGCCGAGCTTGCGCCCGGAAATACTTAGAAAGAAGTGGAAAATCATGAAGCAGAACAAGATGCGTATGGCGATGCTCGCAGGGGCCTTTGCCGTCATGACACTCGCCGCAGGCTGCGGCAAGGCAGAGATCGGCTACGTTGATCCGAGCCGCGTCGAGAAGGAAGCGCCGGCCATCATGAATATTGACGCCGAGATGAAGTCGAAAATGGAAGAAGTGCAGAAGCAGGCACAAGAGGAGTTGAAGGAGAAGCAGGCGCAGGGTGCGCCGCCCGAGGAGATGCAGAAGGCGCAGCAGCAGGCGATGGGCAAGATGCAGCAGACGAGCAGCATCTACGATCAGCAGAAGACGATCAAACTGCAGACGGCCGTCGGTGAGATTGCACGCACGAAGAAACTGGATGCTGTTCTCTTCAACGTGGATGAGCAGAAGCTCGTCCATCTCGGCGGCACGGACATCACGGACGATGTGATCAAAGCGCTTCAGTGAGACTGGGAGAGGACATGACGATGAAAAAGACGTTGGGGGAAATCGCTCGCTTCCTGGAAGGACGGCTTGCAGGCGATGAAAGCATCGTCGTCACGGGCGCGACGAACATCGAGGCGGCGGGCAGTACGGAGATCACCTTTGCCGCCCCGCCCCATATCGAGGAGGCCAAGGCATCTGAGGCGGCCGCCGTCCTCCTGCCCGAGGATGTGCAGGGCTTTCCTCTGCCCGCCGTCCATGTGAAAGATCCGCGCGCCGCCTTCGCGAAGCTTTTGGAGCTTTTCACGCCGCCGCTGCAGATTCCCGCGGGCGTCAGTCCGCAGGCTTTCGTGGCGAAGACCGCCGAGGTGGAAGAGGGCGCCTCGATTCTTCCCTTTGCCGTCGTCGATGAGCACGCGAAGATCGCTGCGGGCGCCGTCATTTACCCGCACGTCTACGTTGGGCAGTACGCTGAAATCGGTGAGAAGAGCGTCCTCTACGCGAGTGTCACGGTGCGCGAGCGCTGCCGCATCGGCAAGCGCTGCGTGCTTCACGCAAACTCGGTCGTCGGCTCCGACGGCTTCGGCTTCACGACGTCGGGCGGCGTTCACACGAAGGTGCCGCAGGTCGGCAACGTCGTTTTGGAAGATGACGTCGAGATCGGCTCGCATGTCGGCATCGATCGCGCTACGACGGGATCGACCGTCATCGGACGCGGCACGAAGATTGACAATCTCGTCCATATCGGGCATAACTGCAAGATCGGCGAGGGGAATCTCATCGTCGCGCAGACGGGCATCTCCGGCTCGACGACGACAGGTCCGAATGTGACCTTCGGCGGGCAGGTCGGCACGGTCGGGCACATCCACATCGGCGGACATTCCGTCTATGCAGCGCGTTCGGGCATCATCGGCGATATGCCCGAGGGCGTGTTCTGCGCGGGATTCCCCGTGCAGAGCCATCAGGAATGGCTGCGCATGCAGGCGGCCATGAAGCGCCTGCCTGATCTCGTCAAGAAGGTCAAGCAGCTGGAAAAGGCGCTCAAAGAGAGGGAAGCGAAGGCATGACGTACTACCTCGTGCGCTTTCTGAGCCGCGTCGTCTGTCTTCTGCCCGGGCGCTTCTGCGATCGTCTGGGACGCGCTCTGGCGCTCGCCCTCTGGCCTTTTCTGCCCGCGCGCAGAAAGAAGCTCGCAGCCTCGCAGGTCGCCATGTGCCTGGGGACGGATGAGCGGGAGTCAGAGCGCATCGCCAAGGAGAGCGCCGTGCGTTTCGGCCCCATGCTCTTCGAGGTTTTGCGCTTTCCCGTCATCGTGCGCCGCATGGCAGACTACGTCGAGATCGAGGGAAGAGAGCATCTCGAAGGAGTCCTCGCCCAGGGCAAGGGAGCGGTCATCGCCACGGGACATGCGGGCAACTGGGAACTTATGGGCGGAGCGCTGTCACAGGCGGGATTTCCACTCATCGGCGTCGCCATGCGCCAGAGGGATGCGGCGATGGATCGCTTCATCAACGAGTATCGGCGGCTCGTCGGTATGCACATCATCTACAAGAACGACGTGCGCGAGATGTTTCGCATGATGAAGGAAGGCTGGGTCGTCGGACTTCTTGCCGATCAGGATACGAACCGGCACGACGGCATCGTGCTCGATTTCTTCGGCAAGCCGACGAACTGCGTGCCCGGCCCCGCCGCGATGGCTCGTTCGGCAGGGCTCGGCGTCATCCCCGGATACATCACGCGCAAGAAGGACGGCACGCATAAGATCATCCTTTACGCGCCCGTCGAGGTGCCTCGCACGAAGGACAAGCGCGCTGACATCCGCACGGCCGAGCAGGCGGTCAACTGCGTCTTGGAGCAGCATATTCGCGAGCATCCCGAGGAGTGGTTCTGGCTGCACGATCGCTGGAAGTCGATGCGTGAGGAGTTTTAGGGCTTCTGCTTGCGCGAAAATGAAAAAACCTTTATAATTCAAGGAGAGTCAAAAATTGCAGGCGGAAGGTGGCTTGTGAATTTATGAAGATAGATGCCTTAAGCTCGCAGCGATCTGCGCTGCAGACACTTGAGCGCGATGTAGCTGTGCAGGAACCCGTGCGCAGCGATGCGGACTTCGGAACGGAACTCGCCGATCAGCATGCGGCGTTTTCCGATCGCCAGCTGCAGGAAATCCTGAAGAAAATTGACGAGCAGGGCGCACGCCTTACGAATACGCCGACGTACGATGAGCTCAAGGCGTATCGCGATCTCGTCAAGGATTTCGTCGACGAGGCGGTCGGGCGCATGTATCAGCTTCATGTGCAGGCAGGTTGGGATCGCATGGGACGGCAGAAGGTCTACACGACGGTGCGCAAGATCGATCGGAAGCTCGAAGAGCTTGCGGAAAAGATTCGCACGGGTCAGACGGACGCCCTGGACATCGTGGCGAGTCACGATGCGATTCGCGGCATGCTCGTCGACCTCTATATGTGATGGAGGAGGCGCTTTCCTGGAAGGACGTCCTCGGGCACGAAGGGAATATCCATAGGCTGCGGACCATGCTGCGTGACGGTCGCCTGCCCCATGCGCTCCTCTTTTCGGGGATCTCCGGCGTGGGCAAGAAGAAGGTTGCGCGCCTCTTGGCCGCAGCTTTGCTGTGTGGCAGGGAGAATGCGCCTTGCGGCGTTTGCCCCTCGTGCCGCGCCTTCCTCACAGGTACGCATTCCGACTACGTTGAGGCGGCGCCCGAGAGCCGCGGCAAGGGCGTGCGCGTCCTGCGCATCGACGCCGTGCGCGAGATTGAGAAGAAGGTCGCGCGAAAGCCCCTGCTCTCGGGACGCTTCGTCGTCCTTGTGGACGATGCCGACGCGATGAATGAGGCGGCGGCGAACAGCCTTTTGAAGACTTTGGAAGAGCCGCAGGGCGCAGTCTTCTTCCTGCTCGTGACGGCGAAGCGCACAGCGCTTCTGCCGACGATCCTCTCGCGCGTGCGCGACATGCACTTCGGTGCGCTCTCTCCCGAGGGAATTGAAGAGGCACTCCTTGCGCGCGGCGTGGAAAGCCGGAAGGCACATTCTCTCGCCATGGCGGCGGACGGCAGTCTCGGTCACGCACTGCTCCTGTTCGAAGGGGGCGGGCTGCAGCTCATGGAGGATGCGGCGCAGACGCTCTTTTCACTTTCTGCGCTCAATATGTTCAGTCTTTGGGCGAAAGCGGAAGAGCTCGGCAAATTGCCGCGCGATCGTGCCGAGGAATGGCTGCTCGCGCTCTCTCGCCTTCTTCGTGACATGCTCGCGCTCCTTTCGGGGCGTGGTACGCTCTACCATGAGGAAAAGCGCGGGGCTTTGGCTCATGCGCTCGCGGATTTTCCCGAGACGCGCATCTTCGCCTGTCTCGCTCTCGTGCGCGAGACCCTCGGGAGGCTTCGGAGCAACGCAAGCGTGCAGCTCCTCTTTGAAGGGCTGCTGATGCGCCTGCGGGATGCACGGGAGTCGGAAAGGTGACGCCGGGCGCGAAAAGCCGCGCTCTCAATAGATGAAGGAGGCAAGGGGTTGCAGACGATTGTGGGCGTCCGCTTCAAGAAAGCGGGCAAGATATATTATTTCAGCCCGGGAAAATACGAACTCGAACTTGGCGACGACGTCATCGTCGAGACGGTGCGCGGCATGGAGTGCGGGCGCGTCGTCCTAGGGGAGCGAGAGGTGGAGGAAAATGGCTCTCAAGTCTTGAAGACCGTGCAGCGCAAGGCGACGGAGCAGGATCTTCGCAAGGTCGAGGAAAACCATCGCAAGGAAAAAGAGGCGTTCAAGGTCTGCGAGAAGAAGATCAAGCTGCATGGCCTGCCGATGAAACTCGTCGATGTCGAGTGCACGTTCGACTTGAATAAGATCATCTTCTACTTCACGGCGGACGGGCGCATTGACTTCCGCGAGCTCGTCAAGGATCTGGCCTCCGTGTTTCGCACGCGCATCGAGCTCAGACAGATTGGCGTGCGTGACGAGGCGAAGCTCATGGGCGGCATGGGCTGCTGCGGCAGACCTTTGTGCTGCTCGATGTTCCTCGGCGACTTCGAGCCGGTGTCCATCCGCATGGCGAAGGAACAGAATCTCTCTTTGAATCCGACGAAGATTTCGGGTATCTGCGGCAGGCTCATGTGCTGCCTCAAATATGAGTGCTCGGACTACAAGAAGAGCTGCCCCAAGCGCCGTCCGAAGCCGCCGAAGCAGGGAAGCCGCGTCGCGTCAGCGGAAGGCGAGGGCAAGGTCATCTCCATCAATGCGCAGCGGCGCACGGCGACGATTCTGCTCGACTCGCACAAGACGCTCGTGGCGGCATGGGAGGATGTCGTCGCCGTAGAAAAGGGGGACAAGGCGTAAGATGGAGCGCACGGAAGTGGCGCAGGAATCGCCGTCAAAGGAAGCCCGGCATGCAAAGGGGACGCTCTACCTCGCGGCGACGCCCATCGGCAATCTTGAGGACATGACGCTGCGCGCCGTGAGGATTCTCAAGGAAGTGCCGCTGATTGCGGCGGAAGATACACGCCACACGCGCAAACTTCTCGCACGCTACGATATCCACACGCGCCTCCTCAGCTATCATGAGCACAACAAGTTTGAGAAGGGACCGCGCCTCGTGGAATTCCTGCTCGCAGGAAACGACCTCGTCTGTGTCAGCGATGCGGGGCTTCCCGGCATCGCCGACCCTGGCAGCCACCTCGCCGCCCTGGCCATAGATGCAGGAGTCGCCGTATCGCCTCTGCCCGGCGCGAACGCCGCGCTCTCGGCGCTCATCTGTTCGGGACTCGACACGCGGCGATTCACCTTCGTCGGCTTTTTGCCGCGCACGGCGGCGAAGCGCGGCGATCTTCTCGCCGAAGTCGCCGCGCGAAGGGAAACGCTCATCTTCTACGAAGCGCCGCACCATCTGAAGGATACGCTCAAGGCGCTCGTTTCTGCTTTCGGCGGAGCGCGGCCTGCGGCAGCTGCGCGTGAGCTTACGAAGCGCTACGAGGAGTTCCGGCGCGGCACGCTCGCCGACTTGCTCGCGCATTACAGCGTGGAAGAGCCGCGCGGCGAGTTTGTCCTCATTGTCGCGGGGGCGGCAGATGGCGAGGTACAGGAGGCCGCACTGCAGGAGACGCCGCAGGACCTCGTCGCGCGCTTTATGCAAGAAGGCATGTCGAAGAAGGAAGCCATGCGCGAAGCGGCGAAACGGCTGAACCTGAGCCGTCGAGATGTGTATCAGGCCTTGCTGGAAGAATGAAAAGCCCGCCCACTCCCTTTGCAGGAATGGGCGGGCTTCTGGATGCTGGCGCAAAATCTACACGGCTTCCTTCTTCAGCTCTCTCGCGCACTTTTTGCAGACGTTGCGCCCCTTGAAGAGCGACACGTCGTCTACACTGCCGCAGAAGATGCACGTGCAGGTCGGCTCGTACTTTCTGAGCACGATGCGATCCTCATCGGTGTAGATCTCCAAGGCATCGCGCTCTGCGATGCCGAGCGTGCGGCGCAGCTCGATCGGTATGACGACACGACCGAGTTCGTCAACTTTTCTGACGATTCCTGTGGCTTTCATAGCTATCTCCTCCTTAGAAGCAGGCCAGCCAACTGCGGGGAAATAGTCATTCAACGTGCAAAAGCAGAGTTGAGTGATTATTACAGGTTTACAGTATTTACATGAAGAAACATTTTTTGACTAAAAATGTATACTTTTTCCTTTGCTTATAGTATAGCATTTTCAAGAGAATGTTTCAAGTGAAATAATTAAGAAGAAATAATAAATCTATACGAGAAGGACACTGTACTTTTGATAGAGGACATAGCGAGAGTGAAGGTGCTTTGAAGCTGAATCTTCAAGGAAGGGTTGAATGTATCGGCGCTTTCTCAATGCTTGGAGCTTGAAAATCTTGCATAGGAGGACAAATTTATTCTATAATAGAGAAGATATATAAATGCGGCATCATGCCGTTGAGGAGGCTTTTTTGATGACAAGGAAATCATTCTACATAACGACGCCGATCTACTACCCGAGCGCGAAGCTGCATATCGGGCACGCATACTGCACGACGATCGCCGACGCTGTCGCGCGCTTCAAGCGGCTGACCGATCACGATGTGTTCTTTCTCACGGGAAGCGACGAGCACGGGCAGAAGATCCAGCAGAAGGCAGAGGAGGAGGGCGTGACGCCCATCGCCTACGTCGACAAGATCGTTGCGGGATTTCAGGGGCTTTGGCAGAAGCTCCACATCTCGAACGACGATTTTATCCGCACGACCGAGGAGCGCCACCAGCGCGTCGTGCAGGAGGTCTTCCGCCGCATCTACGAGAAGGGTGACATCTACAAGGGCAAGTACAAGGGGCTTTACTGCACGCCGTGCGAGAGCTATTGGACGGAGCGCCAGCTCGCGGACGGCAAGTGCCCCGACTGTGGGCGCGAGGTGGCGGAGGTCGAGGAAGACGCCTATTTCTTCAAGATGTCGCACTATGCCGACCGCGTCCTCGCGTACATCGAGGAGAATCCCGACTTCATACAGCCCGTCTCAAGGCGCAACGAGATGATCAACTTCATCAAGCAGGGGCTTGAAGATCTGTGCATCTCGCGCACGTCGTTCGACTGGGGCATCCCCGTGCCGATCGCACCCGATCATGTCATCTACGTCTGGTTCGACGCTCTGACGAATTACCTGACGCCGATCGGCTTCTTGGATGATCCCGAGAAATTTGAGAAGTATTGGCCGGCCGACATCCACCTCGTCGGCAAGGAGATCGTGCGCTTCCATTCGATCATCTGGCCGTGCATCCTCATGGCGCTCGATCTGCCGCTGCCGAAGATGGTCTACGGTCACGGCTGGCTGATCGTAGACGGCGACAAGATGTCGAAGTCGAAGGGCAACGTCGTCGATCCCGTGCAGCTCATCGACGAGTTCGGCGCTGACGCCATCCGCTACTTCCTGCTGCGCGAGATCAACCTCGGGCAGGACGGCAATTTCTCGCGCGACGCGCTCATTACGCGCATCAACGCCGACCTTGCGAATGACCTTGGCAACCTCCTGCACCGCACGCTGAACATGATCGGCAAGTTCCAAGACGGCGTCGTGGAAGAGGCGCAGGGAGAGAGCGAGATCGACCGCGCCTTCCTTGCGGACGCGGAAAGTGCAATCGCTGCCTACGAGCGCGAGATGGAGGAGATGAAGCTGCAGAGCGCCATCAAGACGACGTGGGCGTTCATCAGCCGCGCGAACAAGTACATCGACGAGACGATGCCGTGGGCGCTTGCCAAGGATGCGGCGAAGAAGCAGGAACTGACGAATACGCTCTACAATCTCGCCGAGAGCCTGCGCCGCATCAGCGTGCTCATCGAGCCGTTCATGCCGGAGACGGCGGCGAAGATCTGGCATCAGCTCGGCATGGAGGGAGACTTCTCTCGCGTGCGCTTTGCCGACGTGCGCACGTGGGGCGGCTTCTTAGCGGGAACGCATGTGGGAAGCCCCGAGCAGCTTTTCCCGCGCATCGAGGTCGAGGCGGAGGAAAAGCCTACGATGCAGGGGAAGAAAGGCTCTGCCGCAAAGTCCCAGGGGGCGCAGAAAAACCAGGGGAAAGCGGAAAAGACGAACGCTGCTGCGCCTGCGGACGGCGTCATCACGATCGACGATTTCAACCGCGTCGATCTGCGCGTCGCTGAGATTCGGAAGGCGGAGCGCGTGCCCGATACGGCGAAGCTTATGCGCCTTACCGTGAGCCTCGGCACGGAGGAGCGCGAGGTCGTCTCGGGCATCGCCGAGTTCTATGCGGCAGACGAGCTTGTCGGCAGGAAGGTCGTTCTCGTCGCGAACTTGAAGCCCGCGAAGATTCGCGGCATCCGCTCGCACGGCATGATCTTGTGCACGGCGGACGAGAGCGGACTGCGCCTCGTCGAGCCTGCCGCATCCGCAGGGAGCAAGGTGAAGTGATGGAGCTCATCGATTCGCACGCGCATCTCGACGGCGAGAAGTTCGCGGATGATCGCGCCGCCGTCGTTGAGCGTGCACTGGCAGCCGGCGTCGTGAAGATCATCACGATGGGCGACAGTCTCGAATCCTCGGCGCGGAGCGTCGCGCTCACGGAGGAGTTCGAGCCGGTCTATGCGGCGGTCGGCATCCATCCCGAGGAGGCGCAGCCGATGACGGCGGCGACGGACGACCAGCTTGCCGCCTGGGCGGCGCAGGAAAAGGTCGTCGCCATCGGCGAGATCGGGCTCGACTATTATTGGGAGAAGGACGAGGAAAAGCGTGCGCTGCAGCGTGCGATCTTTGTGCGCCAGCTCGATCTCGCGCGTCAGCTCAGGCTGCCCGTCTGCATCCACGACCGCGAGGCGCACGGCGACATGATGAAGATTCTCAAGACGGAGGGCAGAGGGCTTCGCGGCGTGCTGCACTGCTACTCGGGAAGCTGGGAGATGGCGGCGGAACTCTTGAAGGGCGACTGGTACTTCGGCATCGACGGGCCTTTGACGTACAAGAACGCTGCGAAACTGCCCGAAATCGTGCAGCGCCTGCCGGCGGAGCGCATTCTCGTTGAGACAGATTCCCCCTACCTTTCTCCTATGCCGTTTCGCGGCAAACGCAACGAGCCTGCTCATGTACTCTACGTCGCCAAGAAGGCGGCGGAACTGCGCGGCGAGAGCCTTGAAGCCTTCGCGCGGGCGACGCGCGAGAATACGCGCGATCTGTACGGGATTTGAGAGAAAATTTGATTTAATATGACACAAAGAAAGAAGTGGTGAAAGCCTGTCGCAAAAGGGCATTCACCACTTCTCTTTTCCCTAAATATGGTGGTTAATTCTGTCAAAGTGGGGCATATCTTGACAAAGGGGGAAAAAGGTGCTAGAATGAGCCTGTCGTTAGATTTCTAAGGGGGGATTGAATGACTTTAAGGAAACTAGCACTTTGCATGGTGTTGATCCTCGGAGTCGTATTCACGACAGGTTTTACGGACGCGATGCGCAATGTCAGCATCGTCGTCGACGGCAAGACTTTGGAGGTAAGCACCCGATACTCAAGCCCGGAACTGATTTTGCATCAGGCAGGCGTTGAGATTAGGCACAAGGATGAGTTTCAGTTAAAGAAATCGGACAAAGAAGAAAAAATTATTGTGCAACGTGCCGTGCCGGTCGTCATTGAATTTGAAGGCGACAGGCAGAAGGTTTATACGACCCGCAGCAATGTGGGCGAGGTACTCAAGGACTACGGATACGTCGGCGACCGCTTCTCGGCGGAGCTGGACGGGGCAACACGACTTGAAAAGAATCTCAACATCAAGATACACGATTTGGTCGCAGAAAAAGAAAGAGAAGAAGAAGCAAGACGTGCCCAGTCTGTAGAAACATCGCGCGGCGCTATGCGCTATGTGCGTGAGTACGATATGGAAGCGACGGCCTACCTGCCGACCGACGGCGGCGGCAATGGCATCACGGCTTCCGGTATGCTCGCAGAGCGGGGCGTCGTAGCTGTGGATACGAACGTGATTCCCTTGGGAACGCGCCTCTACATCCCGGGCTACGGTGTGGCCATCGCAGGGGACACGGGCGGCGCCATCAATGGCGAGCGCATCGACCTGTGTATGGAATCCTACGGTGAGGCGATGGAATTCGGCCGCCGTTGGGTCAAGGTTTATGTCTTGGAATAACGACATAGAAAGAGGACTGTACGCGAAAGCGGCAGTCCTCTTTTCGTATGTGTATTACCTGCGAAAATGTATGACGTGCGCCTTCGCGCGGTCAGAGCTTTTCGATATACGGCTCCTCGTGGAAGGCTTCGGCGTGCTGTATGAGGCCCTTGAGGCGTTCGATGTTCTTCTTGTGCAGCACGATGGCGAACTCGATGCGCGTCCTCTCCTCGTCCGTGAAGTCGCCCGTTTCGTGCGATTCCTCGATGCGTTTCAAACGTTCTTCGACGTCTGCAAGCTCGTCGGCGAGGAGCTTTCGATCGTGCATGGCAAGCCCGTAGACAGAGCGCAGCCCCTGGCGCACCTCGTGCGCATAGCCCGCCTCGTGCGTGACGGATTCCAGCTCCTTGGCGATCTCATAGATGATGTCATAGGGACTGGCGGCGCTGTTGATCATGCCGAGCATCTTCATCTTGATGTTCTCAAAGAGCGTGTAGTCGATGTTTTCGTGGTGGATTTCTTCTGCCATAGTTGCCTCTCCTTCCTCACTTCGGACTTTCCTAGTATAGCATTATTCCGTTTTTGTTTACAGAGCAGGATGCACAGTCTATAATGAAAAGAGCAATTTTACTATGAAAGTCCAAGAAGTCAAGCCCGAAGGGCGCAGACTGATTGGGTAACTTTCATTAAGGGCGGCGCACAATGTCCACAAAGTGGACGTTTGTGCGTGTAGTTTACTATGAAAGTC
>ERZ772766.261-NODE-261-length-32425-cov-8.510287_pt1 | contig 32425 bp, 25 predicted proteins | sample MGYA00511379_ERZ772766 | MGnify/ENA primary metagenome ERZ772766 (study PRJEB29015, sample SAMEA2737895) | human oral metagenome | biome: human oral; feature: human-associated habitat; material: dental | place: China | collected 2116 ...
CCAATCACGAAGGCGTGATTACCATCAGCGGTGAAGCGAAGGTTGGCAGCGAACTCACCGCTGCCATCAGCGACAGCGACGGCGTGCCGACCAGCGGCGTCACCTACCAATGGTTGCGCGACGGCGTCGCCATCAGCGGCGAGACTAACAACACCTACACGCTCACCCGTGACGATGCCGGCCACAAAATCACCGTGCGCGCCACCTACAAAGACAACGCAGGCCACGACGAAACCCCGCTGAGCGAGACGAAAGACATCCCGGCGGAGGGCAATCACGCGCCAACCGACATTAGCCTGAGCGGAAACAGCCTGATGGAAGGCAAGGACGGCGCGGAAGTCGGCAAATTGACGACCACGGACGAAGACGCGGGCGACACGCACACCTACACCGTGAGCGACAGCCGCTTTGAAGTCGCTGATGGCACGCTGAAACTCAAAGCCGGCCAGCATCTCGACTTCGCCCAGGAGCCGCAAGTGAACCTGAGCGTGACCACGGACGACGGACACGGCGGCACTTACAGCAAGGCATTTACCCTGCACGTGCAGGATGACCCCGCTTATCCTGTCCAGCCGCAGGGGACGCCCGTTCTCGGCTTGCAGGGGGTGAGCGTTGTCAAAGAAGGCGAGGCGGCGCAATATCAGCTGCTGCTCAACCATCCTGCCGATCAGGACGTGACGGTGGAAGTCGAAATCGCGAGCAGCAATACAAAGCATGGCGTGCAAAATGAAACCCGCACCCTGACCATCCCCAAAGGTGAAAGCAGCCTGACTTTTGCCGTCGATACCACGCATAACGGCGTGGAAGACAATGGCAGCAATTTCCAGGTCCGCATCAAGCATGCCGAAGGTGCCTCGCTGAACACCGCCGCGCCGTCAGACTTGACGCATGGCAGCGGCGGGGAAGATGTGTTTGGCGCATCTAATACTTACAGCGCTGCCGGTCTGAGCGGCGAGTACAGGCTTTTCCCTGCCGGTGCAAAACTGGTGCTGTATCTGCATGGGGAAGCCACCAATGACTATGGCCACAATGCGTCGATCTTTGCTGAATACGTTGCCGATCGCGGTGATGCCACGGTGCTGATGGTGAAAACGCCGGACAGCGCCAGCGGTTCATGGAGCGTCAATGGCGAACAAAATGCCCGCTATCTGCGCGCCCTGCTGGAAGAGATATACAGCAAATACGACATCGATAAAGGCGATGTCTTGCTGCTCGGCAACGGCGGCGGCGCCGATTTCATCACCCGCTACCTGTTGCCCGAACACAACGACCTGTTCAGCGGCGGTACCGCGCTGATGATAGGCGGCGGTGCGGCAGACCCCACGCTGCATTTCGGCAAAACCCCGGCAGACGGTCTGAAACAGCACTTGCAGCTCAAATGGATAGCGGGCAGTGCCGATGGTGATACCGTCGTCGCCGCCCAGCATGCGCAGGAACAATACGCGCAAGCGGGCTTCCATACCCAGCGGGAAACCATCCCGGACGGGGACAGGATGACCGCCGTCGGCCACATCTACGAGGCCTTCTATGATGAAGTCAATAACAAAAACGCGGGTTCAATGGAAATGACGACCAGGGTCAGCGACATTGATGCCGTCAACCATGCACCGACAAACATCAGGCTGTATCACACGACCATCGCCGAAGGCAAGGACGGTGCGGAAATCGGCGGGCTGAGTACCAATGACCCTGATTGGCAGGACAAACACAGCTACACCGTCAGCGACGAGCGCTTTGAAATCAGCGCCGATGGCACGCTGAAACTGAAAGCCGGGCAGCATATCGATTATGCCGACGAACAGAGCGTAACCCTGACCATCACAACGACCGATAACGGCGGCCTGAGCTTCAGCAAAACCTTCACCCTGCAAGTCGAAGACAATCCGCTGTATCCCTCGACGGAAAATCATGCGCCGACAGACATCAAGCTGGATCAGGGACTGCCTACCATCAATGGCGAGCAGCAGTACTACATCAACGAGGGCAAAGATGGCTTTTCCATCGGCACGGTGCAGACTGTTGACCCCGACCCCCGGGACAGCCACCGCTACACACTGAGCGACGAGCGCTTCGAAATCACCGCCGACGGCATCCTCAAACTCAAAGACGGTATGCACATTGACTACGCCACGGAGCAAAGCATCAGCCTCACCATCATCGCGACCGATCCGGGCGGCCTGAGCGTTGAAAAGACCTTCACCCTGCGCGTGAATGACGACCCGCACTACCCCAACCGCGAGGGCAGCGTCACCATCAGCGGCGAGGCGAAAGTGGGCGGCGAGCTGACCGCGAACGTGAGTGATCCCGACACCGTATCCGACAGCAGCATCCGCTATCAGTGGCTGATTGACGGCGTGGCCGTGGCGGGCGCGACGCAAAAAACCTACACCCTGCGCCCCGAAGACGTGGGCAAAAAAGTCAGCGTCCATGTCGAATACCGTGATAACGGCCTGCATGACGAAGCCCACGACAGCGACGGGCTTGATGTCGCCGCACCGGCAGAAAACCGGCCGGGCAGCGTTCGCATCGGCGGTGAGGCCAAAGTGGGCGGTACGCTTACCGCCACCGTGACTGACGCCGACGAGTTCGCCGCCGATAAAGTGCAATACCAATGGCTGCGCGACGGCGTCGCCATCAAAGACGCAAACGGCAAAACCTATCAGCTCACCGCCGACGACGCCGGGCACAAAATCACCGTGCAGGCGACCTACAAAGACAACGCCGGGCATGATGAAAACCCGACCAGCGACGCGGCGGACATTCCCGCCCCGCCTGCAAACCACGCAGGCACGGTTGCCATTATGGGCGAGACGAAAGTGGGCGGCACGCTTACCGCCACCGTCAGCGACGCCGACAATTTCACGGCTGACCAAGTGCAATACCAATGGCTGCGCGACGGCGTCGCTATCGACAAGGCGACAGGCAACACCTATCAGCTCACCAATGACGACGCCGGGCACAAAATCACCGTGCAGGCGACTTATAAAGACAACGCCGGGCATGATGAAAACCCGACCAGCGAACCGGCGACGGTAGCGGATAACGGCAATGCGCCGCTGATGCAGGACGATTTCTCTGCCTACCCCCTGCACAAAACCTACACCGACAACGACACTTTCGGCGCATGGAAAGTGGCCTTTGCCGGTTACGGCAACGCCGAGATTATCGATAACGGCGGCGGCAACCAGGCGCTGCAACTGCGGCCGATGGCGCACAGCGGGCAAACGGAGACCTCTTCCACGATGGTCGTCAGTACCGTGCAGACGGGCAATAACTTTACGTACAGCGGCACCATCTCTACCCCGGAACAACTGCGCCAGGATGCTGCCCCCAACCCGTGGGAAACCGCCTGGCTGGTATGGAATCACAGCGACAACGACCACTATTACTACTTCGTCGCCCGCGCCAACGGCTGGGAACTGGGCAAACGCGATCCCGCTTACAGCGGCGGCCAGCGCTTCATGGCGACCGGCAGCGAAAGCTGGCCGTTGGCGGAGGCCAAACATTTTGTCGTCGCGAAAAGCGGCAACACCGTGGAAATCAGCATCAACGGCAAAGTCATCACCACCTTCACCGATGACGACAACCCCTACACCGGCGGCAGCATCGGCCTCTATACCGAAGATGCGCGCATCGTTGCCGACGACATCAGCCTGACCGCAAACGCCGGCATCACCGGCACGGCCAACCACGGCGGCGTGGCCTCCATCAGCGGTAAAGCGGCGACGGGCGAAGTCTTGCACGCCGCCGTCAGCGACGGCGACGGCGCAGTCAGCAACGTCAGCTATCAGTGGATGGCCGCAGGCAAAGAAATCGGCGGCGCGACGGGCGAAACCTACACCGTTACCGCCGACAACAGCGGCAAGAACATCACCGTGCGCATCACCTACACCGACCACACCGGCAAGGTGGAAAGCGTCATCAGCCCGCCCACCGCCGTGGTGGACAGCGGCAACGACGGTGGCGCGAACCAGAAAGGCAGCGTCATCCTGAGCGGCACGGCGGCAGTCGGCGAAACCCTGAGCGCCGCCGTCAGCGATGCCGATGGCGTCCCCGACCGTGTCCAGTACACCTGGCTGGCAAACGGCGCGGCAATCAGCGGTGCCAACGGCAGCAGCTACACCGTCACCGCTGCCGATGTCGGCAAAGTCATCAGCGTGCAGGTGTATTACTACGACAAGGCGGGGCATGAAGAAAACTTCGTCAGCAGCCCGACTGCTGCCGTGACCGACGCCGCACCGCAGCCCAACCACGCCCCGACCGGCAGCGTCACCATCTCGGGTGAGGCAATGGTCGGCAAAACCCTGACCGCCGCGAACGATCTGGCGGACGAAGACGGCCTCGGCACCATCAGCTATCACTGGCTGGCCGACGGGAAAGAAATCGCCACCGGTGCGAGCTACACCCTGACCGAAGCCGAGCAAGGCAAGGGCATCACGGTGAAAGCGACCTACACCGACGGCAAAGGCACGGCGGAGGCGGTGGAAAGCAGTGCGACGGCCGCCGTAGCAGACGCACCCGCCCCGCAGACCCCGCCGGTTGCCACCCTCAGCGGTGCGGCGGGCGTCAACGAAGGCGAAGCGGCGGAATACACCGTGACGCTGGACAAAGCGAGCGACCACCCCGTTACCCTGACGCTGACCCTCAGCCACGGTGAAACGACAGACGGCGACCTCGGCAGCATCAGCAAAACTCTGATCATCCCGGCAGGTGAGACCAGCGCGAAAGTGAGCCTGCAAACCACCGCCGATGGCATCCCGGAAAACACCGAGCACTACACTCTGAGCATTAGTGAAGCAGAAGGCGCGACTATCGGCGCGGACAAAGCCGTTACCACCGCCATTTCAGATAACGACGAAAAAGCCGCCTACCATACCGGCAGCGTCGCCGACAGCACCTTCGCCGGCGACCGCTCGGCAAATGACTACTACTTCATCAACAGCCTGGACAGCACCCAGCGGGCAACCTACGGCCACTACTACGGCCACAAGCCCGGCGACGGCCTGCGCATCACCTACGCCTTCTCCGCAGACGGCGTGGAAAACGGCAAAGTCATGGATGGCTTCCGCCCGTACAGCGCGCAGCAAAAAGCCGACATCCGCACCGTGCTGGATCACCTCGAAGAACACGTCAACCTCAAATTCACCGAAGGCAGCAATGCCACCCTGAACTTCTATCTGCAAGGCCTTGAAGAGGGGGTATCCGGCTATGGCATCTACGGCGGCAACGTCCACCTCAGCACGCGGTACTACGCCGCAGACGATGCTTTCGCCAAAGAACCGCCATACACCGTCAACACCGTGACCCACGAGCTGACCCTCAAACACGGCTGGGGTACCGCCCTGCACGAAATCGGACACAGTCTCGGCATGGAGCACCCCTTCGGCCATGACGACAGCAGCCTCAACATCAACAGCGCCGAAGACCGCAACGACCTCACCGTGATGTCCTACACCACCGGACAATATGACTACGATGTTGACCTCGGCCAGGGCTGGAGCTCGCCGAAAGTCCCGCTTTCGCCCATCAAACTCGGCATCTACGATTTGGCCGCGCTGCACCACGCCTACGGCGTCAACCCCGACTATCATAGCGGTGACGACACCTACGGCTTCAAACCCTTCAACAAGGACGCCGTCGGCAACGACATCTACATCCACGACGGCGGCGGGCAGGACATCTTCGATGCCAGCGAACAAACGCTGGACCTCAACATTGACCTCACCCCCGGCAGCTGGCTCTATGCTGGGACGAAGGCGGAACATTTGGCGCTGGATGACAGCGGCAACCCGACCATGGGGCAAATGTTCATCGGCTACGGCACGCAGATAGAGAGTGCGAAAGGCGGCACGGGCAACGACACCATCAAGGGCAACAGCGCCGCCAACTACCTCTTCGGCTTCGACGGCGACGACAACATCGACGGCGGCGCGGGCAACGACCAGATTGAAGGCGGACGCGGCAGCGATACCCTGAAAGGCGGCGCGGGCGCAGACACCTTTATCTTCCGCAGCCCGTTCGACGGCACGATTGACACCCTGCTCGACTTCAACGCCGCCGCAGGCGACCGCATCCAGCTTGATCACAACATCTTCACCGGCCTGCAAAAAGGCAGCCTGAGTGCAGAACAATTTGTGCAGGGGACGGAAGCGAAAGACGCCGACGACCGCATCATCTACAATCGCGCGACCGGCGAACTCGCCTACGACGCAGACGGCAACGGCGACGGCGCAGCGGTAACCATCGCCCGCCTCGGCATCAACACGGAGCTGGACAACAATCACATCCAGATTATCTAGCCCCGCCGCCGAACGGCGAAAATAAATCCGGCGCGTCGCGCCGGATTTCTTATGCACGGCCGCCGCCCGGCGCGAAAACCCGCTCCGCAAAAAAACCGCCCCGAAGGGCGGTTTTTGGGGTTATGCCAGCAGGGTTTGCCGCCGGATGGTGTGGGTGCGGTCGGGGCCAGTCGAGACGATGGCGATGGGTACGCCCAGTTGTTGTTCGAGGTAGGCGATGTAGGCGCGCGCCTTTTCCGGTAGCTGGTCGTAGGCGGTGATGCCGACGGTGTCGCTTTGCCAGCCGGGCAGGGTGTCGTACACCGGGGTGCAGCGAGCCAGTTCGTCCGCGCCAACGGGGGCAATGTCAAGGCGGCTGCCATCCATGTCGTAGGCGGTGCAGACTTTGATTTCCGCCAGGGCGTCCAGTACGTCCGGCTTGGTCAGGCACAGGCCGCTGATGCTGGAATTGATGATGGCGCGGCGCAGGGCGGGCAGGTCAATCCAGCCGCAGCGGCGCGCACGGCCGGTGGTCGCGCCGTATTCGTTGCCGGTTTTGGCAAGATGCGCGCCAATGTCGTCCGTCAGTTCAGTGGGGAAGGGGCCGCCGCCAACGCGGGTGCTGTACGCTTTGGCGATGCCGAGGATGTAGTCGAGCGCGCGCGGGCCGATGCCGCTGCCGGTCGCCGCGCCACCGGCGGCGGTGCTGGATGAGGTGACGTAGGGGTAGGTGCCGTGGTCGATGTCGAGCATCGCGCCTTGGGCGCCTTCAAAGATGATGTGCTCGCCCTTGTCGCTGTGGCGGATGATGGCGAGGGTAACGTCGGTGATGAGCGGGCGGACGTGTTCGCCGTAGGCCAGCCATTCGTCGCAGACGGCGGCGTAGTCCAGCGGCTCTTGATGGTAGTAGTGTTCGAGCTGGAAGTTGTGGAAGTCCGTGAGTTCGCGCAGGCGCTCGCGGAAGGTGGCGGGGTGTTGCAGGTCGGCGAGACGCAGGCCGCGTCGCGCGATTTTGTCTTCGTAGGCGGGGCCGATGCCGCGCCCGGTGGTGCCGATTTTGTTCACGCCGCGCGCCGCTTCGCGTGCCTGGTCGAGCGCGCCGTGCGTCGGCAGGATGAGGGCGCAGGCGGGCGAGATGTGCAGGCGTTCGCGCACGGGGACGCCGGCGGCTTCGAGGGCGTCGCTTTCTTGTTTGAGGGCGCGCAGGCAGAGGACGACGCCGTTGCCGATGTAGCTCTGCACGCCGGCGTGCAGGATGCCGGCGGGGATGAGGTGCAGGACGGTTTTTTTGCCGTCGATGACGAGGGTATGGCCGGCGTTGTGGCCGCCCTGGTAGCGCACGACGGCGCCCGCTTTTTCGGTGAGCAGGTCAACGACTTTGCCTTTGCCTTCGTCGCCCCATTGGGCGCCGATGACGACGAGTTTGGTGCTCATGTGTTGGTTCCTCGGTGTGTTTGGGTTTAGGGGTCAGGGGTGCGGGGCGGTGTGCGTGGGGTTTTTTATGGGGTCGCCCAGTAGAGCAGGGCGACGATGAGCAGGGCGACGACTGCCATGCCGAGGCCGATGCGGCGCAGCGCCCGGTCGGGCAGGGCACTGATTTGCCGGATGGTGCGCCGCCAGGCGGCAGGTGCAATGCCGATGAGCGCGCCTTCGCAGAGCAGCATGAGTGCCAGCGCCAGCCACCAGAGGGTCATGTTCATGGCAGGGCGGGCTCGGCGGGCGGGTTGGTCGCGGCGGCTTCCGGCGGGATGACGGGTTCGGCGACGGGGTTGAGTACGGGGGCGGGCAGTTGTTCTTGTAATGGTGCCTGTTCGAGCGGCACGACGGGGATGTTGTCGGCGTCGGCGGGCAGGGCGGGGTTGTCCGTGCCGTTCAGGTAGTGGAAGTAGCGGCTGTGCGGGCTGACGATGAGGGTGCTGCCATTGAGGCTGTCGCGGTAGGCATTGAGGCTGCGCCAGTAGCGGTAGAAGTCGAGGTCGGCACCGTAGGCGGCGGCGTATTGTTTGGCGGCGGCGGCGTCCGCTTCGCCGCGCATGATGTCGGCTTCTTCGCGGGCGTGGGCGAGGAGTTCGGCGGCTTCGCGTTCGGCGGTGGCGCGGATGACGGAGGATTTTTCCTGGCCGCGCGCGCGGAAGTCTTTGCTGACGCGTTCGCGTTCGGCGCGCATGCGGTCAAAGACGCGGTCGCGGATTTCGTCGGAGAAGTCCACACGCTTCAGGCGCACACCGAGGACTTCGATGCCATAGCGGGCTTCTGCCTGACGCGAGATGCGTTCGCTGGCGGCGCCCATGATGGTGCCGCGATCCTGCGAGATGGCTTCTTTGACGGAGCGTTGCACGAATTCGCCGCGCAGGGTTTCTTTGACCATGTTGTCAAGCAGGCGACTGGCCTGGTCGAAGTTGCCCTGAACGCTGGTGTAGAAGGTGCGGATGTCTTTGATACGCCATTCGACGAAGTAATCGACGATGAGCCATTTTTTTTCGTTGGTCATGAAGCGTTCGGGTTCGACATCAAGGCGCTGGATGCGCGCGTCAAAGAATTCGACGTTTTGCACGAAGGGAACCTTGAATTTGAGGCCGGCTTCGTCGTCGGTGCTGATGAGGCGCGAGAATTGGGTGACGACGGCGATTTGCCGTTCGTTGATGATGTAGGCGCTGCTGACGAGCAGGACGAGGGTGACGGCGATAGCAGCGATGAGGGTGTTGAGTTTGTGGTTCATGCGGTTTCCTTAGCGGCTGCGGCTGCGTTCGTTACTGCGGCTGTTCGCCGGTGTGGTCGTCGCGGCGGCGGGGGTTTTGCCGGTGCTCGTGGGGGTTGCCGCCGCCGTATTGTCGCTTGCCGCTTCTTCCTGAACGGCGGCTGCCGCCGGCGCGGTGATGCCGCCGAGGTTGATGATGGGGCGGCTGTTGTTGGCGTCGATCAGCACTTTGTTGCTGTGCGCGTAGATGCCCGCCATGGTGTCGAGGTAGAGGCGTTCGCGCATGACGGCGGGGTTTTCGCGGTAGGCGGCGAGCAGGTTGTTGAAGCGGCTGCTGTCGGCAGCGGCGCGGGCGAGGGTTTCGGCTTTATAGGCTTGCGCGGCCTGCACGAGGCGTTTGGCTTCGCCACGGGCGACGGGGATGCGTTCGCGCGCGTAGGCTTCGGCTTCGAGGCCGAGGCGTTCTTCGTCTTCGCGGGCGCGCACGGCGTCTTCGAAGGCGTCCTGCACTTCGACCGGGGCGCGCGCGTCTTGCAGTTCGAAGGCGACGATTTCAAAGCCGAGGTCGTACTGGACGAGGGTTTTGTCGATGATTTGTTTGGCTTCTTGCGGCCACTCGCCGCGTTTGTCGATGAGGATGTCGTCCACGGTGTTGCTGCCGACGACTTCGCGGATGGCGGAGATGACGATGTCGCGCAGCACTTCTTCGGGCTGGTTGGCCTGGAAGAGGTAGTTTTTCGCGTCGCGGATGCGGTATTGCACGGCGGCACCGATTTCGACGATGTTTTCGTCGCTGGTCAGCATCTGGCCGTTGCGCTGGTTGCTGGTGCTGATGCGGCCGCTCTGGCTTTTGAGTTCGCCGACTTTCATGGAGGAGATGGAGGTTACGTCCACTTTGGTGACCTGGCCGAAGGGGACGGGGAAGTGCCAGTTGAGGCCGGCTTTGGTGGTGCGGGTGTAGCGGCCGAGGAAGGTTTCCACGCCGTTTTCGCGTTCGCGCACGGTATAAACGCCGCTGGCCAGCCAGATGCAGGCGATGGCGGCGATGATGAGGGTGATGAGTTTGCCGGGCAGGTGCAGCGGGGCGCGGCTGCCGCCGCTGCCGTTACCGCCGTCGCCGTTGTTGTTATTGCCCCGGTTGGAACGGCGGTTGAAGAGTCTGCTGAAGAATTCGTCAAGATCCGGCGGCTGGTCGTTGTTTTTTTTGTCCAGCCCGTTGTTGTCGCCCCACGGGTCTTGCGCCATGGCGAGGGGGCGGGGGCGTTTTCTGAGCAGGCTGCTGGTGAGGATGAACATGGGGCGTTATTCCTGGTCGTCTGTCTGGGTTTGGAGGTCAAGGCGGCGATTATACTGTGATTGTATTTGTCGATAGCGCTTTTCCCGCAGGGTGATGTGCAGCCACTGGCTGCCGTCGGCGGCTGCGCGTTCGGCGCTGACGGCGTGTTCGGCGTAGAGGGCGGCGCGCAGGGCGCCTTCGTGCGGGGCGAGGTGCAGCCAGCCGCTTTTCTGGTCGCGGTTGAAATGGGCGACGATGGCATCGGTCAGCAAATCCACACCCGCGCCAGTGAGCGCCGAGACGAAGACGGCTTCTGCCATGCCGTCAGCGCCGGCCTTGACGTAGGGTGCTTCGCCGCGCAGGTCGATTTTGTTGTACACACGCAGGGTCGGTACGTCGTCCGCTTCGATGCTTTTCAGAACTTCCATCACCACTTCTTCGCGCTCGAGATGGTGCGGATCGGCCACGTCAATGACGTGCAGCAGCAGGTCGGCACGCGCGGTTTCTTCCAGGGTAGCCGAGAAGGCAGCGACGAGTTCGTGCGGCAGGTCGCTGACGAAGCCGACGGTGTCGGCCATGAGAATGGTCTGTCCGCCCGCCTGTTTGAGGCGGCGCCAGGTCGGATCCAGGGTGGCGAAGAGCTGGTCCTGCGCGTACACATCCGCTTCGGTCAGCATATTGAAGAGGGTGGATTTGCCGGAGTTGGTGTAGCCCGCCAGTGCCACGGTCGGCATGTCGCGGCGCACACGCGCCTTGCGGTTTTCTTCGCGCTGTTTCTGCACCTTGTCGAGACGGCGCTGCAACTGCCTGATGCGGGCGGCGAGCAGGCGGCGGTCGGTTTCGAGCTGGGTTTCGCCGGGACCGCGCAGGCCGATGCCGCCTTTTTGCCGTTCGAGGTGTGTCCAGCCGCGCACCAGGCGGGTGGCGAGGTGGTTGAGCTGGGCGAGTTCGACTTGCAGCTTGCCTTCGTGGCTGCGGGCGCGCTGTGCGAAGATGTCGAGCACGAGACCGCTGCGGTCGAGCACGCGCGCGCTGCACAGTTTTTCGAGATTGCGTTCCTGCGAGGGGGAAAGCGGGGCGTTGACGATGATGAGCTCAATGTCGTGCGCTTTCACCGCCGTCGCGAGGGCTTCCGCCTGGCCGCGGCCGATGTAGTAGCGCGGCTCGGCTTCGCTCCGGCTGAAGCGCTCGGCAAGGATGATTTCCGCCCCGGCCGAGAGGGCGAGCTGGTGAAATTCTTCTTCGACGGCGGTATCGGGGGCGCGGCCGATGTCCACCTGGACGAGGGCGGCGCGTTCGCCGCTTTTCGGTCGTTCAAACAAAACGCGCCTCCCGTGGTGCGGAAAGCGCGGTGCGGTGCGGTTGCGGCATTATCAATACAGCGGATCGGTACCCGGGCGGGCGGCTTCTGCCGGGGCGGCGGGCTGTTCGCCGTCGTGTGCCTGTGGTTCCTGACCTTCTTCTTCTTCGCCGGGGATGCGTACGTTGCGCGCCGGAACGATGGTCGAAATCGCGTGTTTGTACACCATCTGCGAGATGTTGTTGCGCAGCAGGAGGACAAAGGCGTCAAACGATTCGATTTGTCCCTGCAACTTGATGCCGTTGACGAGATAGACGGATACCGGGATGCGTTCTTTGCGCAGGGCATTGAGGTAAGGATCTTGCAGGGATTGGGATTTACTCATTGTTGTTGTACTCCGAAAGGTTTGGGGAAACACCGCCTGGCGGTGCGCGCGCAATGTATCACACTTCACCCGCTGCCAGCGCTTTTTGCCGTTTATATGACACGCCAGCGCAGGGTGAACAGCGGCGTGTTTTCCACGCGCTGTTGCAAGTGGCGGCGGATGCTGTCAATCAGCGCGCTGCATCGATATACGGCGGTGGCGGTGGGATCATCGTTCTCGCCGGAAAACATCACCGCCGCATAGCCCGCCTGTTGCAGGAAATCGTACGAATACTGCTGCGTGCGCCGCGATTCCGTAAACATCGGTGCCTTGTGCGGCGCGCCCGGCCTGTCCATCCCCGCAAAACCCTGCTGCACAAGGCGGCATCACTTTGCTGTCCACGGTGAGCGCGTTGGCGGCGGTGGATAAAGCCGTCCGGTTCGCCAATCTCGGCGGCCAGCGCATGATGATCGATGACAGCAACCGCATCCGCTGCTGTTCACTTCCACCCTGTTCATGCCTTCGCTGCCGCTGATGGCGACAGCCTGATGTGGCAAGGTATGGCCGGGCCGGTTTCGATGACGGGAAAATGTATAGCCAAAAGAGGATGGGAAGCTGTGGTGGAAATGACGCATAAACCTTTCCAAGCCCGGCAGAAAGCCGCTATCATGACGGCGGGTTAACCCCTTATTCATCCGTAACACAAGGAATTGCCATGAACCATCGTCGTTTCCCCCGGACCACCCTCGCTACCGCCCTGCTACTCGCCTGCACCTGTGCCGCTGCCCAGCAGGGCAGCACGGGAACGAACCTCGCCCCCGTCACCGTAGCCAGTGACAAGGAAAACACCCGTACCGAAGACACCAATAGCTACACCACTTCGGCCATGCGCACCACCACCGGTCTTGCCCTCTCGCCGCGCGAAACCCCGCAGTCCGTTTCCGTCATCACCCAGACCCAGCTCAAAGAGCGCGGCATTCACGATATGGCAGACGCGCTGAAAACCACGACCGGTGTAAACGTCATCCCCGATTCCGGCCGCTACCGCTTCCAAAGCCGTGGCTTTTACATTGACCAAATCGAAGAAGACGGCTTGTCCAGCACCGTCCCCGGTGCATCCGGCAACCCCTACCGCGACGCGCAAAGCATGACCGATCTCGCCATTTACGACCACATCGAAGTCGTGCGCGGCGCGACCGGCCTCACCCAGGCCAACAGCGAACCGGGCGGCACCATCAACGCCGTGCGCAAAAAACCGACCGCTGCCCGCCGCATCGGCGGCGACGCCAGCATCGACCGCTTCGGCAAAACCCGCCTCACTGTCGATGCCAGCGGCGCGCTTGATGCCGAGCAGACCCTGCGCGCCCGCGTCATCGCCGCCGGCGGCAAAGACAAAAGCTTCAAGGACGACGTGGACGGCAGCAACTACCTCCTCTACGGTGTCGCCGAAAAAGACGCCGGTGCCAACACCACCTTCACCCTCGGCGGCATGGTGCAGCACCGTAACGAAACGCCGGACCCCTACGGACTACCGATGGCACCGGGCGGGCGCGATGCCGGATTTTCGCGCGATACCTACCTCGGCCTTGACTGGAACCGCGCCGAATACACCAAAGCCAACGTCTTTGCCGGCGTCGAGCACCACTTCAACGACGACTGGAAACTCGATACCAAAGTCAGCTATACCCGTAACGACTCCATGAGCGCCTTCGGCGCGCTGGCGGACAGCAACACCGGCTACGCCGGGCTCAACCGTGGTGACACCTTCCCGCTGAACAACCTGCTGCGCTACGACAACGCAGGCCGCCAGATGCAGGCACAAGCAACACTATCCGGCAAATACCGTGTATTCGGTCGTGAACATGACGTCTTTGCCGGTTACAACTACGGACAGGAAGCCAACAACACCCGTTACCGCCGTATTCGCAACACCACCGCCTACGACCCCTACACCTTCCGGGGCGATGAAATCACCTATCCGGGCTGGGGCGACTACAACGACCGCACCTACTACGCCGACCGCCGCAAAACCCATGCCTTCAACTTCGGCACCCGCTTCAACGCACTTGACAACCTGCATATCCTGGGCGGCGCGCGTTACACCCACTGGACCGGCTACAACTATGTGGACTACGACTGGTGGAACGACAAAGCCGACACCGATGCCGACGAAGCGCGCAAACTCACGCGCAACCGCCTCACCCCCTACCTCGGCATTACCTACGACCTTGACGCACACAACAGCCTCTACACCAATTACAGCAGCATCTTCAAACCGCAGGCGAACCGCGACATCAACAACAACCCGCTCGCGCCCATTCTCGGCACCAACTACGAAATCGGCTGGAAAGGCGAATGGATGGACGGTGATTTGAACGCCAGCGTCGCCCTCTTCCAGATAGAACAAAAAAACCGTCCCATCGGCATGACCGACCAGGCGACCGGGCGCAGCTATTCCATTGCTAGCGGCAAAGTCCGCAGCCGTGGGCTGGACGCCGAAATATCAGGCAATCTCACGGACGCCTGGAAACTCTACGGCGGATATACCTATAACCGCAGCAAATACCTGCGCAGCGAAAGCGCGCGTTACCCCGAAGGCATGAATTTCAGCAAGCACACGCCGAAACACATGCTGCGCCTCTACACCAGCTACCGCCTGCCGGGGGCGGCGGAAAAATGGACCATCGGCGGCGGCATGAACTACCAAAGCAGCACCAGCAGCCTCTGGAACGTCGAACAAAAAGGCTATGCACTGTTTAACGCCAACGTGCAATACCGCATCAACGACAAATTCGATGTCGGCATTTCGGCGAACAACCTTACTGACAAACGCTACTTTGAAAACCACCGCGTCCGCGCCAACGGCATCAACAACTTCCTCGGCGAACCGCGCAACGTGATGCTCAACTTCCACTGGGAGCTCTGAAAACCACTCACACAAAAGCCCCGCCAGGCGGGGCTTTTTTATAGTTAATGAATATAGGAACGGGATAATAATACTTCCTCGAAAGTGCTGTATTAGGTACTGCAGCTTGTTTCATCAACATAAACAGTCCGGTAATCACCTGGATGCCGCAGCTGTTGCAGATAGTTCTCCACTTTTACAGGATCCTGTTCCATATATGTTACGGTCTTTTTTTTCGCGTTATTCCCATACTACGCAAAGCATAAAAAACAGCCACTGCACTGCAATGAAAGTATTTCGCCATTTCGGCGAGATAGGCATCAGGGTATTGTTAATATAGGCTGCCAGTTCTTCCCGGTCTATTTTCCTTGGTCTTGCTTTGACGACTCTACGTTCAAGCTTTCCTGTTTTTTGCTTGATATCCAGCCGGCAATATAATGTATTTCCAGAAACACCATATGCTCTTGTAACTTGACTGATATTTTTACATCTTTCAAGATATTCTAAAGCTTTTTCTCCAATTTCTATTGAATGTGCCACAATAACGTAAGGATAAAATGGAATATGTATTATTACAGACTTAATTTACTATACTGGCCGGATGGCGGCAAAATGAAACCGGCCGGAGCCGGTTTTTTCAGATCATGTTCAGTTCGATTTTCGCGCGCAGGGTCATCATGTCCATGCCCCAGGGCGGATCCCATTCCATGTGTACCTCGCACTCTTCAACGCCATCCACAGCTTCGACTCCGTCCTTGACCCAGTCCGGCATAACGCCTGCGACCGGACAGCCGGGCGCGGTGAGGGTCATGTGGATGTCAACTTTGCCGGTGTTTTTGTCGTATTCGATGTTGTACACCAGGCCGAGCTCGTAGATGTCCACCGGGATTTCCGGGTCGTAGATGCCTTTGAGCGCGAGGATGATGTCTTTTTCTACCGGGCTCAGGGTGGGGTCATCGGGGTCTTTCTGGTAGGGGACGTTTTCCGGGTCGTACATGGGGTTTCCTTGGGTTTGTGGTGGGTGGTTCTGTTCACGACAGATTTTGTCAAGCAGCGGGATTGCCGGGTTTTGTCGCTGTCGCAGCTTGTCTGACCCTCTCCCCCAATGGGGGCTTTGGGCGGGATGTCTGCCGGATGTGGGTTGTTCGCTTGGGGGCGGGGATAATCCGTGCGATTGTGCCGCTTGGGCAGGATTTTCGGGCAGGACATTTGTGGTTACGGCGGGCTGAAGCCCGCCCTGCGGGTTTATTCGGTTTTGGCTTCTGTTTTGCCGTGCAGGGCGGCGTCGAGGGTGTGCCAGGCGAGGGTGGCGCATTTGACGCGTGAGGGGTATTCGCGCACACCGGCCAGCACTTTGAGTTTGCCGACGCTGTCCGGGATGGGGTCTTGGGTGGTGGCGATGTGGTGGAAGTCGTGGTAGAGCGCGGCGAACTGGTCAAGGGTTTTGCCGCGCGCGAGGTCGGTCATCAGCGAAGCGCTGGCTTTGGAGATGGCGCAGCCGTCGCCGACGAAGCTGACGTCGGCGATGGTGTCGCCGTCCATGCGCACGAAGATTTTGAGGTTGTCGCCGCAGAGCGGGTTGTAACCGGTGGCGCTGTGGTCGCAGGGGTCGAGCGCGTGGAAGTGGCGTGGGTGTTTGCTGTGATCGAGGATGACTTCCTGGTAGAGGTTTTTGAGGTCGTTCATTACTGGAAGATTTGTTGGGTGGCTTGGACGGCGGCGACGAGGCGTTCGATGTCGTCGTGGTTGTTGTAGGCAGCGAAGGAGGCGCGGATGGTGGCAGGGATGCCGAAACGGCGCATGACGGGTTCGGCGCAGTGCTGACCGACGCGGACGGCGACGCCGTGCTGGTCGAGGACGGTGCCGGCGTCGTGCGGGTGGATGCCGTCCAGGGTGAAGGAGATGACGGCGGCTTTGTGGCGGGCGGTGCCGATAATGCGCAGGCCGGGCAGGGCGCCGAGGGCGGCTTCGGCGGCGGCACGCAGGGTTTCTTCGTGCGCGGCAAGGTTGGCGAGGCCTTTATCGGTAACCCAGTCCAGCGCAGCGCCGAGGCCGATCACTTCGACGATAGGCGGGGTGCCGGCTTCGAATTTTTGCGGAGCGGCGGCGTAGTGGGTGTGCTCGAAGCTGACGCTCAGGATCATGTCGCCGCCAGTCTGGTAGGGCGGCATGGCATCCAGCAGGTCGTATCTGCCATAGAGAACGCCGATGCCGGTCGGGCCGTAGATTTTGTGCGCGGAGAAGACGAGGAAGTCGCAGCCGAGGGCTTGGACGTCGCAGGGCAGGTGGGCGACGGCCTGGGCGGCGTCCACAATGGTGTGGATGCCGCGCGCTTTGGCCTCGGTGATGAGCGGGGCGAGGTCGTTGATGGTGCCGAGGGCGTTGGAGACGAGGGCGGCGGAGAAGATTTTGACGCCGTCGAGGTAACGCGCAAAGTCGCTGCTGTCGAGTTCGCCCGCGTCGTTGATGGGCAGCACGACGAGTTCGGCACCGAAGCGCTGGCAGGCGCGTTGCCACGGCACGATGTTGGCGTGGTGTTCGAGGGCGGTGAGGAGGATTTTGTCGCCGGGTTTCAAGACGAGTTCGCCCAGCGAGCTGGCGAGCAGGTTCAGCCCTTCGGTGGTGCTTTTGGTGAAAATGATTTCTTCGGGGCGGGCGGCGTTCAGGAAGCGCGCGGTTTGTGCGCGGATGTCGTCGTAGCGGGCGCTGAGGCGCTGCGAGAGGGTGTGGACGCCGCGGTGGATGTTGCTGTATTCGTGGCGGTAGCAGCGGTCCATCGCCTCGATGACGGCCAGCGGTTTTTGCGTGCTGGCAGCGTTGTCGAGGTAGGTGAGCGGGTGGCCGTGGATGGTTTGGGCGAGGATGGGAAATTCATGCCGCATGGGTGTTGTCCTTGTCGTCGGGGTCTTCGCCGAGCCAGTCGCGGCTGATGGCGTCGTGCACGGCGTCGGCGATGGCGGGATGCTCGATGACGACGGCTTCGTGCAGGAAGCTGAGGATGAGCATTTTCCGCGCGTTTTCCGGGCTGATGCCCCGGCTTTGCAGGTAGAAGAGGGCGTCGGGGTCGAGGCGGCCGGTGGTGGAGCCGTGCGCGCATTGCACGTCGTCGGCGTAGATTTCGAGGCGCGGCACGCTCTGCGAGCGGGCGTTGTCGTGCAGGAGGATGTAGCGGCTGTTTTGGCGCGCGTCGGTTTTTTGTGCGCCGTGGGCGACGTAGATCATGCCGTCGAAGTAGCCCTGGGCGTTGTCGTCCAGCGCGCCGCGCACGATTTGGTGGCTTTCGCTGTTTTCGGTGTGGTGGCGCACGTTGAGGTGGTAGTCGGCTATCTGATTGCCGCGCAGGTGCTGGATGCCGCCGAAGGCGAAGTGGCTTTCTTCGCCGCGCAGTTCGCTGTGGATGTCGAGGCGGTGCAGGCTGCCGCCTGCTTGCAGGGCGTTGATGCGGATGCGGCTGCCTGCGGCCTGGGTGGTCATGATTTGCATGAGCTGGGCGGTGTCGGCTTCGCCATGAAACCACAGGGCGAGGTCGAGTTCCGCGCCTGCGGCGGCATCGATGGTGAGGACGGGCAGTTGTGCGCCGGCGCGGCTGACGCGGTAGTCGAACCAGCAGGCGGTGCGGCTGTTTTTGCCGAGGCGCAGGTGGATGCGGCTGTGTTGCAGGCGCGGCGCGGCGAGGCCGATGTTGATTGCGGCGGGGGTGGCGGGCGCGGCGCCTTCCGGCACGGTGAGCAGCAGGGATTCGCGCTGTTCGGCGAGGTTTTGCGCGGCAAACGGCGCATCCGGCAGGTCGAGCAGGCGGCGGTCGGCGTCGGGGAAGCAGCCGTAGTCTTCGTGTATGGCGTCCGGCAGGTCGTAGTGGTAGTCGCTGCCTTCGCTTTTGCGTTCGCGCGCACTCAGGGCGGTGAGCGGTGTCCAGCGCCAGGTCTCGTGGCGGCGCGGGTCGCCGTAGTTTTCGCGGTAGGTGCGGGCTTGTTCTGCGATGTTGTCGTTCATCATGCGCTCCGTGCCGCGCCGGTTTCTGCGCCCCGGAAGTCGGCGTAGCCTTTGGCTTCGAGTTCGAGGGCGAGGTTTTTGTCGCCGCTTTCGACGATTTCGCCGTTGACGAGGACGTGGACGTAGTCGGGCACGATGTAGTCAAGCAGGCGCTGGTAGTGGGTGATGACGAGGAAGGAGCGCGCCGGGTCGCGCAGGGCGTTGACGCCGTCAGAGACGACGCGCAGGGCGTCGATGTCGAGACCGGAGTCGGTTTCGTCCAGCACGGCGAGGCGCGGTTCGAGGACGGACATTTGCATGATTTCGTTGCGCTTTTTCTCGCCGCCGGAGAAGCCGACGTTGACTGGGCGCGAGAGGAAGCTGTCGTTCATTTTGACGGTCTTCATGCGCTGTTGCAGCAGTTCGTAGAATTCCATCGCGTCCATTTCGCCTTTGCCTTCGTAGGCGCGCTTGGCGTTGACGGCGGCTTTGAGGAAGTAGAGGTTGCTGACGCCGGGGATTTCGACCGGATACTGGAAGGCGAGAAAGATGCCGGCGCAGGCGCGCTCGTCCGGCTCCATGTCAAGCAGGTTTTTGCCGTTGTAGGTGATGCTGCCTTCGGTGATGACGTAGCCCTCGTGCCCGGCGATGACGTTCGCCAGCGTCGATTTGCCGGAGCCGTTCGGTCCCATGATGGCGTGGACTTCGCCCGCGCCGATATGGAGGTTGACGCCGTTTAAGATTTTTTTGCCGTCGAGGGTGGCGACGTGCAGGTTCTCGATGTTGAGCATGGTGTGTCCTAATGATGCTTGAATGTTTTTTACTGTTGGTTAAGGCCTGCCAATGCGTTGCCGAGCGAGATGATGATTGAGAAGTAACCGGCGACGAGAAGCGCGGGGACGCTGAGGCAGAGGGTGGTGAGGATGCTGTTGCGGATGGCGTGACGGTTGTCCCAGCGGCGCGCCATGGCGAGGGCAATCAGCCAGCAGGCGAGCCACGGGGCGTACAGCCAGCCGTAGTAGGGGACAGCCATCAGCATGGAAGGGGGCGGCGGGAGTGGGACGCTTACCGCAATAAAGAGCCACACGGTCAGATTGAGGCTGACGGCAGTCGCGCTCAGGAAGTACGGCGCGGTACGCAGGCGGCAGGCGAGGGCAAGCGGGATACCGACGGCGGCGGCGTAGTTGCCGTAGTAAATCAGCCACCAGCGGCTGTCGGCGAGAAAGCCGGCAAGCAGGGCCGGGAGGCAGACGACGAGGGCTATGGACAAGTCGCGGCGGCGGGCGTTTGCATCAGTTGCGCCGCTTGGCGGTAATGGGTTATGCATGGTGAGGTCTCCGTTTTTTCAGTTTTTTCCCGACAGGGCTCTTTCAGCCGACACTGCCTTCGAGTTTGAGTTCGATCAGGCGCTGCGCTTCAACGGCAAATTCCATCGGCAGTTCCTGGAAGATTTCTTTGCAGAAGCCGTTGACGATGAGGCTGACCGCGTCTTCTTCGGAAAGGCCGCGCTGCATGCAGTAGAAGATTTGGTCTTCGCCGATTTTGGCGGTGGTTGCCTCGTGTTCGACTTGCGCGCCGGGGTTTTGCACCATCAGGTAGGGGAAGGTGTGGGCGCCGCAGTCGCTGCCGATAAGCAGGGAGTCGCATTGTGAGAAGTTGCGCGCGCCGTCGGCTTTCGGCAGGATTTTGACGAGGCCGCGATAGGCGTTCTGCGCGTGGCCGAGCGAGATGCCTTTGGAGATGATGGTCGATTTGGTGTTCTTGCCGATGTGGATCATCTTCGAGCCGGAATCGATCTGCTGGTAGTCGCGGGCGAGGGCGACGGAGTAGAACTCGCCGATGCTGTCGTCGCCTTTCAGGACGACGCCGGGGTATTTCCAGGTGATGGCCGAGCCGGTTTCGACTTGGGTCCACGAGATTTTGCTGCGCGCGCCTTCGCACAGGCCGCGCTTGGTGACGAAGTTGTAGATACCGCCGTTGCCGTCCTTGTCGCCGGGGAACCAGTTCTGCACGGTGGAGTATTTCACTTCGGCGTTTTCGTGGGCGATGATTTCGACGACGGCGGCATGCAGCTGGTGTTCTTCCCGCTTCGGCGCGGTGCAGCCTTCGAGGTAGGAGACGTAGGCGCCTTTGTCGGCGATGATGAGGGTGCGCTCGAACTGGCCGGTGTTGGCGGCGTTGATGCGGAAGTAGGTGGAGAGTTCCATCGGGCAGCGCACGCCGGGCGGGACGTAGCAGAAGGAGCCGTCGGTGAAGACGGCGGAGTTGAGGGCGCTGAAGTAGTTGTCGTCCATGCGCACCACCGAGCCGAGGTACTTGCGCACGAGGTCGGGGTGTTCTTTGACGGCTTCGGAGAAGGAGCAGAAGATAATACCTTCTTTGCCGAGGCGGTCCTTGAAGCTGGTCGCGACCGAGACGGAGTCAAAGACGGCATCCACCGCCACGCCCGCCAGCATTTCCCGCTCTTGCAGCGGTATGCCGAGTTTTTCGTAGGTGCGCAGCAGTTCGGGATCGACTTCGTCCAGCGATTTGGGGCCGTCTTTCTGCGTTTTCGGCGCGGAGTAGTAGGAGATCGCCTGGTAGTCGATGGGCTTGATGTTGAGGTGTCCCCAGTCGGGCTGTTCGAGGGTCAGCCAGTGGCGGTAGGCGGCCAGGCGGAAGTCGCGCAGCCAGTCCGGCTCGTTTTTCATGCGCGAGATGTGTTCGATGACGCTTTCGTCGAGCCCGGGCGGCAGGGTTTCCTGCTCGATGTGGGTTTCAAAGCCGTACTGGTATTCGGTTTCGGCGATTTTTTTCAGTTCTTCATTGCTCACGAGGCTTTGCTCCGTTCTTTTTCTGTGTAATGTTCGTCGCGCTGCATGTCGGCGAGGGTTTTGCCGGCGAGCAGGGCGCGGATGTCGTCGTTCAGGCTGAGCCAGAAGGGGCTGAGGCGGCAGTGCTCGACCAGTGCGCAGTTGTTGTCGCCACCCGCGCATTCGACCAGCTCCGGCGCGCCTTCCATCGCTTCCACCACGTCCAGCGCGGTGATGGCGGCGGCGTCGCGGGCGAGCTGGTAGCCGCCGTAGGCACCACGGGTGGATTCGAGGATGCCCCGCTGGGTCAGGCGTTTCAGCACTTTGCCGGACATCGGCACGGCGATGCGGGTGCGCCCGGCGAGGTAGGCGGTGTTTTTGGCGGCACCGTCGGCAGCGAGGACTTCGCCGAGCAGCATGAAGGCGTATTCGGTCTCTTTGGTAATGCGTAGCATCGGGGCATTTTCTGAATCAGGACAGAAAATGTACTTTATAGATTTTGCCGGGGGCGCGCAAGCCGCACGGCCTGTTTTTCTTATCTTAAAGCCGGATTCGTTTGATTAAATCAATCAGTTGCGATGCGTTATCATTTTCGCGGTAACGCAGGGCGTCGTAACCCGCTGCCGCCTGTTGCAGCAACGCGGCCTGCGGCGACGCGGCGTTTTGCGCGAGGCGGCGGAAGAAAATGGCGACGGATTCGCCGTCGTCTTTCACATAGCCGCGCTTCGCCCAGCGCGCGAGGCGGCGGCGCAGCAGGCGGGCGACGGCGTCTTCGTCGTGGCGCGGACGGTTGTGCCAGAACCAGTAGAGCAGTGCCGCGCCAATCAGCAGGGTCGGGACGAGGATGAAGAGGAGGCCGATGGCGCCGAAGTTTTGCAGGCCGAGGCCGCGCAGGATGCTTTGCTGCTGGTCGCGGTCAAGGTCGATAACCCAGTCCTGCCAGAAGGCCTGTGTCGCTTCCAGGGCGTCGCGCAGCCAGGCGACGGCGCCGAGGGTTTCGGCGATGCGCGAGGTGAGCGAGCGGCTGTCTTCGCCTTCGAGGCCGCCGCCGGAGATGCGCCCTTGCAGGATGCGTTCCGGGGCGACAGCGGCGGTCGGGTCGAAGCGCACCCAGCCTTCGCCGTCAATCCACAGTTCCGCCCAGGCGTGTGCCGCTTCTTCGCGCACCGCCCAGTCGCCGCTGACCGAGTTCGGTTCGCCGCCCTGATAGCCGATGACCACCCGCGCCGGAATGCCGACACTGCGCGCAGCCAGCACCATCGCGCTGGTGTAGTGCTCGCAGAAGCCCATGCGGTCGCCGAAGAGGAAGGTTTCCGGGTTGCCCGCGCCGGGCGGCGGTTCCAGGGTGTAGTAGAACGTGTTGTCGTGCAGATAGGCGAGGAAGGCGTTGGCAAAGCCGCGCGTGTCGCCGCCGTTTTCTGCAAAGAGCCGCCGCGCCAGCCCTGCCGTCTGCGGCATCGGATAATTACGCGGCAGTTGCAGGGCGTCCTTGCGGTCGCGCGTGGAAAGGGCGTCTTCCATGCGGTAACTGAGCGCCGAAGCAACCTCGAAGCGGTTGGCCGTGACCCCGCGCGGCGACAGCGGCATCGCCACCTGCCAGGCATGGCCGGCGCGCGCCTCCGGCGGCAGATTGAGCGGCAAATCCAGCACCGTCAGCCAGCGCAGGGTTTTCTTCACCGGCGTCAATTCATAGCGCACCACGCTGTCCGGCCGGTAACCGAAACGCGGTGGGCGTTCATAGATCTCGCCCGGCCGCTGGAACCACTGCGTGCCGTCGAAAAACCACAGCACCGGCCCGCGCCAGTAGAGCTGGTTCAAATCCGGGCGCGAGTCGCCGAGGAAGCGGACGCGGAAGGCAATCTCGTTCGACTGCGCCAGTGACGACAAATCGCCCATATGCATCTCTTCCGGCAGGCCCGTCTTTGCGCCGCCTTGCTGCGGCATGCCCCACAGCGGCTGCACGCGCGGGAAAAGGAAAAACATCGCGGCGGCGAACGGCAGGGCGATGGCAAACATCCGCACCACATCACGCCAACGGGCGAACTGCACCCGCGCCCGCCCCAACTGCTCGAAGCGCAGCAGCCCGCGCAGGCTGATGACCAGTGTAAAGAGCAGATAGAGAAACATCGGAATCGACTGCGAATACATCAAAAACGCCAGCATCAGCAGCATCTGCAACAAAAACAGCACATGCACATCGCGGCGGTTGCGCGCTTCCAGCAACTTGCACACGCTCATCGTCACCAGCATCGCCACAAACGACATCGTCATCCCCACCGAATGCAGGCGCTCATACACCAAAGAGCAGCCGACAAACATCAGCACCAGCGCCGCGCCGAGGGCAAAACGCTCACTTTTCACCGCGAGCGCGACAAACTTCAATACCACTCCGACAGCGAGCAGCATCCCCAGTTCCGTCGGCAAAAAGAAAAACAGCGGCAGGGCGACAAACAAAAACGTCGCCGCCACCCGCCGCCACTCGCCCGCATCCAGGCGGTTATGAAAATCCTCGGCACTCACCCAGCGGATCATGCCCCACCTCCAAACAGCGCCAACGCGCGCAAACAGGCCTCGCGGTGCTCGCGGCCATGACCAAAATCAAAAAACACATCCGGCGGCAGGCGCAGTGCATACAGCAGCCCCTGCCTGTCGGCATCCATCACCCATTTCGCCAGCTGCGACAAGCGCTGCTCCGTGCCACCTTTGGCGGCAGCAAAATCCAGCAACAAACGCGGCGCGCCCTCGCCGGCAAACTGCTTCAACAACAACTCGCCCCGGCCAAAACGCTTCCAGGCGACGCGGGAGAGCGCATCGCCGAGCACATACGGGCGCAGGCCGGATAACTCATCATCGCCCGCCGCCGCGCCGACCACCTTACCCTCGCCCGCCATCGACACCCAGGGTAGCGGCTGCTCGCCGACCGGACGCGGATACACCAGCACCCGCGCATCCAGCCACAGCCACGTCCATGTTACAAACGCGCCGAGCGGATGCAGACAAAACACCTCAATCGGCGCCATCCGCTGCCAGCCGCGCCGCCGCGCCGGTTCACGCACAACCACCTGCGCCGTCGCGCGCGGCAGCACATCCTCACAACGCGCCTCATGCCACTCATTACGCAGCGTGAGCAGCCCGCGCAGGCGGCCGTCGCGCTCCGACACCGACACCACAAACGCCGCCTCATCCCCCGCCCACACCGGCGCGCCGCCATGTGCGGTAAACGACAAGCCGGCGAGCTGCCCCGCCGTAATCGTCCCGCCGAGCAAAAACACCGTGAACGCGAGAAACGTCAGCGCATAACCCAAATTGAGCTGATGATTGGCCGACCACAAAAACATCACCGCCAGCACCGCAAAAAACGCCAGCCCGAAATATGACGGCACCACCGGCATCCTGAGCGCCGAAGGCAAATCCCGCTGCGCCACCGCCTCCCGCAAACGCGCCCGAAAACGGGCGCGCAACCGCTTGACGAGCGCCATCAGAGCGGCACCGCCACCTGCGCCAGCACCCGCGCCAGCGCCGCCGCATGCCCCTCACTATCCGCATGCACCGAATGCAGACGGTGCCAGGCCACCGCCGGAAACACCGCCTGCACGAACTCTGGCAGCACCGCCGATTCACCGCGCAGCAGCGCATACGCCTGCGCCGCGCGCACCAGCGATAACCCGGCCCGTGTTGACAGCCCGTGGACAAAATCGCCGCACGAACGCGAAAACGCCAGCAAATGCTGCACATACAGCGCCAGTGCCTCCGACACCGTCACCTGCGCCGCCGCCTGCTGCAATGCCAGCACATCCTCGCGCGACAACACCGGGCGGGCGGCGGCGAGCAACTCGCTGCGGTCGCGCCCGCGCAAAATCGCCACCTCATCAGCCGCATCCGGATAACCGAGCGACAGGCGCAACAAAAAGCGGTCCACCTGCGCTTCGGGCAGCGCGAACGTGCCAATCTGTTCCAGCGGATTCTGCGTGGCAATCACAAAAAACGGCGACGGCAGCGGATGCGTGCGGTGATCCACCGACACCTGCCGCTCCTCCATCGCTTCCAGCAGCGCCGACTGACTCTTCGGCGAAGCGCGGTTCACCTCATCGGCGAGCAACAACTGCGTGAATACCGGCCCCTGATGAAACACCAGCGCCTGTGACTGCGGGTCCAGCGTCGAAAAACCCACCACATCGGCGGGCAGCAAATCGGACGTGAACTGAATGCGGTGAAAATCCAGCCCCAGCGTGGCGGCAAACGCCTTGGCCAGCGTCGTCTTGCCCGCCCCCGGCAAATCCTCCAGCAGCAAATGCCCGCGCGCGAGCAGACACGCCATCGCGAGCTGCACCACCTCGCCCTTGCCGACAATAACCGCATTAAGCTGCGCCAGCGCCTGCTGCAAACGCTGACGGACATCGGCGGATAACGGGGACAACGACATAAAAACCTCCATGAACGAACGTAAAGAAAAACGGGCGCGAATAGTAGCAAAAAACGCCCCGGCCACCGCCGGGAAATTGCCGCCATGCCGACATCTACCCGCCCGGCGAACCCGGCATTTACGCCGCTTGACGAGTCCGGTATTTATGCCGCTTGGCGGCCTTCGTTGGCACAACGGAGTAAAGAAAAACATAGAGACGTTGCCTGCGACGTCTCATGCCAACCCTAAGAATAAACAGGGTTCGTTAGGGTGGGCAAAAGCTGTCAAGGGTTTTGCCCATGCGGTTTTGAGAGTATTCCGGCGTGCCAACCGTACGGCACAAACCCCAACAACACAAAGGAACACGCATGGGCACCCACAAACAGGCTTGGGGCGACCCGACAAAACGCGATTGTGGGGGGGACTGTTTAAATGTGCATAAAGGGGAAGGGGAAAACCGGCACCAAATTCTGGCGGCCAGCCCAACAACGGCGCGGGTTGCGGGGGAATGCAAGGGGTCATAAAGGCGCAGGAAGGATGTGCATGGGAATGCGCAAAGAACGGGCAAAACCTGCACTGTTGCGTTGCTTATTTGTGCATAAATTGCGCGGCATTTAAACGGATTTAAAAGGCGGGTGAAGCGGCTGTTAAGGCCACTTTTGTTGTGCCCGCTTTAGCAGCAACCGCCCGATAGGTTTTTTCGAGTTGTTCATCGCTTAGGGTTGTGAGACTGGCGGTAGCGAAGTTCTTTTGCAGGTAAGCCAACAACCAGGAATCCGGCCCCTGCTCTCGTGTGTTGAGTTTGATGCGCGCGTAGCGGCGGTTAGGCCAATCCTTCTTCCCCTTTTTCAGCGCTGACGGCATTGAATTGCGCCGCCCTATCCAAAGCTGGACGTGGTCTATATCGGCACCATCCTGCACTACGACAGCGTCCTTGCGCGCACCCTCAACAACAAGGCGTGGACGACGGCGCGCTTTAAGGCGCTGCTCAAACCACCAAGCGACATGGTGCTGTGGGACGAATGGGAAAGCCTCTACCTCGGCAGCGGCGAGGCCGCCGCCGACCGCTTTTATTACGAGCACCGCACCGCGATGGATGCCGGCGCAGTGGTGAGCTGGGCGGCGCGACCGCTCTTGGCACTGATGAAAATTCGCGCCCGCGACGAGCATGCCACCTTCGACAGTGAATACCAAAACGACCCGGTCAGCGGCGAGGATGCGCCTTTTGCCCATGTCATCCAGTTTTGGGGAGAGCTGCCGCGCGACCTCGTCTATTTCGGCGCGGTGGACCCCTCTTTGGGCAGGGCGGGCGCAGCGCGCGACCCGTCCGCCATCCTTGTCGGCGGTTACGAGTGCCAGAGCGGCATCCTCTCTTTGGGCAGGGCGGGTGCAGCGCGCGATCCGTCCGCCATCCTCGTTGGCGGCTACGAGCGCAAGAGCGGCACGCTCTACGTTGTCGAGGCGCAAATCAAAAAACGTCTGCCCGACCGCATCATCAGCGACGTCATTGCCCTGCACCAGCGCTACCGCTGTCTGGTGTGGTTTGTCGAGGCGGTGCAATTCCAGGAATTTTTGCGGACGGAGCTTATCCGCCGCAGCGCGGCGCAGGGCATCCCTGTCCCCGCGCGCGCGGTCAGCCCGCACAGCGACAAGATGCTGCGCATCGAGTCCTTGCAGCCGCATATGGCGAACGGCCTCATCCGCCTGCACAGCGAACAGGCGACGCTCATCAGCCAGCTGCGCCATTTCCCGAAAGCCGACCACGACGACGGCCCCGATGCCCTGCATATGCTGTGGGCGGGGGCGGTGGCGCATGGCGGGCAGCAGGTGGGTTACACGGCGGTGCCGCGTCATAGCGACGCGGCACGTTTTGGCGACGGCGCATGGTAGGAGGAGACAATGCAACACTGGTTTAAGGCGGCATTAAGCGCCGTGCAACAACGCATTAAAGCCCCAAAAGGCACACAGAGCGCAGCGCTGGCAGCGCGGCTCGGCACCACGTTTGACCATCCCGGACGCGGGCTGACGCCGCTGAAACTGCACGACATCCTCGAATCCGCCGAGGACGGCGACATCACCGCGCAAGCGGAGCTTTTTGCCGATGTCGAGGAAAAAGACGGCCATATTTTTGCGGAGATGAGCAAGCGCAAGCGGGCGCTGATTGGCCTACCGTGGCAGGTATTGCCGCCGGTGGATGCCACGGCGGCGGAGCAGGTACTCGCCGAGGAGGTCAAGCGCTGGCTGTACGGGCTGGATGATTTTGAGGCGCTGCTCTTTGACTTGCTTGACGCGCTCGGCCACGGCTTTGCCGCCTGCGAAATCGCCTGGCAACAGCGCGATAGGCTATGGCTGCCCGCCACCTTTACGCATCGCCCGCAGGGCTGGTTTCAGCTGCGCAAAAACGTGCTACGGCTGCGGGCGGTGGACGGCGACCCCGAAGGGGAGGAGCTATGGCCTTGCGGCTGGATTGTGCATCGCGCCCAGGCGCGCAGCGGTATCACCGCGCGCGGCGGCTTGATGCGGTCATTAGTGTGGCCGTATCTCTTCAAAAATTACTCGGTGCGCGACTTGGCGGAATTTTTGGAAATCTACGGCTTGCCGGTGCGCATCGGTAAATACAGCGCCGGTGCCACCGAGGAGGACAAAAAGACCCTGCTGCGCGCCGTGGTCGGCATCGGTCACAACGCCGCCGGCATCATCCCCGAGGGCATGGCGCTGGAGCTGCTCAACGCCGCCGACGGCAACGGTGACGCGTACATGACCATGATTAGCTGGTGTGAGAAAACAGCGAGCAAAATCATCCTCGGCGGCACCCTGACCAGCCAGGCCGACGGTAAAAGCAGCACCAACGCCCTTGGCAACGTCCATAACGAGGTGCGGCACGACCTGCTCGCCAGCGATGCCCGTCAACTGGCGGCAACACTGACACGGCAGTTGATTGCGCCGCTGGTACTGCTCAACCGTGGTGGCATTGATCCGGCGCGGATGCCGTACTTTGAATTTGACTTGTCGCAACCCGAAGACCTCGCTATCTACGCCGACGCTCTGCCAAAACTGGTCGGCATCGGCATGCAGATTCCCGCCGCCTGGGCGCGCGAAAAGCTCGCCATTCCGGCGGCGGTGGAGGGCGAGGCCGTGTTGCACCTGCCCGACAATAACGCCACACCCGCGCCACTCGCTGCCGCTGCCGGTTTTGCCGGCGCGGGATGTCCTTGTTGCGCGCCACGGCAGGCGGCCCTCTCGGTCACGCCGGCCAATGCCAGCGGGCAACAACTGCTAGAAGCAATACTTGATCGCGACGCCGCGCATAATCCGCTTAACGAGGGCGGCGAGGCGCTGGCGAAACATCTCGGCAAGCTGCTGCAACAGGGCGTGAGCCTTGATGCGCTCGCCACCGACGTGCGCGCGGCTTATCCCGACTGGGATGGGGCGCAGATGCAGCAGGTATTGGCGCGCGCCCTCTTTGTCGCCAATCTGTGGGGGCAAATCCATGCCCGCGCCTGACCTCGGTTTCGCCCTCGGGCTGCCGCCGGAGCGCGCCGTCCGCTATTTTGAGAGTCTCGGCTACGCCACCCCCGCCAACTGGCGCGAGGCGCAAATCGCTGCCGAGCAGCAGGCGTTTTTTATCACGGGTCTCTACCGCGAGGACGTGGTAGAGGAACTGCGCACCTCGCTGCAAGAAGCCATCAATCAGGGCAAATCGCAGCGTGAGTGGCGCGAGGATGTCGGCGGCCGCATGGCGCAACACGGCTGGCTGCTTGATGACGGCCTGATGGTGGACAGCAAGACCGGCGAGCAACTGGCGGTGCGCTTTGGTGAGCACCGTCTTAACACCATCTACCGCACCAACGTCAAAAATGCCTTTGCCGCCGGACGCTGGCAGGAAATCACGCGCGTACAAAAGGCCATGCCCTACCTTGAGTACACGGCGGTGATGGATGACCGTACCCGCGACGAACACGCGGCACTGGATGGGCATATTTACCCCATTGACGACCCGTTTTGGCAAACGTTTTATCCTCCCAATGGCTTTAATTGCCGCTGTAATGTCATCCAGCACAGCGCGCGCGACCTCGAAGCGATGGGTCGTGTTGCCGAGAGCAGCGAGGGGCAGTGGGAGGACGTAGAGCAGCTGGTCGGACGCGATGGCGACACCGTGACCACGCGCGGCCTGAAAATGCCCAACGGGCAGGTCATCAGCGCCGATGTCGGCTTTGACCGCAATGTCGGTGCCAACTACCTCGACCGTTTGCAGCAGATTGCCGCCGAAAAACATGGCACGGCCTTTGCCGAACGGCTAGCCATGCAAAGCCGCTTCGCGAGCAGTGACAGCATCATCCACGAAGGCGAGCAGCTATATACACGTTACAAAGAGGTGATGGACGAGTACATTGCCAAAAAGGAGCCGCACCTCGGCATCCTCGAAATCATGAAACGCGAGGGCGTCGCTACCGGCGGCGAAGTGGCGGCGTACAGCAGCGACGCCAGAACAGCGGCGGAACTGGTGGAGAGTTTGCAACGCTATCCCAAAGCATGGGTGGACGCTTCCAACAAAATGGGGCGGGTGCTGGTGGAAGACGGCATCCATCGCGCCTGGCACCTGACGCCGGATGACGCCGCTGCCTTTATCGCTGCGATGCGCAAGAAAAACCTGCCCCTATGGGACGATAAGGAATATGAACAATTCCGCTGGGCGTGCAAAGGCAGAAATCCCGCTTTCCAACAGGGCGACGGCCTGATCAAGAACAATCTGAGCTTTGGCAGCAAACGCCGCATCATCTCCACCCACGTTCACGAATTTGCCCATCGCTTGCAGCAGGTTATGCCGGAGATGGACAGCTATTTTTCCCGTCTGTGGCGGGAACGTACCGCCGGTGAGGCGGTACAAAGCATGAACGCCATGACCGGCAACAGGCAATACGAAGACCACGAACGGGGCAAGCGGGATGATTTTCCCGACCCCTACTATGGCAGAATGTACGGCGACGAAGATGACCCGCAGCCGCGCGAGATGATGAGCATGATTTTTGAGGCGCTGCTCGGCAGCGACCCGGGTAAATTCGCCGGGCTCGTGGCCAAGCCGGATTTTTTGCATTTTGGCTTGGCGCTACTGGTGAGGTACACCCCATGAAAAAAAGCAAAACCATCATTGACGAATTTACCCTGAGCAGGGACGGCATGCCCATCGGCACCGTGCGCTGGACGCGGTTGGTGTTTTTCTGGCCGCGTCTCGGTTTTGTCGAGGGTCGTTTCGAGGGTGACGCGCAGACCGTCGCTCTGGTCGAGGCCGCCGCCGCCCGCGCGATTGCCGACGGCATTGATAATGGTGCCCTGCCACCTGAGACAGGGGCGCCGGTGACACATCCGGAACTCTACGATAACGACCTGCTCGCCGCTCTGCTCTATGCGGGCTATGACATCCTGCCGGATGACCACGAGATTATGATCCGGATTCGCGGCATCCCCAATCCACCACCAGGGATGACGTACTGATGGCCGAACTCGACATCCGCGTTAACCTCGACCCCCTCACCAATCTGCTCAACCGTATCGAGGGTACGCTCACACATCCCGACGACCTCACCGCCTTGCTTGCCGCACGGATGCAGCGCGCGGTGATGCTCAATTTCCGCGCCGGTGGCCGCCCCGCCTGGGCGGGGCTGATAGCACGACGCGGCAGGCCGCTGCTCGATACCGGGCGGCTGCGCGACAGTATTACCGCAGAAAGCGACAGCAAGCAGGCGGTGGTCGGCTCCAGCCTCAGTTACGCCCCCTATCACCAATTTGGCACCGCGCCGCACGCCATCACCGCCCGCCGCGCCAAGGCACTGGCTTTCAAGGTCGGCAACCGCACCATCTACCGCAAGAGCGTCAACCACCCCGGCATCCCCGCCCGTCCCTTTTTGCAGCTGACTGACGAGGATGTGGCCGAGATGATTCGTCTCGCGGGGGATTATCTGGCGGGGGTGTGAAGACAGGATGCGGCGGAAAAATGTTAGGCTGGACAACCCCTTTATCAACCAGGCAACCCGCTATGAATGAAACCCCTTATGCGCACTGCGACAGCTGCGCGACGCGCTGCGCCCGGTGGATCTGCGCGCCGATAACCTGCTGCTACGCAACCAGACACTCAATCCACGCCGGGTGGGGCAGGCACTGCACGAACTGGCGTGACCGCGTCTCTTCGAGCAGGTGATGCGCTACCCGGCCTTTGTCCATAATGCCCTGATTGAGGTGCTGCATGAGCGACTTGGCGAACAGCGATAAAGACAGCCACAACGGGGCGGTACCGGATGATTCCGTCATCAGTCAGGTGCAGGTCATCATTGCTCAGTCCACGCATGCCCATTACACCAATCGCCCCGATCTGGTCTTGGGTGGTGGCCTGAAAAGTATGCCGGACTGGACAAAGCCATAGTTGATGTCGTGAAAAACCGG
>ERZ772766.262-NODE-262-length-32357-cov-6.487245_pt1 | contig 32357 bp, 49 predicted proteins | sample MGYA00511379_ERZ772766 | MGnify/ENA primary metagenome ERZ772766 (study PRJEB29015, sample SAMEA2737895) | human oral metagenome | biome: human oral; feature: human-associated habitat; material: dental | place: China | collected 2116 ...
TTTGTTTAGTGGTTTTATAACCTTATTTAGCGATTGGGTAAACAGAAACTTGTTTAATGGCTTTTTTATGACATTTAATGAAATAGCCTTAAAACTCGCATTGATTAATACCTATCACAGTTAAATCTGTGATAAAAAATGTAATATTTATAAAAAGTGGGTATCAATTTGGGTATCAAAAACCAGTGAATTTATGTCTGTTGAAATAGACATTTTAGCTTTTTTCCATTTAAACGAAAAAAGATCTATTACGATCTTTTTATTCAAAATGTAATAAGTTGCTTTCTACGACCGCCTCAAGAGCTAACGATTTTCTTCCTGCATCTTCAAAATCTATAACAATAGTATTTTCTTTGATTTCTACCACTTTACCAATTCCAAAGGATGAATGTTTAACTGTTGAACCCGCAACATCTTTGTGAGCTTCAACCCATTCTTTAACTTTCTCATTTTCTTCTTGTTCTTGAAGAAGACCAGACTGTTTCATTAATTCAACAACCTCAAAATATCCACTTAAAAAGGTTTGTTTGAAATCAGAACCTGTAGATAATTCTGAGCGTTTTACAGGCTCACCCAATCCTAGCATTAGTTGAATAGCTTTCAAAATAACATCATCAGAGACGTTACGACTATCAAGCTGTCCACCAACCGCATCCCCATAAACTCCGTAGAAGTGTCCATCTTCACCATCATGTCCATAGATATCCATAATATTGCTAGTTTCTCTGTTGCAATAAACTGCTCCGTCTTCATTGACAATAGCGTATGATACGTCGTTGTTTTTGATTGTTTCAAGTAGCTGATTTGCTTTTTCCATTTTCAATTCCTCTGCATATTCTGTTAACTTACTAGCCACTTTTAAGCTAAGGTTTTCAATTTTTCTTGTACCTGACTTAATATTTGACAAGCTAGGCTGGGCCACTCCGGTTGCTCTTGAAATTTCGTATTGGCTGAAATTATCAAGTAACCACTTAATCTTTTTACTATCCGCTTTCATCTGACCTTCTCCTATTTAATTAAAATGTAAATAACGGCAACAATTACAATCAACCAGATAATGAATGCTATCCAATCAAAAGGATGCTTGGTAATTCTAAAGTTTACTTTCATAAGAATTTTTGATATACTATACATAAGCCCCCTTAGGGGCGGGGAGGTTTACTCCCCGATTTCAATTTGCCATTCAAAGCTGATGATTACTAAGTTTATCTTGACGGAGAACTTGAATTTCAGTTTTGATGGCTTTTTCTTATGCTTGGCTCGCATATCTTTACCTCCTATTTTATTTGTAAGGTCTGCCAACCTCCTTACATTATTATTATATAACATTTGTTATATATTGTCAACCCTTTTTACAAACTTTTTTTAAAATTTTTTTATTTTTTTACAACAAAAAAGCCCTACCAGCCTAAGCCGGTAGGGTTGAATTAAATTTTAATTTCTATGTTTTTATTTTCTCAGAGTTTCCGCTCTGTTTTTTTATGACAACTCGCCCCAGAGGTCAATTCTATTGCCTGCCTCATCTGTTTGGCCAATAGCCAAATAGTTACGATTGCCAGACTCTCCCACGTATGAAATCCAGCGGTAGCCATCATTAGACCCCTTGGAATCATAATGAACCTTATCTCCCGGCTGATAGACTGCCACGATTTCACCAGTTAAGCTAGGTTCACGTCGGACATTGATTGGGCTATCACCAACGGTAAATGTGGCGTCTTCTGAATAAAATGGCGCCTCATGGCTTTCCATGACCTCAGTAACAGCTTCTTTAAGCTCTTGCTTAGGCAATGCCTCACCTTTAGGACGAAATGCCGTTGGATAAAGGGTGCTGTACGGAAAGGCAACAAGGTTAAATGCTCCGCCTCCGTTTGGTCCAGCTTCTCCGCCTTGGTTTTGACCCAAGAACCAGCCTTGTGTTCCGTCAATGTCAGCGATGAAAACAGCAACGTGAGAAACGGGAGTCCATTCATTTTCCGTAAAGATAACAACTTCCCCACCCTCTAAGTTTTCGACCTCGTCGAAGTAATCAAGGATACCGTTGTTGTAGCGCTGTTCCCATAGATCCTTCACATAGCCAGAAACCATACAGTTTGAAAACGGCACGCCTAACCATAAACAGTATTTAGCATACCCGTCCCAACATTGCCAACCGAACCAGCCGTCAATGTCGAATCCAGACCCTAGAACCTCATTTTGAAATAATTTGACCTTATCCATTGTGTTTTCTCCTCTTATTTTTTCCAAGATTCGTTAGCCGTTTTAACGGCTGACTCAAGAAATGTATTTAGCTGATCGTTAGTAAGATAAATATTGTATGCTTCAAGGCTTTCAATCAAGCTAGTTTTAGCATGTTCAAATTTATCTTGTCCGTTGATTCCCAATTTGTCCGCTACTTGTTCCGTAGCCTGTACGGCATTTTTAGCTAGGATTTCAGCGGTTTCAATGGCTTTCTTGCCTCCTCTTGTCAAAAGGTACTGTTTAACAGAGTTAACGACAATACCAACTAGCACTACTAAAATACTCATAGCTCCGCTTACGACAATATCTGTGATTTGATTCATTTTTTACTTTCTCCTTTTTTAATCAATTTACTTGGTCCTTTCGAACCTTCTTTTAACTTAAATTTTTCATGATCAATATTTTGTTTTACAAGATGATCCAGCCCAGGGATTTCAACACCTAAAGCTGAAAGACTGGCTAGAATACTAGAACCGTAAGCCGCCATCATTGCAACAATGAAGGCATCAACTACAGGCCCCAGATTCATGTATAGGGCGAATGGATAGCCAATTGCTACAATTAAAATCATAGCTGTGTGGCTCACTAGCCCTTTTCTCCATTTGCGACTTGAAAACTCGTGATAGGCCCACGCTCTAGATACTCCTATAACGATATCTAGAGCAACAATGGCCATCAATAGAAATACAATCATGTGTTCATCAATTCCGTGATCATAGAAGTCACGGACTACTTCAATAATTCCAAAGATTCCATCTGGTTCTTGATACATCAATCACACTCCTTTCAATTAAGATTCAGGTTGTGCCACTGGTTGGGTCTCAAGGTCTCCTGATGGTTTGTTTTTCTTATCTTCTTTAGGAACCTCCCAATTGTAGATTGCAAGCTTGCCATTTTGAAAAAGCGGCCCTTTCAAATCTTTGATTGATTCCCCATTGTATGTGAAATCATAGTTGACTTGTACAAGGACACGTTTCCCTTCGCTGTATTGTTCAGTGTGGTCTGGATCAATCAAGGTGAAGATATCATGTTCTTTGTAGGTCTTTCCTAATTGGGCAGCTTCCACAAGTTCAAGCGCTCGTTTGTAAAGAGTGGGATCAAGTGGATTGTCTTGATTGGTAACAGCTACGAGAACCGACCAATCAGCAAGAGCTTTGTTGTTCTGGATTTGAGCATCTTTTCTCTCATTTTCTTGAGTTAGCTCTTGGATCTTCTGAATGGCTCCATTGTTAGCTTCAATAGATTTGTCAAGCTCTTTCTTGAGTGCTACGATAGCACCAGATGGATCCAGCTCCATCCGAACGATATTCAGCACAGCCTCAACCAAAGTAGTTTCGTCTTCTTCTGTGCGATTATTTGATAGGATTTCTTCAAATACTCGGTACGGGAAATCTTGCTTGATTGCCACTTTCGTCGTATTTGTGATGGGATCAAAAAATCTTGATTGTACTTTATAGTCCATTAAGCATTTACCTCGTTTTTATTTTTGATTTCTTCGAACAAGTCCTTCAAATCTTTGTCTGAATCAAGGACAGAGCGATAGACTTCAACTTCGTTATAAAGTTGAGCTGTTTTTTGTTTTTCATCATTCAGTCGGGCTTTATATTCGACCTCATTGAGTGTTTTATCACTGAGTTGTTGATTTAACTCAGTGATGATTGCTAGTAAGATATTTTCTTCCATGTTTTCTCCTTTTTCTATTTAAAGCTGTACTTGTTAAGTACGCCCGTTATGTGACTTCTGATGTTCTGGTTTTTCAGATCCCAGCCATATTTGGAAATTTGACCAAGGCATGTCAATAGATCCCATAAATAAGTACCAACGTTATAAGCGTTTTTACCTATAAAAATATTATCTATCCAAGCTCCTGAAAAATGCTTGTCACCACGCCCCAAATTGTGCCGTACGCCCTTTTCATTTCCTGGAATCAGATAAGAGCTTCCATCTCGCGTGTTATTGTGGATAATCCACGGGCTACGATAGCGTCCGTTTGAGTAGAAGATGATACGGTCTGATACGATTTCATAGAGCGATTCATTTTCTGACCCGCTCTTACCAGACCAGAGACGAGTTCCAGCGAATGTCTCATTCTCAGTATTTTCCGTCTTGTCATGGTTAGTACCAATTACGATTCGGGCAGCCTTCGAATCCCTCACCCGCTCTCCGATAAATCCGCTCTGGTTTAACTTGATAAACTCTGATGCTGTAGTATCATCAATCCGCCTGATTACTCCTGTATTCGAATATAAATTAATACTTCCATCGTTTAGATTAAAGTCAGTTGCTTTATTAATCGAGAGCAACCGACCGCCCTGCATCCGCTCAGCACTGAAATCGATCGAGTTAATCTGAGTGATAAAGGCTCTCTGAGAAGTCAATTCTCGGATAAAGGCTTGATTGGCAATTAATTTACTGATCAAGGCATAATCTACCTGAACCTTATCAGCAGTAACAGCGTTAGCTGCTAAAATTTCACTGGTTACTGATCCAGCCTTAAAGTGGCCCGTCTCTAATGTGCCAGTTTTAAGATGTCGGCCCAAGATAGACCCATCAACAATCATATCCCCTTTGACCTTGATTAATTTTGAAATCAAGGCAATCGATTCAGGATCCTGCACGAATAATGAGCTAATAGTCTTGCCGTTGATGGTTTTTCCAACGCCAAAAGTGATTTGACCTGGTGTGATGTCTACATCAGTCTTTTTGATAGTATCATCAATTTGACTTGCCAATTTCTTCAACTCACCATCGATGGTCTGACTATATTCTGCCATCTTTGTTTCCAGCTTCTTGCCAGCTTCGTCTTCAGCAGCCTGCCAAGGTCGCTCAATCGTTCCCTCATAGACATCCACATCAGCGATGTATAGTGCAGATTCGTCACCTTCAGTTTTACCGCTACTTTTAAACCTCAAAAAAGCTTCATCATAAATTTCAGAATCAACCTTAAAATAAAATCTTTTAGCTTCATTGTTAGGTAGCTGTACTCCTTCAAGCAATGTAATGAATCTTTCGAATAGTTGTGCAGATCCTTTTCTTCTGAGGAAAAATACTAATTCAGCACCTTTTAAATTTTCCGAACAAAAAAGTGTAATCCCAACAGTATAAGTGGTTTTTTGCCTAACATTAAATCGATGAGAAGAAAGAAACTTGGAATACGCACTATTTCTATTGATTATAGCTAGTAGCTTACGAGTCCCGTCAAAATATAAAGGATTAGTCACTATTTTTGCTGTTGGTTCGGAATCTGGAGAGATTTCACCCCAATTTTTTAGATTTTGAGGATCACCACTGTTCAGGACAAGATTTTGTCCACCAGTTTTCAACTCTTCAAATCTTCGAGTAATCCCACGAGAATCTTCTTCGTATTTGGATTTTGATATATAGCCAGATTCTATATCCTCTCTAAATGCGGTCAAACTAGATGCTGTCTTATCTTCGATGTACTTCTTCAACGTCTCTTGACGTGTTCCATCAGCTTGAACATAAGATTCAAAAGATGTGATTTTAGTCTCTAAACCTCTAGCAGTTTTCTCGAACTCAGCTTGGAATGTACTTGTGGCATCTTCGGGGGCTTCGTTCCAGTCGCCAGGCATGTTACCCTCAAAAACGGCTGGAGCACATATTTCAAGCCAATCACCTTTCTTTTGGCCATAATTTGCCCCGTGTCGCCCAAAAATGACACGTTTAGGCACACTTACGGGTGTTTGGGTCCATTTTACCCAATATAGTCTCCATTCGTTAGTAATAGTAAATATAGCATATCCATCAATCAAGTTGTCTGCAACGAATCCTGTACTAGTAACTACTTTTGTAACACTGTTAGGGCTAAATAGATGCAGTACACATCTATAATCGTTGCGAGAAGCCCTGGCCCAAAATATAGCTGTATATTCGGTTCCAACCATTGGCACAGTTGTATTCGTCACGAACATATCAATAACCTTTTGATTTTCTTGCGTGATTTCAGACCGAATTACTTTAAATCCATTGAATTCACCGACTACTCCTTTAATCCCTGGGAATAGACGAGTCCCTTTTATCAAATTTCGTCTACCGATTTTGATATTTGAGATTGTCTCTTTAATCCCTTGAGCCGTCTGCTCTACATAAGCCCGATCAGCTTTATTTTGTGCTACCTTCACAAGGTCAGAAATCGCTTTGTTGGTACTTTGCTCATAATGGGACTGCGCACCCGATATACCAGCAAACTTACTTGCAGTCGAAGCCTTAAAGTTATCCATTTCTTTTTGGATCGCAGTGTTCATTTCTGACAGCCCGTTAGCAGTAGCCTTAAGATCCTCTACCTTGACTTCAATGCCATTGTATCTAGCTTTGAATTCTTCTATAATTTCATCTTTATTAGTCTTGTTAGCAGCTTTTATTTTCTCAGAGATTTCAGCGGTAATCTCTTCCTTTACTACCTCGGCTTTAGCCTTAGCCTGTTCGATTCCGTCAGTAATGTCCTGCTCTAGACTCTTAACCTTCTTATCGTACTCAGCATTAGCATTATCGATAAGTTGTTGGACCTTTGCATCATGACTAGCAATTTTATCCGCCACCGAATCATTAATGATTTGACCGATAGCTCCACCAAGAGATCGCGAAATTTTGCCAAATCCGATTTTCTTTAGCTTCTTGGCCATCGGACCATAACTATACTTTGTAATTTTCTTTCGAATATCCACATTGTATAGCTCATAATAGATTGATGCAGTATCAAAAAGTTTAACAGGCTGGTCAGCTTGACCGATAACATTAATCTCTAGATTCTCTTCAGGCAGGTCACACAGGCTTGATTGAAAGTATTTCTTACCATATTCTTTCAAATCCTCAAGAGTTTTAACATCCTGATCTTGGACTTCCATATCATACTCGTAGATATGCTTATACTTATCTACCAGCGTACTATCTACAGTAACTTCAAGGACTTTCTCTTTCTCACCCTCGCCAGAGGCAGTAATGACCTTGCGAAAGTGAATCCTTGTTTTTAGGGATTTAGTAGTGGTCGATTCTTTGTACTCGGATAGATTTTTTTTGTACATAAAAAGAGATTGATTTTCAATCCCTCCATTTTTTAATAACCTAACTGAGTATTTATCACGGATTAAATCACCACCCCATTGACCAATAATCGAATGTTGACCTTTTGTGAGCGCATCAATTACCGATACATTATCAAGTCTAAGAGTATGCTTGTCTTGGATGTCTGAAAAAAATGTAAAAGGACATTCTCTTTTTAGTCCTTCTACCAGCTTATTCATGACTGTCGCCCCATTTGCTCGATCTACATCAATCTTACGGACGCTATGACCATTTAGCAAGGTAGCCACTTGATTAGCATAGACAGTAATATACCCATGTCCCTTTTGGACATCAATGATTACAAATTCTTGCTCTCCAGACAAATCATCAGCAAGAAGATGCACTTCATTTTTTAACGAAGTCCATTTCTCATCACTGACTGGAAATTTAAAGGACAATTGATAAGTATTGTTCGCTTCTTGAGTGATGTCATCTTCAAAACAAAAATTAAGAGGGATATTACCCTCTTTTAAATAAATCAAATGCGATACCTCCAATTCCCTTGAATTTTAATTTTAGATACATTTCCCGTAGTCGTAATCCCGCTGATTCCTGGTTTTAGTTCGAAGAACGGACCTCTTACACGGATAGTGTTTCGCAGTTGCCCGTTTAACGTATAGACATTTTGCTTACGTTGCCTACAGTCAATTTTAGCCCCACCAGAAAGATTCAAAACCATCGTCTGATTTCCGATGGTTAACGTTACTTCACCTTGCCCCTCAATCGTGATGATAGGCTCTGAGTAAACCGTTCCTAGATTGGTCACTGTTCCACTGCTACCAAAAGCAACCTCTTGAACATTTTTTAAATATCTGAAAGGATGTTGATAGATCTTGATGCTTACAATCCAGTTGTTTTGACCATGAAGCGATATTTCCGAATCCAACAAATCAGCATAGTGGATACTATCAGGTTGATAACTAAACTCTAATACATTATCAAGCTTGTTAAATGCATTGATGATTGCTTGAGCGTCCTCGTATCGTTTTACGAAAACTTTCAACGTCCGCTCATAGCCATCATAAGCACCATCTTCGATATTGTACTGACCATTGATCCCATAGAGTTTCTTTTGTTCATCGTAGCGAGGGATAGCTCCTTTAATATCTCCAAAATCAGTTACTACACTATCTGATATAGTGCCAGTATTAAATTTATTGATAATCAGATAATTTACTGCCATTAAATCCCCTCTCTAGCCATGATCTGTCCTTGACGTTGATAAGCATTAATAGCCAATTTCTCACCGTCCAGATACGTGTTAGAGTCTTTATTTGATATCTTCTCAAGCCACATATCTAAACTTGACCTTAGAATGGCAATCTCAGATACCATCTTAGACTCTGTGGTTTCATATTTGCTATTTGGCATCTGAAGTGTAGATGTGATATTGCGATTAAAAGCAGTATCATTTCCAAAATCAAATCCATCTCCAGAAACGGCATCTGAAATCCAACCAGCAACTCCTCCGACCGTCTTCTGGACACCTTTAAAGCTTTCTTGCAGGGATTCATCAAATCCTCCCATGATTGCCTTACCAGCAGGGATCAGCAACTTACGGTCATAAGAAATCGGTCCTTTGTGCTTCCGGATCCAGCCAGCGATACCGCCAACAAAATCCTGAATACCACCCCAGACAGCTTTTAGACCGCCAAGGAATCCATTCATGATTGCCTTACCAGCGCCAGCTAAGTCAATATGAGCCAAGCCACTAAATAGATTTTTAACACCATCGCAAAGATTTTTAACGCCATTTTTCATACCGTCCCAGAACCTTTGCGCACCAGAAACCAATCCGTCAATTATATTTAAAGTCCCTGTTTTGATGCCATTCCACATGTTTGTTGCTGTGGATTTAATGCCGTCCCAAAGGCCAGCCATAAACCCCTTAAACCCATTCCATGCGGCTTGAGCGCCAGCAATAAAACCATCAATAATGGCTTTTATGCCAGAACAGATCCCGTTCCACATGCTTATGGCTGTAGATTTAATGCCGTCCCAAAGTCCAGATAGAAATCCTTTAAATCCATCCCATACAGCCTGAGCACCAGCAATAAAACCATCAATAATGGCTTTTATACCGGATGTGATTAGATTCCACGCAGTCTCAGCTACAGATTTAATTGCATCCCATACACCAGCTAAAAATGTCTTAAGTCCTTCGAAAGCTCCAGTAAAGAAACCAATGATTGTATTAATAATTCCTGAGAAGAAAGTACAGATACCATTCCAAACAGTTGAAATGGCGTTCTTAATACCATCCCAGATTAATCCCAAATCCTCACCTAACTTCTTAAAATCAAGTGTTACCAAATCAATGATGAACAGGACCGTTCCTAATACAATACTTTTAATCAACTCCCAAGCACCAGTAAAAATAGACTTAATCCCTTCGAATACCTGAGAAATACCATCTTTCATGCCATTCCAGATGCTCATGAAAGTATCGATGAAAGGTTGCACAATCGATAAAACTGAGCTGGTGATTGTGGTCCATGCTGTAGTTGCTAAACTAGTGATTGATTCCCACAATCCAGAGAAGAAATCGGAAATCCCTTGCCAGGCAGATTTAATCCCCTCAATCGTTCCGTTCCAGGCATTCGAAGCTCCATCAGAGATACCACTCCAGAGGCCAGAGAAGAATTCCTTGATTCCTTCCCATGCACCCTTGATGCCATCAATGACACCATTCCAAACTGATACCACTCCATTCCAGAGATTGATAGCTCCATCAGAAATTCCTTTCCAAAGACCAGAAAAGAATTCAGCAATCCCTTTCCATGCGGATTTTATCCAGGATACAAAACCACTCCAAATCTTACGACCTGTCTCGGTTTGAGTAAAGAACCAAGTTAAACCAGCTGTTAGTGCAGCAATAGCTGTGACAATTAATCCAATAGGATTTGCAGATAAGACTGTGTTGAAAATTCCAAACGCTCCACTTGCTCCCATTGTTGCAGCTGCATTAGCAGCCTCAGCAGCAGTTAAGGCATTAGTTCTGACGAATTGAGCCAACATCAACCCATTTGTTATTGCGAGTATCGCTTTTCTGGCAGTCTCAATTCCTTTTATAACTCCCATCACTACTTTATAGCCAGTCCATGCAGTTGTGATTCCCACAACTGAAGCCTTCAAGGCATCTAATGCAGCAGGATTGCCTTTTAGCCAGCTCGTAAAATCTTTTAATTTTGCAGATGCACTCCTCAAAAATTTAGTAAGACCTTCAAATGCTGAAGCTATCAAGTTCACACTTTGTTCACTTCCACCAATTCCAAGCAGATCACTGACAAAACTACCTACAATACCAGCGATATTTCCGATGGTGGCCCCGATATTCTCAAAGGTCACACGGATATTTTCCCCAATATTTACAATGCTACGAGCTGTCTTTTCATCGATACCCAAGTAGCTTTTTAAGAAGTCAACATTGTCCATCTTGTTCATGGAACCGAATATCATATCGAACAATGTATTTGCAATTGCGCTAATATCAGCAAAAGTGTTATACACCCATTCAAGTATTGGCTCAGCAACGCCCTCACCAAAAACAGCAGTAAGGCCATCCTGCAAGATTCCATAAATAAGATGAGGAATCCCTTTCAAGACATTCCCGATCATAGGGATGAGATTTCCAACTAAAAATGTCTTCGCTGTTTCGTATAAACTATGAAGTGATGGTCCAATATCTTTCCCAAGGGCCAAATTACCCAAAACATTTTGAGCAGCAGCTTTCATCGCATTAAACGACCCTGTAAAGGTAGTTGATGCTTCGACAGCTGTCGCTCCAGTAATTTTTAAATCACCTTGGATGGCGTGAATTGCCTGATAGACGTCTGACAGATTATTAATATCATACTTGACACCCGTCAGCTTAGTAGCATCAGCTAGCAAGCGCTCCATCTCGGTCTTGGTACCACCGTACCCGAGCTTAAGGTTATCCAACATCGTATAATTCTGCTTAGCAAATCCTTGATAAGCATCTTGTATACGATCCATGGATGTACCCATCTTATTGCTATTATCTGCCATATCAATCATGGCCATGTTAGCCACATCTGCAGCCTTCCGAGTATCGCCACCCAAAGATTGCAACAAACTTGCACTAAAGCCAGTCACGTTTTCCATGTAGGCATTGGCTGAAAGACCTGTCGTCTTATATGCTTCGTTAGCATATTTTTTGACAATTTTTGCAGACCCTTGGAAAAGTGTTTCGATACCACCAATTGATTGTTGGAGATTCGCACCCTCCACGATTGAAGCAGAAAAGAACTTCCCTATCCCAGCTACGGCAATAGCCTTCTTAGCAAGGCTGACCATCCTCTCTCCTAGAGATGCACCAGCACTTTGCCCAGCAGATTCTACTTCTGGCGAGATAGCAGCTTTAATCTTCCCGCTGATTCCACGAGCAGAAGGCATAATCTGCACATAAGCTTGGCCTAATTCTGTTGCCATTAACTACCTCCTCCAATTTTTTTTAACATTTCATTTCTATAGTTTTTAAATTCCTCTCCAGATGAGAATGTCATTTGTTCTCGTTCCTCTTCGGCCTTAGTCAATTGATCAACCATTGAAACAGGACGATTAATCCCATTCTGGCCATCCTTGGTCTTAAACCAGACCAGCATAGATAATCTATCTAAAATACTTGCCTGGATGAGTAACTGCATTGAAACATTCTGCCCTGACATTGCGACTTTGATTCTCGAATCCTCACGTAACCCATATGAAAAAACAGCTACCTGATAGGCAGGTAGCTGTCTGTAGTCATAGATTTGATACGTTTCAGCTAAATCACAAATCAAAGCATCCTCATCTGTCTGAATCATTCTAGAGAGGGCTACTATTTTTTTACTGACTGAGATTCAAAAATATCCGTGATTTCTTTCATCAATTTGTCAGTAGAAACCATTCCGTCTTCATCTCTGACATGGTTTTTCAAGTCTTCCGCTTGTTCTCCCAAAAGTAATTTCAAGAGTTTTGGTACTAACAGAGGATTGCTATCAATTTCAGCTAAAACCTCAAGGACTTCATAGTTTTCCATTCGCTTTTGGCTAATATCAAACTCAAAGCCTGTTGAAGTAGTCCCTTTAAATGATTTAATTTCAGACATGTATTATTCTCCTTTGATATATTCGTAGTGAGTGTCGCCTTCAGCGTTTGGAAATGCTGTAAGTGTTGTTTGATAGCCTACAGTTTCAGCATCCTTGTAAGAGATAGTGCCGATGGATGTAACCTTACCTTGAGGAATTACAATCCGCTTAAATGTACCATCTTTCAAGATCATATCAACCACCACACAATGACTAGCAAGTTCTTTCGAGTTGGCCTTGATAGTGATACCTGTCTTAAGATCTCCAGATACATTATCAGCTCCGTAGATTTCTTTTAACACATTGAGATTCAACGCTTCAATCAGAGTGTAGTTAAAAGTATCAGGTTTTTCTGTCAGTGAAGAGTGCACGATGTCACCGCCCCAAGCTTTCACGTTTTCGGATTCAGGAGAGTTTTCATTTTCTAGTCCATCTTCCGAAATGTAGCCAAGCGATACAAATTTCTTGTCCAGTGCTGAGGTCGCATCTGTAGGCAATGCTGTACCAGTTGGCGCAGAATAAATTGCTCCGCCTACCTTGGGCTTGGCAGTCGTCACCAATGATGATGAAGTTGTTGATGTTGTTTGTGTTGTCTGAGCTTCTGTTCCCATTCCATTCTCCATTTCTTAAAAATAATTAATATCAAATACCGCTTGATAGCGATATTTTTTAGTTCCAGTATCTGTAAAATTGTAGTCGCTATTTAGATGAATTCCGCTGATTTCATTCAGCTCGATCATGTCATAGATGACTTTCTTAACCTTCTCGTTTAATTCAGCAGCTTTTTGCAAGCTACTTGCATAACTTTGGAAAGCAAATGTAGCAGATTTTGCGTAATCCTTATTAGCTCCTCTGGTCTTTTCTACAATGACAAATTCTTTCGGCATTGTCACCTCATGCTCAAAAAATGACGGGACAGACAAATGACCGTCAAGATATTTTTTAACCACAATCTCTATCATTTATCTCACCGCCTTCAAAAGAGTATTATTTTTCAAGTTGTCCTTCTTAGCTTTATAGGTCTTGGCACTAATCATAGCATTAGCACGATTTTTACCAACATGGATATCTTTAACATACCCATCACCACACCTAGCTTGTATGTCTGATGCATATTGAGAAAGGACCTTCTGCATAGGACCTGATTTCATCAATTCCGACACTCCAGCACGATTCAACTTAAAATCCGAATTACCCATAGCGCTCTACCATCACTTTCTTATTCCAACTCAGAGGAATCATTTCCTCGATGCCTTCTAGTGGAATCCCAAATGTTTTCCAACGCTTACCAAAAAACAAAACCTCTTTATTCTCCCAATCATGAATATCACCCTTTGGAATCGCAAGAGTGTATTCCGCTTTTCTTCCGGTCAAGTTCATTTGAGTTGTGACGTCATCAGTTGAGGTAGGAGAAATGAGGACATTATCTACTTGAGTTTTAACTTCCTCAAAAATGGGATGACCGAAGTCATCCCTCCCTTTCTCAACAGTTTCTATAAGAGTGATTGTAATTCCTTTAATTCGTCCCATAGATATCAATCACCCCATATCTTTGCTTTTTAAGCCCCAGACGTTTCAACTCAGAGTCCTTGATAAAGAGACCGCCTCCAGGAACCAAATATGAACCACTAAAGGAATATCCCATGGCTGACTCAGCCATTTGAGTCATCGGCTCCTGATCTGTCGAGGTCATCAAAGTACGAGCCACCACATCTATAGTTACAGATTTAACGACGCTTGAATAAGATGTGCTTTCAGCTACCATCTTATCCAAATCCTTGCTGACTTTCTTAGCTTCCTCACGAAGAGAGTCTGACACTATTGTCAACAGCGCCTCTGCTCTCTTTCGTTCATCAAATTTCAAGGAACGCCACAAAGTTTCAAGGTCTTCCACTGTTGCAAATGTTGTCATTTTAACTACCCTTCATGTTGTTCTAAAAGAGCAAGCAAGTCAGCCTTCTTAGCTCCTTTGTCGTACTCGACACCCAGCTCATCCAAGCGGGCTTTAATTTGAGAGACAGTCAGATCTCCCTGACTGTCTGCGGCTTCTTGCGAATCCACATTTTTAGTAACTTGATCAGCTGGAACCCAGTCGCCACCGCTAATTGCATTTTCGGTAACAATAAAAGCCCCAGTTTTTACATTAATGTATTCCATATACTACCCCGCTTTCACAATACGAGCGAAACTAGCAGCGTCCATGATGCCCCATCCAATGTATGCTTCGCAACGGATATAAATCTGGTTATGCCCTTTAAGGTCACGACCGCTGTTATCAGGATCACCATACTTGATGATTTCCATCGGAACTTCTTTCGCATAGCCCCATTTAAACATTGTTTCAAAATCCCCAACAATCGCTGTGTTTTTAGGATCTGTTTGTGAGTATGATACAGTGCGGTTTTTATCTACTGCCAATCCATTGATTGCATCAGGTACACCACCCCATGCCAATTCAGGATACAATTTCCCACCTTCAGCATTTTTCATTTTCGAAAGTGCTGTAGTAAAGATAGGGTCCAAAATTGCTCCAGTTATATCACGTTCTGAACCATCAATCATACCAACTGCATCTTCCATGTTTTCATCTGGGTTAGTTTCTTTGAAAGGAACTGTCTGAGTAACTTTTTTATCAAAGCAATTATCACCAATAATTGTGGAGGCTTGTTTGGTTCGTGGATTAATACCATGAATACTCATGATATCAAGACCACGAGCTAATTTTTTAGAAAAACCTTCAACAAAATCAGTGAGCATGTCAACTTTTGCTTCTTCAGAAGCATACAAAAACTCATCAGATACTCGAGCGCCGTATTCAACTTTGAGTGGCACAATAGTTACAGGCTCGAGGCTCACACCACCGTGAGTCTTTTTGCCGTTTTCTGCTACAATATCGATATCAGAATCGAAATCGAAAACGAACTCTCGTTGTCCATTAAACGGAATAGGCTTTTGGGGTGATAGCTTAGCGATTGACGAATGACCCTTCACCTTGTTGATTACTTTTGTTACAAGTTCTGGATTAAATAGATTTCCTTTTGAAAGTTGTTCTGACATATTTTTTTCTCCTTTAATCTTCAATATTTAAACTTTGAACCAAGTTTCTAACCATGGCTCTGTCATCGTCCTCTTTAGGGACGATTGGTTCTGTTGATTTTATAGGTGCTACTTTGCTTACTGGTTTCATAAATTTAGCCAAGCGTTCCGCATCAGCTTTAAAGCTTTCTTCATCAGTTCCCTGCAAACGATCTGCAAGGTCATAAGGTAAGCCATACTGTAGAGCCACACGAGTTCGCAAACTAGCTGTCTCATAACCAGCGATTTGCTTCTGCATGTCTTCAAGTTGCTTATCAGCATCTGCTTTACTTTGATTAGTAGCTTCGATCGTTGACTTCAAGCCAACATTTTCTTCTTCCAATTCGGTAACACGAGATTTGATCTGGTCATAGTCGCTATACTTTGATTTCTCACGAGATAAACGCTCCTTAATAGCAGCATCAAATTCTTCTTGTGTAGTGATTGGTTTAAATTCTGACATTCTCATGTCTCCTTTCTCCTGCTTCCCCGGCAGTTCGGTAATTTTTGGGCATCAAAAAAAGCAGTCACAAGACTGCTTATTTTAATAACTGATTTTTTGCTTTTTCTTAGGCTTAGCCGTAGCACAAGCCCAATGCGCAAGCAAAGCGCTATCCATCAATGAAATATCCATGTCGTCAAAGTGCGATCGATAGCCAAAACCACCATTTGAGCCAATATTCCGCTTGTCGCAGTTAGTGGCTACTTTAGACAATGATGGTTGACCAGCATGGCAGATGGTCTTCTGGTAAATTCCCTGTTCCCAAAGAGCGTTGGCCACGATGATTTCTTTCACCGTCGGCAGAATCACATTCTTGATTCTATAGTCCTTCAACTCTTCGTCCAGGATCTTTTGACCACTTGCGCCATCAATGACAATCTGAGCCACATCAGCTTGACGCAAAAATGCAACCATCCACTCATTCCCATTACGAACAGATTGACAATCTACTGTCTCAACAAAGAAACGACCATCTTTAGTCCGTGCAGCAATACTCAATGCCACGTTCGTTCCATCTTGGCCATACTTAATACCAACAGATAGCTTGCCAGATAATTTTGGAACATCATCCACCTTAAGCTCATTCCACTCCGTCTCAGAAATGGCAGATTTCTGGTTGTAAGTTGGCCAAAATCCCAAACGTTGGATATTATGGTCCAGCTTATCCTCACCAAGCTCTGCCTCAATCTTACGCTCATTTAAGTGGTAACCCATGGATGGATTGGAATTATACCAGGCTTCCACATCGTCGATTTCCTTTTCATCAGAAACAGACCACTCAGCCCAACCAGAATACTTCCCTTTTCCAAAAAGACAAGTCTCACGATACTTAGTAAAGACTGTACCGCTTGAAACAGGGGTCGGAGGTGTCCCACACATGATTGTGATAGGATTTTCACTGTCCGTAACCGTGTATTTCAAAGCAGATTCTTGCTCGGTCGTGTACTCCTGAGCCTCATCAATGATCAGCATGTCAAACCCTTCACCAAGACCGCCATTTGAAGTCCTGGTACGAAATTGGACAACACCACCTGTTGAGTAAAGTTCAATTCTCTCCTGCCCTTTCGCACGAATGGAATTGAAATCCTCACCATCCACATATCCCATTTTTTCAAGGTATCGTTTCACCTTCTCAAATGAAGCATGTGATGTAGAAATTCGGTGAGCTGTATGTAGGATATTCAATCCCTTATGCAGCGCCCAAATTTCAGCTATGTAGAGGATTTCGGACTTACCATTACGACGAGGAATAGAGTATCCGAACTTTTGGTGTACCCAAAGCCCATTTTTATCTACCGCCATCAAAGGCAATAGCAGGTTTTTCTGCCAAGCATAGCAAGAAAGCCCTGTCCGCTCGTAAAGTTCAATCGCTTCTTTAGCTCTTGAATTTTTCTTGACGTATTTTAAAATTACCGATTGAGTAGGATTCTGATTGCCAAGTTTCTTCCTTGCCATTCTAATTTCCTTTCAATCGTCATTGCATGATAACCCTCTCGCTGGGAGATATCGGATCACCTCCTAATCTAAACCACAATAAAAGCACTCTTTCGAGTGCTTAAAATTACTATTTTCGGTCTGAAAAAAACTCAGCCCAAAATGGATTTTCTTTATCAAAGATTTCAACCTCTTCTAAAGTCATATTATGAGGATAATCTTCAAAAAGGTTATAGAACTTTTTCTTATCAAATGTAAACAACATCAATCCTCTAGCAAACCATGACGTATCAACCCACCAAATTTTATCATCATCATTTTCTTTATAACAATATTCGGACCAATTTACTTCTTCATAATCACTTTTCATGGCCTTCAATTCCTTTCATTTGCTTAGAACCAGCTGTGTTAATGAAGCTCAATAAATTATGGAACTCAGGATTATCTTTCAATGAATTTGAATCGATGATATAACTATCCACTTCATATTTTCCATGTCTGGTACTATGTGTTTTTTTACACTTGAATCTTTCTTTCAGAACAACATTATCTAATGGTTTAAACCCGTTTGATATTCTGGATTGCAACTCCAAATATTCAAAACGTCCTTCATTTTTTCTTATAACAGCCGCATGCCTACCTGTTGCCAAGTAATATTCATTCCCATCTTCTACCTTTTTCAACAATTCTCTGACTGCAGTAAAGTCATTCGTGTTTTTAACGACATGCATTTTAACACCAGGAAGATTTCCTATCATTTGGATTCTACTATCTCTAGAGAAGAAGTCACAGCTTTTACCTCCTCGAAAATCTAAAACAGTATAACCGCCTTTATTTCCAATATACGCAAATGCTGCTGACGAACATGACCCTTTTGTTTTATCACCGCCACTAACAGCAGTGATGATTTGTTCCTCAGTTAGTTTTTTACGACTTTTTTTGATAGGATTTGAGGAAATTCCTTCTTGAAGCGCAAGTTTTCTCACTTCGCTCATTTGAGATTTTCCATTGATATTTTTTCTTGCTTCTATCTTATCACTTTCATCTGTTTTTCTCCAAATTTTGCTCCAAATGTCTTTAACTTTCCCGCTTTTTGGGTCATAGTCAACAATACAACGACAATGTTGATGCCTCCTATAAACATCTCTTGGAACTCTTGGATATTTATAGCTACCTTGTACTTCTTGACACCAATCACAGCAATGAAAATAAGATTTTCTAACAATTTCAGGTTGTAATCCAGATTTGTAATGGAACTCCGCATTTTTTTGAATACTATCATCAATGATAGATTGAGAAAAATTAACGATAGGCTCACCAAACAACCAACTGACATCTTCAAATTTTTCTTCAGATGCCAATCGATTAACAATGCCAGCAATTCTATCCTGATTCAATTCAGGAACTTGCACTTTCAAACTGATTTTTGCATCTGTATTCAGTTTCTTCTGTACATCTCTCGTATAACCGCTTATTATCTCATAATTACGCCCTAGAACGTCCGATAACAACCGTTGAGCGATATTGTAATACATTTTTCCATCTGGCAATTTATCAGCGATTAAAGAAGCTCCTAGAGCCTTAGAAAGAATTTCTCCGACCTCAATAGCAAACTCATTTGCTGTTTTGTAGGTTGCTTTTTTAGCTTCCAACGTGGCAAAAGCATTTCTGACGATCTCACTTTTCCCATAATCTCTCTCGAATCTCTCTTGAACTTCTTGAAGAATAGCAGGTAAAACATCATGTTCCATCTGATTCACCTTCATTCACAATAGGCACAGCAGACATATCACCTGCAATTCCTGTAAGATCACGAATGGTTTCAGCGTTAATATAACCAGGTAATGCCTGATTCAATTTCAGGGCACCATCGCCAACCATGGTCATCATATTAGCATCTGCTTCAAATAATGGTTCCCATTTAACTGTTGTTCTCACAAATTCACTTCTTACGTAATGAAATTCATCACGCAAACAAGCAGCAACATAAGCAACATTTAAAAATCCAGCGCCTAAAGACCTTTGTGCCTTCCGTCCTGCCAAGCGCAAATTCTCATGACTAGCCTTGATAGCTTCAACTGATGATGGATTGTCTGACACAAACCCTAAATCATCTAATGTCAAGCCCATTTCGCCAGCAAATCCAGCAGCAGCTGTTCTTAGCTGTTCGGTAAAAGGAGACATGCTGGCAGTGCTAAACTGGCCAACGTTTGGCTTTTCCCCATTATCACTAGCCGAAATCGTCAACAGGCTTGATACAGTCGCTTGCCATTTTTCCAAAGGCTCTGCATCAGGATCCAGTCCAAGAATATACTTTTGAGGCCATGAGTAGAACTCTGCCGTAATATCCGCCCGTTCCAAAGTACGCTTAGCATATTTTTGATAATACATGCCAGCCCTCGTGATACGACTACGGCCAAACGGTCTTACCGCATCAGGCCGATGAATCACAGGAACCAGCAGTGGAATATTCGTTGGATTGCTGATCGAGTAGGTTTGACCATCTTTCGGGATGAAATGGGTTGCATTTGGCTCAAAGTAAGCCTCTAAAGTTGCCCGACCATAATCGTCCCTAGCCAATACCGCATAACCTTCAACAAGCAATCCAGTAATAGGATCAATTACTCCAGTCGCATTACTCGATTCAATGACTTGTAATCTCACCTCATCATCTTCGTCTTTCGAAATATAGATAAAACTACACGATCCAATCAGTGCTGATAGAATAGTGCTATCAAAGAAGATATCAGGATTGTTCCGATTGAAGATTTCCATAACTTCAAAATCATCATTGGCAAATTCTCTAAAAATCAAACGATCTGCAAGACTATCTACTCCTTTTGCAGCCCAACCCAAAGTGGACCGATACTGCGCCCTGATATTTGGAGGAATCGTTATTCCTATCGACGCTTCATAATATTTCATGGCGTAATGCTTGTATCTCAGATTAACTCTTAACCTACAAGATTCAAGTTTTCTTCTCAGATAGTCAATCCCTCTTAATTCCAATTCAGTCTCCTTTCGTCTTGAGATTTGGCGCGAGAAAAAATGTACAGTGACGGCGTGAAGCTCGGCCGAGCCTCTGGGGAGGGGGTAACCCCCCACCTTTGGCAATTTTAAAAAATTTTAAAATTTTTATTTTTTCTCAAAAATCTTCAAAATTATTATTTTTTTACTTTTTTAAAAAAATTACTATTTTTTATTTTTTTAATTATTTCTATGATTTTTAAAAATATTTTTAAAATCATTTACGATCTGTATTTCGTCCAGTCTCTACTCTGTGGCAGATTCCTATTCCCAACAACTGTACTGTTGGCTGATCTATCATCTGCATATAACTTATCAGACTTCTGTCTGTTGCATTGCCAATGCGATAACTGCAAGTTCTTAATATCAGATGGATGACCATTCCTATTAATTGGAATGATGTGATCAATAACTGGACTCAAAGGGTGCGGGTACTTCAATGATTTATCTACGGGGAGTCCGCATATTCCACAAGTATTCCTTGTTTTAAGGATAATCTTTTTATTTTTTTCAAAAGCTACTCGATGTGGTCCCGTCCTATCTTGCCTGAGGTTATTCATTGAGGGGGGCCTTTCTTTTTTAGGGTAGGGGGGGTGATATTTTTAATATCATTTTTTTTCTAACCAGGGTATTTTTTTTATCAAGCCTACCCCATTTTTTTATCAGGGGGAGGGTACTTGAATTTAACATATCTTATATTCTGTTAATTTAAACCATAGGGTCGTCTTCCTTACTCTCTCATAAGATGTATTTGATTTTGCTTAATATGAATTTACTTTTTTTTATTATGTTAAATAAATACTGCTAATAGCTGAAATTCAACATGCTATTATCTAACTCATCCTGCTTAAATCCTATATAACCTAAGGTAATATCTGGTGAAGAATGATTAAACAATTCCATCAATATCCCAACGTTCTGATTTTTTCTATAGTGATGATAACCAAAGGTCTTTCTCATTGAGTGAGTTCCGATATTGGTAAGACCTGTATGTTCTCCTGCATCTCTTAAAATCTGATAAGCAGCTACCCTGCCAATATGTGTTATCCTCAAGCCTTCGCTATTTACTTTTTTTCTGGAAGGAAATAGATAATCATAATCTTTCAGATCATTTTCTTTAATATAATGATCAAGGGCTTTTCTTAAGGCTGGATTAATAGCGAACCTTTTAGTCTTTCCAGTCTTACGTTCGGTCACTTCTATATGACTTCCCTTCACGCTCTTAACCTTTAAAGGAAGGATGTCGCTAATTCTCATACCAGAATACAATCCAGTGACCATCAACACATAATCTCGTTCATTCTTATCCTTTAGATAATCCTTCATGCGTTCGATATCATCTGTATCACGGATTGGTTCCACTTTTCGCACATCCTCACCTCCAATCAAACGAAAAAGGCAGGGTGTTCCTGCCTAGTCCTTATTATTCGATAATACTAGTATAACACCATTTCCCCAAAACAATCTCCGCATTTACTCCGCAATTTCTCCGCATTTTCTCCGCTTTTCGACAACTAGAACAGCATTTCTATATTGTTCAGCAAAGGCTAACAGGGCCATATTTCTCATCTCGAAATATCTCGTATTCTCGACATGTAGTAACCTAGCAATCTCATTATGTTGCAATTTAGGCTGCCTGACATATCTATTAATTAAAATACAACGATAATCCGTATCAAATATATTGCTAATGGATTGCTCAATAGCTTCTAGTTCTGATGTTGCATCAGCTCTTCGAATCCCTAGCTTTTCTACCTGCTTACTAGGTTTTCCGCCTCCTCTTGGCTCAATCGTAAAGCTTTGAGTTATTTTTTGTTCGAGAGATTCACAAGCAATAATTTTCCAACGATGGTACTCTTCAAGCTTCGACTCCGCCCGTCTAATCGTCTCTTGCTCGTTTATTTCTGGTAAAAGCGGTATCCCCTCAGAACTATATTCCATAATACCTCCTTGAACTACTTTTTAATTGGTACTAGTCGGACAGACTCTTTCCATTTAATAAGCTTTCCGTTATTGTCATTATTGTGATAAGGCGGAAGTCTTGCGCCTTTAACTTCTCGATAGACTACTTTCTCTATCACTTTTATTAGTGGCATTTTTTTCTCTCTTTTATCAACCCATCCGATAAGCCATGAGGGGGGGACATCGTATGCTCTAGCAATTACTTCAATCTGCTTGATTGATGGAATCCCTCCTTTTTCATACAAGCGAATAGAGCTTTTAGATATGCCTGTGTCATTAGATACATCACTCACAGACAAGTCAAGATCTTCTCTCAACTCTTTTAACCTTAATTCCATTTCTGACCTTTCTTTATTATTCGACTTCAATAGGATAAAATTGACCGTAAGAATTATAGAGTGCATGCAATACTTGAACTGCCGCCCCACGGCTAGAAAATCGCATCGCTTTAACTTCGTCTGAAAATGAAGCTTTGATGCCGGTTCTATCAAAAGATACATTCATTAAATATTGTTTCTTTTGATTTTCTGTATGTTTTAAAATAAACATTTACTTCTCCAATTTCTTAAGCAACTCTTGCTTCTTCTTATCAAGCTCAGCTTTTTTCTCAGGACTAATTTCATTTTTATAGTCTGGCTTGCTCCATTCAGGGTTATTACCTGATGATTTTTTAGCGCTATTCATGGTCTTATTATTTTTCTTAGCTTGAAAATCACGTTGAGCTTGATAGGCTTGTTCAGGCGTTTTAATGCCTTGATCAATCCAATTATCCAAAATTCGTGCAATGTAATTAAATTTACGTACATTGTTCGCAACAGCTATTTTAACAGCTTCGAGGAATAGGGCAGTAGAGACTTTTTGATTCAATAGATAGTCATTAATCATGTCAAATTCAAATTTTACAAGACCACGACCTAGATTTGCTTCAATTTTTTGAACAAAATTTTGCTTATCTATTACTACTATATTATCTTTATCTTCTTCTCTATCTGTTTCTATCTCTATATCTATATCTGTTGCGTTACTTTGCGTTACTGTAACGTTACTTGTAACGTTACCATTTTCAAGTAACTGCTTTTGTTTTTCTCGATAACGAGCGACTCTTTTTCTTGTTTGCTCTTTGGCTTTCTCCATTCCATCAACATTTTGGTGTTTTTCCCAATTTGGTAGTGAAATAATGCCGTTGATTATTTCGATCATGCCAAATTGCTCAAATATCTGCAATGCTAGACGTATTGTTGCTAACGGCCGACAAAAAATGGCAGCTAGCATCTCGTCTGTATAATGAACTTTATTAGTCATCATCAACAATCCGTTTCCGCCTTGTCGCCCGGCTAGAGTCAAAATCTTAAACCAGATCACCAAGATAGCATCATGTTCTGGCAATGAATCGATTAATCGTATTTTTTCATCATCAAAAATATCTGTCGTAATTTTGATCCATTTAATTTCTGACATCCTTATATCCCTTTCTAATGCGCATGCCATTTTCTTGCTTGTTTTCGCTTAAATGCCGTCTGTGCCATATCTTCCCAAGTTTTACGAGCCAAGTCTTCTACTAAAATCATTTTTTGCCTTACCAGATTATCAATCTTTGCTTCATTTTCTTCCATATCATGATAACAGCGCTTGACTTCATCTTTGAGAAATTCATATTCCTCAATCACTGATTTCATATTATTAACGAAATCGTTGTTTTTTAAATTTTCCATATTGTCTCCTTAAAACGGCAGTTGGTCTCGCTCTGTATAATTTTGGTACATCATCCGTAGCCACATACCATCGATTTTTTCGAATTGATCAAGAGTAAGATAATAAATCTGTTGCTCAAACCAATAAGAAAAATCTTCAAAATTATCGATTACAACAAAATTATCATATATATCAGCATAATAATTACTTCCGTAAAAATTACCGGAAATTGAATAAACATAAAAGTAGTCTCTATGCTGACTTTCTTTCCTATAGATTTTTAATCTCATTTTTCAACCTCAAAATGGTAAATCATCATCGCTAACATCAAGGGTATTTGGTGCTTGGCCATATAGGCTGTTTGCATTATCAGTATTGTCTCTCTTCTCTAAAGTCTGGAATCTTTCGGCAACGACTTCAGTAATATGGACACGCTGACCTTGTTGATTTTCGTAGTTTCTGGTCTGTATTCGACCAACAACAGCAATCAAAGCCCCTTTTTTAGTCCAATTAGCCAAATTTTCAGCATTAGTTCCCCAAATCACGCAATTGATAAAATCCGCTTCTCTCTCACCATCGCTATTTTTAAAATTCCGATTGACAGCCAGGTTGAATATAGCGACCGATTGACCGCTAGGAGTCTGCTTTAATTCGGCATCTCTTGTCATTCGGCCTATAAGCGTTACATTATTGATCATTTTCCTCTTCCTTTCAAATAATCGGGTATCTCGTCACCGATTTCTAATTCCTCATACTGCTCGGCTGATAGCAAAAACTTGCCATAAGCGCCAGCCGTGACCGTGTAGTGCCCGTCTATTATCTCTTTGTTCGTGATGTAGCCGTGCATTTCTGCGCCTGCATTATCAACCTGATAAATGATAATTGGCTGTTTTGGCTTGCTCAACACCACTCCCGCGTAGAACGATACCACGCAAGAGGTAATGAAAAATATTAATTTAATCTCGGCCATTGGTTGCCTCCTTTATTTTTCTAACGTTTTGATTACATTTTCAATATGTTCTTTCTTTTCTTGCAACTCTTCCAAACTTTTGAGCTCTAATGCTTTTTTAATAATTTCAAGCTGTTCGATTTCTTTTTTAAACTTTATAAGTTCATCAACTTTGCGAGCATAATCCCTAAAATTATTTGCCCAGTCCCATTCTTCCCAGCCAAAAACTCTTACAATTTCTTGTTTTAAGTCATAGTATTTTCTTTCTAAATCTCTATTGACCATCGCTTGAGAATACATAATGTAGAATGTCATAGCTGAAATCAGCAAACAAGCAAAGAACATTCCCCAAAACATCAAATCTTTCATTCTTCCACCTCCTTTTTTGGTTTTACCTCGATTTCTAAGTAAAAGGGAGGGCCGGGTATGTCCATTCTTACAGCCGTAATTTCGCCATCAGAGCTAGTTATAGTTTCGCCGATTGCTAAAATCAAGTCGCTAATTGTGCTATTTAGCGTTAATCCCATCACTCCACCTCCTCTACTTCTATGCCTGGGCAATCAAACACCCAGCCAAAGCCGGCTTCTTCTAATTGTTTTCTAGTAAATCTTTCAAGATCGCCATACACTTTTTCAAAATCAAGACGATCCTCACCCTGTCTGTACACAGTTTTCAACGACTGTCCATTGCACAATATCACTTCATATCGCTTCTCTTTCTCAACCTCGTAGCCATAAACAAAAGCTAAATGCAACTTTCTGAGATTATCTTCTGTCGCATATACCCAATCATAAATTTCACTTGGTACTGAGTCGTAATTTAACCCAAACAGGCCACTTTTTAGTTTACTCAACCAATCCGCCACAAATTGCGGTACGACTGGTTTTTGTGGCTCCGAATTAGTCAATTTTTCATATTCTCTGATAAAAATTTTTACGTTTGTGAAACTTGGGAAATATCCAAAAATTTGCATTCGGTTCATCAATGCCTTAACCAATTTTTTTTTATTCATTTTCCATCTCCTCAATCAACCAATCCAGATTTTTTCTGGCCTTCTTCAAATCTTCCAGTCCGTTCTTCGCTTGGAATCGCAATAGATACTTAATTGCATTGCCCCAATAAAATCCTTGCACGGCTGTTAGATTACCTGCGAAGTTTCGGACAACGTCTATTGCCTCAAGACCAAACTTGCCCTTGTAGTGATTCGGATTATTGACCTTGTCTTCTTCAATCATTTCATCAAGCACTTGTTCGTATGATTTTTCTTTCATTTTATTCTCCTTACTTACGACACCCGCTGAGATCTTCTTCATCCCAGTTTCTCATTTTAAAAGTCCGTTTTTTGCGTTCTTCTTGGCTACGTAGGGCAGCTTGACGCACGGCATATTCTTGTGCTGCCAAAACATACATAGCCTGCAGATCAAGCAACTCTTCTGCTTCACGCTTTTTCTCAGCCTTTCGCCATTCTAAATATTGGCAAAAAGCTCCCATCATAAAGAACATCATCAACGTAAAAATTCCACCTAATACTTCACTCATTGTTTAAATCAATCCTTTCTCTGATCAATTTATCATCTTGCTCAAGATATGAAATCCTGATAGCATTGTTTCTCATGCTATCTCTGTTGTCAGTTATTTGAGATCGAAGCTCTTTAATTTGATGATTTCGATCATCTTCAATCTTTACTACGAAAACAACTGCAACAAGTAAGCAGAGACTCAAACCGATAACTATCAATTTCAAATCTGCTAATGTCCTACTCAAATACACATTCTCATGTTTTAACAAATGTATCTCATCTCTAATACTCAAAAACCTGCCCTCCTGCTCAATTCATCCTCTCTTTTAAATTACAATATTTTCTTGAATGAATGTATCTAATTCATTCTTATCAATACGCTTCGTCCCATCGATTTTATAAAGATTTAAACCCATCTTTATCCACTTTCTGATGGTGTTAGAACTGCAATCAGCATAGTATGCAGCACTCTCAAGCGATAGCCAACGTTTTTCTGCCACCTCTTGGTCCAAGAATTCAGTGAACGATTCTTTAAATTGAGTTCGTACCGCTGTTCTTATTCCATTTTCAAATTCTTCACTTAGAATATTCATCTTCAACTCCAACTTATGATATAATGTAAATGTTTTTATTTTTGTTGAGCACTTCACTTGTTTTGTGAAGTGTTTTTTATTATCCAACCAAACTCATCTGTCCATTGCGAGCTTTGATTTCAAGCTTAGTATTCGCTGATGGCTCCCAGCTGTTCCAGTAGTCAAATGCTTGCTCTTCATCCTTACGCTTCAATAAGTCGTAGCGAGGGATACGGAAGTAGTCCTTGAAGTCTTTAGCAGCCTGAGCAAATACAGATTGTGCAAAATGTCGGTCACGGTATGCCTGGCTGTCTTTCCCACCAAGCAAAGCCACGACTTTCTTCTTACGCAATTTTTCCAATGCTAGACAAACCGAAGGGTTGACTGGTTGCTCATTTTTTAAATAATCAACATCTATGGCTAAAGTTTCTTGATTTTGTTTTAACTCTTTTTGAGTCTGCAAGACTTGAATTAAAATATCTTCCTGAGTAAGTTCGTTTTGATTGACTTGCATAATTTCTGATGTCATAGTAATTCTCCTTCTAAAATGTCACTTTCTTTGCGAATGTCGTTCAGGTCGTTGAAGAAACGAAGGCCACGGCTAATAAAACTATCAAATTCATTTCTTATAATTCCATCTGCTTTCAGGACTTTTTCTTCGTCTGCATAGATCAGACCTCCCATACTTGCTAAAAAGTCATTTCCCTTTTGAAGTAGGTTTGTGATATTCTTGTAAGCCGAGATTTGCTTCTGTACACTATTGAGTTGCCCTTGCGATTCTTCAATCGCTCGTGTTAATTCATCGTACTGAGCAGATTTCTTGTCTACCTCTTCCCTCTGGGCCAGTGTGTCAGCAAGTTGCTTTTCGATAAATTCAGAGCGTTCTTCCATCGCCTTCACACTTTTTGAGAGTTCCTTATTTTTTTCTAGCAGCTGCTTGTTAAGGTCCTGTGTAGCCTTGTAGTCGTCCGGAATTACTTCCTTGATGGTCTCTTTCACTTCTACTTTTGAAGACTTGATTTTCTCATTTTCAGCTTTTAAAAGCTCATTTGCTTTTTGGCTAATTTTTAGTTTATTTTTTAGTTTTTGCAATTCTCTGACGGTCGGACTGTCCCCTTGCTCAATCCTGTTAATTTGAGCTTTTTGTTCGTCCTCTGGAAGAGTTGCAATCAAGTAAAGTGCGTTAATCCCTAAATTCTGTGACGTCACAGAATATGGAAGTTCTTTTGCTACTTTCATAAACTGGTTAGCGACTGTCTGGCTAAACTCTATTTTCTTCAACCATTCCATAAACTGTCCATGTGCCAAATCATTTTGTTTTACATGATTTAATCGTCTGCCGATTTCCCAAATGGACTGACCAGCTATTTGCTTGTGGTGGCTGATTTCAAGCTCAATCTGAGTTAAATTATTTGATAATGCTACTTCGTTCACACGCTATTTCCTTTCTAAATTTGGTATAATAAAATAAAAACGATTGGATTTTTTATTATGAAACTTAATGTTGAGATTGCTTTTAGAGATAGACGAAGAATCGTTACAATTGACACACCTTCAAAATGTCCTCACTGCGGTAGAACCATGTCTCCTCAACATGTTGGACAAAGTACAAGCTCTGAAACAACAAGTTTTTTAGATAACGGGAGATTTGCCGTTATTTTCCGATGCTCTTTTGAAGATTGTTTGAAATATTTTGTGATAGAATATATCAATGATGATTTTGATACATCAACGGTAAATTATACCTACCGCCCTCAAATCAAGGTTAAACTCCCTGAAAACATAGAAAAAGTTTCTCCTGTTTTTGTCGAAATCTATTCTCAAGCAACCGTTGCTGAATCTGAGGTATTGAATCAAATTGCAGGCGTCGGCTATCGTAAAGCAGCAGAATTTCTCATAAAAGATTACGCGATATCTAAAAATAAAGACGACGAAGAAAAAATCAAAACAATTATGCTTGGGCAAGTAATTGCTACATACTTAAACGATTTTCCGAAAATTCAAGCCTTGGCAAAATCTGTTGCCTGGATCGGTAATGATGAGACTCATTATGTCCGCAGGCATGATGGTAAAGATATCGAGGATTTAAAGAAGTTCATTCTATCAGCAGCTCAATTTATCGCAGCAGATTACGACGCAGATGAAGCATTGTCTTTCACTTCTCCCAATTGAGAGATCTTAATATCCAACTCATCAAACTTCTCAGCAATATATGTCACAGTCCTCAGTATTTCATTGAGGGCTGTTCTTTCTAGTTCGTTCATTCTACCCCTCCTACTCAATCCCATAATCTTCAATAACCTGAAGAATGAAACTGTTCGCTCGTGGACCTTTTGTCGTTCCACTTAAAATATTTGTAACTTCCTGTCGTTTAAAACCATAAGCGACCGCTAGAGTTGATTTTTTAATGCCTTTCTCTTTCAAAAAAGTATTAACCTTTTCACGACCGTTTGCGATATCTGGCATATACGTTCCCTCCTATTTACAATTTTGTAAATAAGAAACAACTAAATTTTTTAACTATTTTTCTTTATTACGCTTGACAACTCACACCAAATCGGCTAAAATGAAAGCATAATAAAAACAATAATAAATCTATAAATACCGTTCGCCAAAACATTTTTTATGTATTTATTTCTTAGTTGTTTTTTTAGTTATTTCTTACTTACAAAAAACATTTTACACCTTTTGGGATAATTAGTCAACCTTTTTACACCAAATTTGTTAAATTTTTTTGTAATGTCTTAGAAAGGTTGATTTAACAATGTTTGAGACATTTGAAAAAATTAAAGAATTAGCAAAAAAGCGTGGAAAAGCTCTTGGACAAGTCGAAGAAGACTTAGGTTATGGCAGAAATACACTGTATAAGATAAAAAACTCTACGCCAAATGCTGAGCGTATCGCAGAAATTGCTAACTACTTCAATGTGTCCACCGACTACTTATTAGGACGCACTGATAATCCGAATATTGTAAAAAATGGTGATGCTTCTGCACCATTAGACCTCAGAGATATTGCTGCACAATCAATGTTATTTGACGGGAAGCCCCTGTCAGATGAAGACATCGATTTTATCACAGCGGTCTTGGAGGCACATTTAAAAAATAAATAGAGGTGCTAATTATGACTGTGCAAGAATTGTGCGCTGTTGAAGGCGTTAACTTGTGCTACTTCGATGGGGAAGAATGGCATAGCCAAGGATTTTACAATCCAGTTCTTAATGTCCTGGCTTTAGATGTACGCTTATCTGATGATGACCAGAAAAAAGTGGCTCTACACGAGCTTGGACATAGAGAACATCTGCCATGTAATTACCAAGCGAATAGGGAGAAATGTGAGTTACAAGCGAATAGAAACATGATACATCATTTGCTTGAAGCAGAACTCAAAGAGCTAGATGATGTATCAAATTTTAATTACGTTCGTTTCATGGAAACTTACAAATTAAAAACCATCGCTGATGAAGAAATTGTAAAAGAGGAGTTTTATAATTTAATTAATAATATTTAAGGGAGATTATTATGAGTTTTAAAGGATTTCTAAAAGCAAAAACAGTTGGTGAATTTCTACAAGCCAGGAAAGACCCTGAATTGATGAAAGAGATTGAAAATCGATCTGTAAAAACTGTATTGGAAAATTCTGTTGAATTTACCGAGCAAAACAACGCTTTGAAAAAACAAAAAATGTTAGAAAAAAATGCTATCAAATGTCCTCATTGCAAGAGCAAAAATGTAAGCTTTATGCAGCAAGGTAAAAAGGCTTTTTCTGTTGGAAAAGCTGTTGGGGGCGCTGCTTTAACAGGTGGAATCGGTACTCTTGCAGGATTTGCTGGAAAAAAAGGAAAGAAACAATGGCATTGCCAAGATTGTGGTAATGTATTTGAAACAAAATAAACTAGGAGAAAATAAATAACCTACACTCGAAATTTGGCGATCTAGAGTGTAGGTGTATCGATGAAGTGTAAAACAGGCATTAAAAAGCCCTTTTTACTATGCCTATTTTACCAATAAATGAGGTAAAAATCAATGATCAAGAAATATAAAAAAGGTGACGGCTTTGCTTACTATTTTAAAGCATACCATGGGATTGATCCTTTGACTGGTAAGAAGATAGTAACTCTTAGGCGTGGTTTTAAAACTGAGCGTGAAGCTAGACTGGCTGAAGCTAAGTGTTTAGCTGATTATGAGAAGAAAACCTTTAGAAGCAGAAATACAACTACTACTTTTAATCAGGTATATGAAACCTGGAAAGCGCATTATAGAAATACCGTAAAAGAATCAACCTACGTTAGCCAAATTGACAAAGCAGATAGACTTATTATCCCTCATTTTGGAGATAAGCCTATAAATAAAATAAGTTTGACCATGTGTCAAACTCAGGTTAATAAATGGGCTGAAGAATATAAACGATTTTTTGGAATTATCAGCATAACTAATCAGATTTTTGATTATGCAATATCTATGGAATTGATTGATAGCAATCCAATGAAAAAGACACTGAAGCCTAAACGACAAAAAAATAATACAGATGAACTTGAAAAGTTCTACAACAAAGAAGAACTTAAGGAATTCTTTAAAATCGTTAAAGGCTTCGACGATAATGAAATGCTGACGTATTTTAGATTACTAGCTTTTACTGGAATGCGAAAGAATGAAATTAGCGCTCTAAGATGGTCTGATATCGATTTTAAAAAAGGACAGATTACTGTCAATCAAACCTTGGCCAAGGGTGAAGATAATAAACTTATCTTTCAGACTCCAAAGACAAAAAAGAGTGCCCGAACAATTACCCTCGATTCAAAAACAATCAAGGTTTTAAAAGATTGGCACAAGTATAGTACAAAAGGACTTCTTTTTAAAAATGAGAATGGAGAACCTAAGAGTGTTGTCCATGTCAACAATATGTTGAACAGAATCTGGAGAAAGTATCCTGATTTTAAACGTATCACCCCACACGGATTCAGACACACCCACTGCTCCCTATTGTTCGAGGCTGGAGCAACTATTAAAGAGGTTCAGGAACGATTAGGGCATGAAAACATACAAACAACGATGGACATATATGCTCATGTTACCCAAAAAGCAAAAAATGAGGTTGCTGACAAATTCGCTTCATACATTGGTTTTTAAAATATGGGTATCATGGTGGGTATCAAAACAAAAAAACAGGCTCTCTGATTTCTCAGAAAGCCTTTTGTTTAGTGGTTTTATAACC